>Ga0114950_10002413_pt1 | contig 14327 bp, 11 predicted proteins | sample N075metaG_FD_83503 | JGI IMG/M metagenome (GOLD analysis project Ga0114950, IMG submission 83503) | Deep subsurface microbial communities from Kermadec Trench to uncover new lineages of life (NeLLi) - N075 metaG | ecosystem: Environmental > Aquatic > Marine > Ocean trench > Sediment | place... | reverse complement strand
GTGCCTACTACTCGAGCAGTCTGCACGGGCGTCTCCGATCGGTTGCCTCGCTGGTCGATGGCGGAGATCACCACCTGCACCTCTGCCACTAGCTGATTCCCTATCGGAATGAGGTGCACGTGCTCGACTGCGAAACCGATTTGCAACGGTATCTGCACGATTCCTCGGCGTACCCGCTTGGCTTTGCCGAAGCGCAGCTCGAGAGGCAGACTTCCAGGCGGATTGCCGAACAGCAGTAAGCCCTCGACCGTCATCGCAACCTCCCTTTCCTGCGAGAGGTCGACGAAGCCGAGGCGCGAGCGTGTTCGGAGGCCCGGGCGGAGAACCTTCACCTCGATGTCGTGCTGTCGATCGTCCATTCGACGGTTGAGGGTGAAGCCGAGCCAGTAGTACGAGCGAGTGTCCTCGGCCACGGCCTCGAGTGCTCGAGAGCGTCCCGAGTTGATCAGAGCGCGGCCACCAGTCTCGCGGGCGAGGAACTGGAGAGACGTTTCGACATTGTCTTCACGATCGAGAAGCTGCGCTCTGGTGCCGGGGGCGCTCCGCGATGCATCGTTTCCGAAGGTGGTCTGCATGCCCGGAACGTCGATGGGGTAGACGGTGAAGCCAAGAAGGTTGGCGGTGTCGCTCAGCGGTGAGAGCAGGCGGCTGTAGCTACGGATCCCGGTCTCGAAGGCGGCGAGATTGGGGAAGCCTCCGGAATTCGCCGCGTAATCGGCCGGCGATGACGGCCAACCTCCGGCGAGGACGAGGAATACCTTTCGGCCAGGAGCCGAAGCGAAGCTGCGCATGGTCGCTGCGGCGGCTTCGATCGAGCGTTCCACTTGCAGCTCCAGGCGCTGGGCGTAGTTGCGCTCGAGAGGATTCAGGCGTGATCCGCCGAAGGAGCTGGGTCCGAAGCTGGCTCCAGTGTTGTCGTTGGCGCGCAGCTCGCCGTATCTCTGCAGGCCGTAGCTGCGACGTTTGCGCGCCTTCTCGAGGGCACTCTCGAGGACCAGGCGGGTGTTGGTCCAGCCGGCAAGCTCTTCGAGATCTTGGCCGTTGTAGGCAACCAGGGCCATTCGGTCGTCAGGCCCCAGGTGATCGAGATCTTCAGCCAGCGCTTTCAGAACGGTGTTGCGATCGCGCGCGATCGAGAAGAAGTCGTCGATGAAGACGAGAAAGTTGACACTCGGCCTGCCTTCGATGAGGCCGGGCGCCGGCGGCAGAGCGTGAGCGCTCTCCTCTTCGGGCAGTGGCTTCCCGGGCAGCGTTCTTGCCGGAGGGATGCTGCCTTCACGGATTTCGCTGAAGAAGTCGATCGGTGTCTCCTCGCCGTCGACGAGCAAGCGAAAGTCTTCGGGTAGGAGGTCGGCGACGCGCTGGTTCTTGCGATCGGTAACGACGACCTCGATGTTGACGACCCGGACGCTGATGACCTCCCCGAAAGTTGGCGTATATCGGGAGTCGATCCCATCTTCGCTCTGCTGGCCGAAAGCAGCCGTGGCTACGAGACAGGCGAACGCCGACAACCACGAGTGTCGCGAGCAGATTGGCGGGGAGGTCATGGCGGCGAGACTCTGGATTGGTTTCAAAGGCGGTCGTGAGTCGAGCGAGCGTCAGTCGCCGTTGGGCTTGCTGCGAAGATACTCCATGGGATGCTGGCTGTCGCCCCAGTAGCCGAGGGCGTAGAGTTGGTCGTAGCCGAGCAGCCGCTGCAAAGGCTCGTCGAGCTCCATGGCGGCTTCCCGAGAGACGCTCAAGTACTGGTTCTCCTCCTGTCGTAGCCAGCTTGCGCAGTAGGCGATGATGAGCCCGTCTCGCGTCTGATCGGTCTCGTTGGAGCCTCCTCCGTGGAAGCACGAGCCTGTGAACAGGCAGACCGACCCGACTTTCATCTCGGCGATGTCGGTCTCCTCGGCAGGAGGCACATCGCGTCCCTGGTACTTGCTCGAGCCCGGAGCCACCCGCGTTGCGCCGTTTTCTTGCGTGAAGTCGGTGAGCGCCCACATGCAGTTCACCATCACCTCGTGTCCCTCGGGAAAGGGGAAGAAGTCCCACGCCCACTGGTCCCTGTGGAGAGGCTGCATCGTCTCACCGGAGCCGATCGAGATGAGCTGGGTGACGTGAAGTTGCATCCCCTTGTTGTTCTTCGTGATGACCCTCTCCGCTGCGCCACTGACCAGGGGATGCATGACAAGCTCCCGCGCCGTCGGGGATCGCTCCACGATGGAGCCGGCGCGGCGGGTTTCGTGGCCGCTGAACTCGTCTTTGCCGGTCGACAGCCGCTCGAGATAGGGCTCCAATTCGTTGCGTACCTTCTCCACGGTGGCCAGGTCGAGAAGCGCGTCGATGATCGCGCAGCCGTCTTTCGACATCGCTGCGGCTACCTCTTCTATGCTTGCGTCGGCGCTGAAGTGCTGAACAGTCATAGAATCTCTCTCTGCGGTTGTATCAGTTCCAACAAGAGCCGGCTCATCCTTGACGTATGGCCGGCATCACCTCTTCTTCGAGCAATGACCGGGCCTGCCGGACCTCTTGGTCGGTGCCTGCCGGGCCCCCGACGCGGCTGAGGATCACTTTGTCGAGTCCGAGCTCGGCAAGTGCGCGCAGCCTTTCGATGCAACGCTCAGGCGGGCCGACGATGGCGAACTGATCGATGAAGTCGTTGGTGAGCACAGCGGCCTGCGGCGAATCCCCTCGGGTGTGAGCCCGCATGTCGTAGCACGCGTGCAGGGTCTCTAGTACGGCCCGCTGGGTCTCGGAGACCGGCCCGGCGACATCGCCGTGCATCACCGAGAAGCGGGCAAACGTCGTAAGCCCGCCGCGGACGAGTCGGCGGGCCACGTCGAGGTTGGTGTGCGTCACACAGTTCAGGTAGGCCCCGAAGGCGACGCCGTCGGGGTCGAGACCGCGGTCACGTCGCGCTGTGCGCGCCACTTCGAGGCCCCAGGCCAGGCGCTCGGGGTCGGCGCCGAGGGTGAACATCACCCGGTCGGCGTGCACCGCGGCAATGGCGATCACCTTCGGTCCCGTGGCCGCTACTTCCACCGGCACCTTGGGTAGCTCTGAGAGCCAGTCGATGCGGCTCGTTTCAGGAGTGTCGGCTAATCCGAGCTGTCCGACGGGCGCCGCGACCGAATCCGGAATGTCGATCTCGCCGAAGGGAACCGATTCGCCCGAGAGGTATGCTTGCAGGTGAGCGACGTAGCGCTCGAACTGCCCGAGCCTGGCTGGTGCGCGGCCGAGGTGGGCTAGGGCCGAGTCGCCGCGTCCGATGCCCAGAACCGCTCGGCCGTCCGATACGCGCTGCAGGCTCGCGATCGCCGAAGCCGTCGTCGCTGCCTCGCGTGTTACCGAGTTGGTGACCCCCGGCCCGAGCCCCAGACTTTCAGTGACCGTCGCCGCTACGGTGAGGGCGACGTAGACGTCGCCCGAGAGGTTCTGCGAGTCGACCACCACCAAGCCGTCCCATCCGGCTTCCTCCAAGCGAGCCGCGTAGCGCGCGATGCCGCGAGGAGCGGCGACACCCGACGTCCAGAGCTGCATGGTGGCATTGTACTCGGCCCCTCCCCGACCGATCAGCTCTTACGCCGTTTCGGGCTCGCTACAGATCTCGATCGTGTGTCCGTCTGGATCGCGAAGGTAGATCTGGAGAGCTCCATCGGGACGCGTGCGTCGCCGAGAGGGGTTGCCGCCTCGCTCCTTCAGAACGCGCTCCGCCTCCTCCATGTCGTCGACCAGGATCGCGAAATGATTGGCCCCGCTTCGCACTTGCGGATCCTGGTCCTGGCCGCTGATGAGGTGCAGCTCCTGATCCTCGCCGAGCCTGTACCAGACGCCGGGAAAGTCGAAGGCCGGACGCTCGATTCTCGTGAGCCGTAGTACATCTTCGTAGAAGCTCTCGCTACGGGCGACGTCCTCGACGTAGAGAGCGACGTGGTTGAGAGATCGGTGTCTCATGGGGCCTCCCGGCTAGGCGCTGCTGGCCACCTCGTATCGCCGCCCACGGCGATGAGCCATGTGTTGAAGGTCACGGTGTGCAGATCATAGCCGGGTCTTGCCTTCGTGTAGACGGTAGTAACCACCTCGCTCTCGTCACCCTCAGGCGGGGTTCGGACTCGACAAAGAATGCCGAGCTGCGAGGTGAACGTGTCGCGCCTTGTCGAGAAGAGCGACGAGTTGTCGCCTTCTCACCCTGGGCCAGCACGGGAATCCAGCGTTTACGGGCGTTCGCGAGCGTGTCTGTCGCCTTTGGTGGTGAAACGCGACATCGGGGATTGCGCTCTGAGCCGCTCGGGTAAGATCCAGCTCAAAATGGCGCTAGAAGCAGGTACTCGTCTCGGCCACTACGAGGTTCTCTCCTCCCTCGGTGCAGGAGGTATGGGCGAGGTGTATCGCGCGAAGGACACGAAACTGGGCAGGGAGGTGGCGATCAAGCTCCTTCTTGCGGAGGTTTCGGCCGATCCTGAACGGTTGGCACGATTCGACCGCGAGGCTCGCGTTCTCGCGTCGTTGAACCACAACAACATCGCGACGCTCTACGGTTTCGAGAAGGAAGGCGACACCAGCTTCCTCGTTATGGAACTCGTCGAGGGCGAGACGCTGGCGGAGCGGATCAGCCGAGGAGCGATTCCGGTCGACGAGGCGCTGCCGCTGTTCCTACAGATCGCTGAGGGACTGGAAGCGGCGCACGAGAAAGGGATCATTCATCGCGATCTCAAGCCGGCCAACATCAAGACCCCGACGGATGGCAGCTCAACGGGTCACGCCCATTCCTCGAGCCAAGTGAAGATCCTCGACTTCGGGCTTGCCAAAGCGATGGATGTGGAGGAGGGGCCGACCGACTGCATCTCGGCGTCGTTGTCGCCGACTCTGACCCTGGCCGCCACCCAGCGCGGCGAGATCCTGGGCACGGCCGCCTACATGTCTCCTGAGCAGGCCAAGGGTGAGCCGGCCGATCATCGGGCCGATATCTGGGCCTTCGGCGTTTGTCTGATGGAAGCGCTGACGGGGCACAAGACGTTCCAGGGCGACTCGGCTCCCGAGACGTTGGCGCGGGTGCTCGAGCGCGATCCCGATTTGGACACGCTGCCCGGCACCGTCGGCCCCGGTTTGCATCGGATCCTTGGGCGTTGCATGCGCAAGGCTCCTGGCGAGCGCTTTCAGCACATGATCGATGTGCGACTCGCCCTCGAGGACGCGGAGATTGAGCCGCCGAGCGCGCTGGCGGAGTCGAAACGGCGGACGTGGATCTCTGTTGCGGTTGGCGGTCTCGTTCTGGGCGTTCTGGCTACGGTCATTGTGATGCCGCGTGGCGGCTCGCCATCGGGCACAAGTGCTGAGCCCACCCGCTTCATCGTCCGCACACAGGGAGGCGAGCCACTGGAGGCGGGGCCGATCGCGCTGTCTCCCGATGGCCGCAGCCTGGTGATGGCTGTCGGTGAAGGAAGTGGGCGCCGCCTGGTACGCCGTGAGCTCGACGACTTCGAGTTGCAGGTACTGGCGGTGGGCGCCGCCATCAACATGCCCTTTTTCTCACCCGACTCCGAGGCGGTCGGCTACACGTCCGCCGCGGGCATCGAGCGCATCGAGCTCGCCAGCGGTGCTTCGAGAAGCGTGATTTCGATTGGCGACGCTGTGGGAGCCGCCTGGCTCGAAGACGGGGGCCTGGTGCTGTCGCGGGACTGGGGGGAGCCGCTGAGCTTGCTGCGGAGCGGAGCGCAGACAGCGGAGAAGCTCACCGAGATTCGAGTCGATGAAGAGGAGGGAGGGCATCTCTGGCCACAGGCGCTTCCCGGAGGGACAAGCGTTCTCTTCACCGTGTGGAGAACGCGACCGACATGGGACGAGAGTGCCATTGCGATCGCCGATCTGGCCACCGGGAAGCACAGGATCGTCCTCGAAGGCGGCGCCTTCGGTCGCTATGCCGAGAGCGGCCATCTGCTCTTCTGGCGCAATGACGGATTGATGGCTGTGCCCTTCGACCCCCAACGCTCAGAGGTCGTCGGGACGACGCCAGTCCGGGTGGTCGACGGAGTGCGCTTGGATCTGGGCAACGGCTCAGCCGGCTTCGCAATCTCGCACAACGGCACGCTCGCCTATGTCGAGGGAGGTGCCGAGGCCTTCGAAGTCACGGAGCTGGTCGACCTTGAAAGCCGCGAAACGGTCGAGCGGATCGAAGTGGGCGTGGCTGTGGGCCAAGTTGAGTTCTCGCCTGATGGCTCTCAGTTGGCCCTCACGATCCGTGGAGGCGGTATGTTCGACATCGGGATCTGGGAGCGAGATCGCGAGGTTCTGAGCCAGCTCACCTTCGATTATGACAATTACAGCACGACTTGGAATCCGTCCGGAGACCGGGTGGCGTTTCGGTCCAACCGTGGGGGTGGGTACGAGATCTGGAGTATCGCCGCCGATGGTAGTAGTGAGCCCGAGTTGCTGGTGGGTGGCGAGAGCGTTGTCCCAGGAGGGCGTACCGCGTGGTCGCCCGATGGTCGCCATCTGCTGTTTGTCGACCTCTCCTCGGGCACATCCGATGTCCGGGCGTTGGACCTGGACAACGGGGAGATCACAACAGTCGTAGCCACTTCTGCAGCGGAGTGGGAGCCAGACTTCTCGCCCGACGGCAACTTCGTTCTCTACTCTTCCTCCGAGACTGGGCGCTACGAGATCTTCGCGGTTCCGTTTCCGGAAGGCGGGCGCAAGTGGCCGGTATCGGCGGCCGGCGGCCGGTCCCCCAAGTGGGATCCTTCCGGTGATCGTATCTTCTATATCGGCGATGCCGGCGTCATGGTGGTTTCGGTGACGATCTCGGGTAGCTCATTGGCGCTGGGCCGGCCCAGCCTCTTCTTGGAGATCCCCGCGATCCAGGACATCGCGATCTCGAGCGACGGGACAACGATGGCGATTGGCCGTAGGCCTCTCGAGACGATGGCTTCCGAGGTGCGGGTCGTTCTGAACTGGTTCGAGGAGCTCGAGCGCCTCGTGCCCACCGACTGACTCGAGCCGCTGAGCTCTACCCGATGCTCGAGAGAGCCATCGCTACCGACACGCTCATCCCGCCTTACGTCCCGCGGCTCCTCCAGACGACGGCCGGCATCGGGGCCTCCTGCCGCCGCGATTGGGATCACGCTGAAGAGCACTTCCGGAAGGCTCTCGACCAGGCCGAGAGAATCCCTTTCAAGAGTGAGCAGGCGGACGCCCGTCGCTGGTACGCAGATATGCTCCTCGAACGTGCCGCCCCCGACGACCCAGCTCGGGCGCATCGGCTCCTGGAAGAGGCGCGCACCATCTATGAGGAGATCGGGATGCCCAGACACGTCGGCCTCACGGAAGCTCTGCTTGCCAGGGTCTGAAGAGCCGGCGCGCTGCAGTCGGACGAGATCGCATTTGGGGGCGGAGTATGAGTGCGCTGGGAGAAGCTGATGTTGGCGTGAAGGTGCAAGTCCTTCGTCACCAAAGCCGTAGCGGGCAGGGTACTGCCCGAGATCCTCAGCCATCAGCCGACCGTTCAGACGGCGATCGTGGCTCGCGAGGAGGAGCCAGCGGCAGATCCCCTCGACTCCCAGCTGTGACCATTCAAAGACAGGCTTCGAGAACCATATTGGTGGGCGTTTCCGTAGCTCGGCGTACTCGCGGGAAACCCGCCTCGTTGAGCAGTTGAGTCAGCCGCTTCTCGCCCGCTTGAGCACCCAAACACATTCCCACATCCTGAGCTCGGGAGGTCGGAACGCATATGGTCGTCGAGAATCCGTAGAAAATCCCAGCGAGCAGGTTGAGATTGTCTTTCAGCTCATCTGCCGCCTGCGGTTCTACCAGCATGAAGGTGCCGTCTGGCTTCAGCACTTCCTTGATGTGGCGCGCCGCGCCAAGTGGGTCTCCCATGTCATGTAAAGCATCGAAAACGCAGGCGAAGTCGTAGTCGCTGCCCGGGAAATCCTGGGCCGACACCACTTCGAATTGGACGTTGGTAACATTGGCTTCCGCTGCCTTTTGTCTTGCGGTCTCGATGGAAGGCGCGTGGAAATCGAATCCGTAGATGGTCGAGTTGGGATAGGACTGGGCCAGAAGGATCGTGGAGGATCCGAAACCACAGGCGATATCCGCCACCTTGCCGCCAGCCGTCAACTTCGCGTCCACACCATCCAACGCCGGAATCCAGCTCTCGACCAGATTGGCCACATAGCCGGGCCGGAAGAATCGATCGGTGCCGCAGAAACAACAGGCACTATGTTCATCCCATGGCCTGCCTCGTCCGGTCTTGAATACATCGATTGCTGTGTCGTACGTAGCGTACTGTGAGACAACCGATTGAAAGAAGCCCTGCATACAGGTGATCGAGCCCTCGTGAGCAAAGAGCGCTGCTTGTTCGGGACTCAAACGGAACTCATCCGTGTCCGGGTCGTAGTCCACATAGCCCGCAGCGGCGTTCGAAGAAAGCCACTCTCGTAGGTACCGTGGGTCCACGTTGGCCTTGTCGGCCAGTGTCTCGTGGCTACACGGTCCAACCTCCTCGAGAGCCTGGTACACGCCCGTCTGGTCCCCGATGTGAGCCATCAGCAGCCCGATCGCACCGCCCACATCGGCCATCACTTTGCCTTGCAGCTGCTCGAACCTTGCTTCGTCGAACTGTTCTTCACTCATCCTTCTTCCTCTCTCTCCTGGCTCCTTGATCCGGCCCCGGAAGACCTCGGGTCTCCAGGGTTCTTCAACCCCTAGGCTTTGTGGGGCCATGGTATCTCAGTAGATCCTCCGGCTCGTTTCCGAGAGAGATACGGCTCAAAGAGAGGCCCCACGTCCGTCGTACTGCTGCTCGACTACAACAGCGTCAAGGTCCTCTGCCAGTCACTCTGGTCGAGAACTGGTTCGAGGAGTTCAAGCGCCTCGTGCCCACCGCTTGAATTTGGTGTCGCCTTTGTTGGCGGAACCGATCTGAGGACTGAACTGCGCGCAGCGGACCGGCTCGCTTCTTGGGAGGATGGGTCCGGGCAGCCCTTCCAGGCGCGACGGTGACGACGGTGAGGCTCACGCCCTGGCCTTTTCGCACGCCCTGATCGTCAGCTACTCGCGACCGTTCACGAGGAACGTCGATCTCGGAGCCAAGAGAACGAGCAAGGACTCCTTCCTTCAACACCTTCACGATGAGCAGTACACCGAGGAGGAGAAGCTCCTCCGGCTGCGGGACCAGGTCGTCGCGCACAGTGACGCCGAGGCCAGCGAGGTGAGTATTTACTCCCGAGAAGACAGCAGGTACACGGTGCACTCGTGGAGAGGTCGCAATCTGCTAGCAAGGGCTGAGGTGGACCTGATCCTCAACATGACAGCCAAGCTCAAGCCGCTCGTGGTCAAGCGATTGGAGGAACTGAACTCGACCTTTCCTCATGGCACCCTCTGGCGTCACCTGAAATAGAGCAATGCTGATCGTCAACTGGACGCGGGAGCTGAAGCGCCTCGTCCCCACCGACTGACCGGCAGATACGCAGTTCCTGACGGATCACGACACGAACCGGCCGAATGCCGATAAGCCCAGAGAAATATAGGGTTGTCGTGTTTCCTTGTGGATGACGACAGCTCGAATCGAGCGCTGAGCGGCTGATATCGCTGGGCGACGGGTAAGATCGGCCCACCGATGACACTTGAGCCAGGCACTCGCCCGGGTCCCTACGAGATCGTCTCCTCCCGGTCGATGAAACTGTGAGCCATCCCTGGCAGGAGCGCGAAGATCGTGGCTATCCGCGCGCCTTCGTCGAGACGGTGTGGGCAGCGCTGCGCTCACCACGGGCATTCTTCGCAGCCACTTCCGGAAGGCACGGCATTCGCGGACCGCTGCTCTTCGGCGTAGTGGCTGGAGCTCTCGGTGAGACCCTCCAGTTCCTGGTGCTGGTCGTCGTTCCCCTTGCAGCCCTCCAGACTGGACTGTTCGATTAGCCCGCGCTGGAGGCGCCCCCCCTCGAGATCGGTTTTCTCGATCTCTCCGCGCTGCCGAATTCGGCGCTGCCTCTTCTGGGGTGCCAGGGGGTCTTTCTGTTAGTTCCTGTCCTCGTCGTCATGTACGTCGTGCTCTTGTTTGTCATTGGCGGTTTCATACACCTGGCCCTCCGGCTACTCGGCGGACTACGGGATTCGAGCGAAGGCTTCGCAGGCACTTTCGCCGTCACCTGCTACACAATGGCCGCTTTCCCGGCGCAGATGATCCCGTTTCTCGGTGACCTGGTCTTCATGGTCCTGGTGGTGATCCTGCTTTCGATCGGGCTCAGCGTAGTGCACGCTACGACTCGTGCCAAAGCCCTCGTCGCTGCTCTGGCGCCGGCCAGTCTGCTGATCGTTGCGATCGCTGCGTCGGCTCTGCTGCAGATCGCCGGCACGGCTACTGGTTGAAACCCCGGCAGGGAATGAGCGTATTCTGCAACAGATTGCAGGCGCACCGAAGCTCGAGGTCGGGCGAGGTCTGCCTTTCAGGGAGGTGCACATGATTCCGGGAACGACGATAGTCCTCTGGCAGCTGATCGCTGCACTCGCGCTCCCCGCAGTCGCCGATGACTCGGAGGCAGTCCTCGAGCATATTCGGGCGAAGGCTTCCGAGATCAAGGAAGAGCTCATCGAGGTCCGGCGGCAGATCCACATGTACCCTGAGGTCTCCGGGCAGGAGGAGAAAACGGCTGCGCTGGTTGCCGACCATCTCCGAAGGCTCGGCATCGAGGTCGAGACCGGCGTCGGCGGACACGGAGTGGTGGGCATACTTCGCGGCAGCAGATCGGGTCCTGTGGTGGCCTATCGAGCAGACATGGACGCCGTGCGCTCGCCGGTAGTCGGGGATTCGCCGTACAAGTCTCGCGTTGCGGGGGTCAAGCACGTGTGCGGTCACGATGCCCACGTGGCCGTGGGTCTGGGAGTCGCCGAGATTCTGGCTTCCCTTCGAGAGAAGCTCCCGGGGACGGTCAAGTTCCTGTTCCAGCCGGCGGAGGAGAATATGCAAGGTGCGCGAGCCATGATCGAGGACGGGGCTCTCGAGAATCCGACGCCCGAAGTGATCTTCAGCGTCCACACTTTGCCGCTGCCGGTGGGCTTCATCGGAGTGCCGCCGGGAGTGGGGCTCACCGGCTGGGATCCCTTCCGCATCGTCATCGAGGGAAAGGAAAAGAAGCGAGAGGCAACCGCTAATGAGGTCAGGGCTGCCCTGGTGGCTCTGAGCACCGTGCCCACGATGCTGAACCCCGCAAACATGGCATCCTTGCTTGAAGCTCTGACTCAGGAGAGCGGTCCGTTCGAGGACTTCCTTCTGGTCACGGGAGTTCGCAAAACCAAGCAAGAAGGACGGATCGTTCTCGAGGGACTCCTGCGCGCAGCAGGCCCCGAGGTCTCCGAGCGCGGACGGCAGCTCATCCGGGAGACCATAGAGACCATTGCAGGCAAGACCCGGGCAAGCGTCGAGTTTGGCGAGCACTTTCCTGACATGCACAGCGATCCCGATCTCGTAAATGCGGCCATTGGCCCGATCGAAGCAGCGATCGGCCAAGGCAAGACGATCCTTATTCGCGCCTCGGCACCGTACTTCGGCGAGGACTTCGCTCTCTTCCAGGAGCGGATCCCCGGAGCGATGTTCTTTCTGGGAGCGGCCAATCCCGAGAAGGGAATCACCGCCTTCAATCACTCGCCCGACTACGATCTCGACGAGGCGGCGCTGGAGGTCGGTGCTGCTGCGATGTCCAGCGTGCTGTTCGACTACCTCGACAGACCGTAACCTCGCGCTCGTTCTGAATTCGACCGCCTCGTCCCCCGAATGAGGGTTGCGTGTCGCGAGCTTGGTTCCAAGGGCTAGCGGTTCAAGCTGACGAAGGCCCGGTCGAGAAGACGCGCGGGATCGCCCTTGGTTTCGTCCCACTTGGCGGTTGGCTTGGCGGCGACTATCTCGTCGAGGCTTGCCCCATCCTTGATGAGAGCAACCATTACCGCGCGGATCTCTGTCAGCATCTCGACGTAGGCCTCCATGTCGGCATAGGTCGCCACCGGCCCGTGCCCGGGCACGACGACAGTGTCCTCGTCGATCTCCTCGAGCACCGCCTCGCAAAAGCGGATGATGCCGTCCAGCTCGCCGCCGTTGTCGGCGTCGATGAAGGGGTAGCCCGAGTTGTTGTAGACGTCGCCCATGTGGACGACGTTGTGGTGGCGGAAGACGACCGCGGTGTCGCCGGTCGTGTGCGCTGGACCGAAGTGTAGGAGATCGATGGGCTCGCCGTTGAAATGAAGCTGCATGCGCTCGTCGAACGTGGCCACAGGCAGGGCGTCGGCCGGATAGGCGGGCTGGTCGATCACGCGAGCTACAGTGTTGATGACGTTGTTCTTGGTCATCATGTGCCGCGAGTTGGTTTGCGCGACGATCCAGCTACCCTCCGGACCGAGGACCTTGTTGCCGTCGGCATGGTCGAAGTGCCAGTGCGTGTTGACAACGAAGTCGATGTTGCCGCCGCCCAGCTCGCGGATCTTGGCCCGATAGGAGGTGACTAGATCCGGGAACTGGTCGTCGACGATGAGCACGCCTTGGTCACCGATCGAGGCCAGTATGTTGCCGCCCCGGCCGAAGAGCACCCAGAGGTTGTCGCCGACCTTCTCCGCGGTGAACTCGGTCGCAGGCACCGACTGTGCCAGGCCCGGCACGGCCAGAAAGACGGCGAGAATCGCGATGATGAGTCGTGCTGACATTCTGCTACCCCCGAGTCGCTTCGACTTGGAATCTCCTTCGGTGCAACCGATGGTACCGCGCTGCTGCCCTCATGGCTTGGCCCCACCCCCAGGGGATGCAATTTTCGGGAGTGGCTGGCGGCGGTGGTTATCCGGTACTCGCCCCCACCCAGCGCGATGCAGAGGTCTCTCCTATAGGGCTCAGCACGGCGCCTGCGGCATCGGCAAGATGCCGCTCGAGGGCGGCCGACAAACCAGGTAGACTCCCCCACTTCGGGAATCACCATGTCCCTCATCAGCCTGCTCGTCTACCTCCCCCTCCAGTTGCTCTTCGTGCCCCTGGCCATCCTGGGCGCCGTGCTGGTGGGCTACAAACAGCTGGTCGTGAGCAAGCGACTCGGGATTTCCCAAACGGCCATCGAGGTGATCAACGGCCGCTGGACCATGCACATCTTCGGCCTACGCCGAGACGCGCCCACCGCGGCGCTCGCCGCGGCCCTTCCCAACACCTCGACCTTTGGTCTGTGGCTCGCGCTCCTCCCCCTCTGGGTCAAGTACAGGCTTTCGGGCTCTCTCTTCCTCTACCCGCGGGTCCCCGAGCCGGGCAGCGAGGCGATCTCGGACCTGATCGTCGCACGCACTTTGTACTTCGACCGGATCCTCGAGCGTCTGATGGGTGATGCCGGCCAGCTCGTGCTCCTCGGCGCCGGCTACGACACCCGAGCCTACGGCTCTCTGCGCCGAGAGGGCGTAGCCTTCTTCGAGGTCGACCAGGCCGTCGTTCAGGACCACAAGCGCAGCTCCCTGGCAGCGGCGGGCATCGACACGGGCGACACCCGGTTCATCAAGGTCGACTTCGCTCGGGACGACCTCTTCGAGAAGCTCGCCCTGGCCGGCTACGACCCCGCCGTCAGGACTGTCTTTCTGTGGGAGGGCGTCACTCTCTACCTCTCCGAGGAGGCAGTCCGCAGGAACATGCAGGCTGTGCGAGACCACGCAGCCCCCGGCTCCGTCCTCCTGGCGGATCTCTACGCCGAGCGCATGATCCAGATGGGCAAGTCCAAGGCGGTCGCCCCGACGCTCGAGATCACAGGCGAGACCCTCAGCTTCGGCCTACCCTTCGCCAGTGAGCACGAACCCGTGCTGCGCGACTTCGTCCAGAGCGAGTCGCTGACTGTGGGCGAGACCTTCTTCCTCGGCAGCAAAAGCGACAAGGGGCCCTTCAGTGTCGTGGTCGAGATGGTCGTCTAGCCCGCAAGGCAGTGCCACAAGCCCCATCCGCGCTTCGTCCGGCCGCCGAACCGTGACAGTGTGCCTCCTGCGAGGCGCGAGCAGGGTGCATCAGTGACGAGTGTGGGAACGGATCGGCGTTGGATTCTCGCCGAAAACCGGCGCTTGCGGCTCTTCACGCTGTTCATTCTCTATGTCGCGCAGGGCGTGCCGCTCGGGCTGTTCTGGTTCGCGATTCCCGCCTGGATGGCGGCCAACGGCGCCGACGCCGCCCTCACCCTACGGCGGGTTATCGAGGAGCATTTTCCCGACAGCGTCAAGAAGGTGGCCGTACTCGACTTCCACACTGGTCTACGGCCCGACCGGCTATGGAGAACCGCTCTATCCCGGCTCACAGAACGAGGTCTTCGAGCGGGCCCAGAGATGGTACGGACCGGCAG
>Ga0114950_10002412_pt1 | contig 14332 bp, 10 predicted proteins | sample N075metaG_FD_83503 | JGI IMG/M metagenome (GOLD analysis project Ga0114950, IMG submission 83503) | Deep subsurface microbial communities from Kermadec Trench to uncover new lineages of life (NeLLi) - N075 metaG | ecosystem: Environmental > Aquatic > Marine > Ocean trench > Sediment | place... | reverse complement strand
TCCATTCGGCGACTGAGTTCCTCCATCTTCAACTTCAGGTCCATGAGGCTGCGAAAGATGAACTCCAATTCCCTACCCGCCGTCTTCGGTGCCCCGCCAGGCATGCGCATCGGCAGCAATCTCGTGCCCTCTTCGCGTATGTCCGACGGGATGTCCGTGGCCCGAATCTCTTGTCCGGGGGCAAGCACGACCATCGACTCGATCAGATTGCGCAACTGACGCACGTTACCGGGCCAGTGCGCGCTGACGAGCAACTGCATTGCCTCGGGAGTGATGCCACGGAAGGGCCTATTATGTTCTTCGCTGAACTCTTTGACGAAGTGACGCACCAGAAGGGGGATGTCGCCGCGACGCTCCCGTAGCGGCGGCAGATAGATCGACAGCACGTTGATGCGGAAGAACAGGTCTTCGCGAAACTCACCCATCGCAACCACTTCTTTGAGCCTGCGGTTCGTCGCTACAACGACGCGGACATCGGCGTGGATCGCCTCAGACCCCCCTACACGGAAGAAGGAATGCTTCTCCAACACGCGCAGCAGTTTCACCTGCGTCGCGGGAGACATGTCGCCCACTTCATCGAGGAAGAGCGTACCCCTATGGGCAAGCTCGAAACGTCCGAGCCTGCGTTCTGCCGCACCCGTGAACGCACCTTTCTCATGTCCGAAAAGCTCCGACTCGAGCAAGGTCTCCGGCAACGCAGAGCAGTTCACGGCGATGAACGGCTGATCCCTTCTATTAGAGAGTTCGTGGAGTGCGTGCGCGGCTAGTTCTTTGCCAGTACCCGATTCTCCCTCGATGAGCACGGTGGATGACACGGGTGCCATTTGCTCGATCTTGACGAGCATTTCCTGCACGGCGGGACTCTCTCCCAAGATGCCGGTGCGTTCCTGAAGGCGCCGCCGCTCCATCAAGCGTCGGGCGGTTGCCATAACGTGTTGGCCGTCCACCGGCTTGACGAGCCAACCGGTGAGACCCAGTTCCAACGCTATCTTCCGAGCATCGGGCTCCGTCTCCTCGAGCAGGCCGAGTGTGGATGTGGAGCGGACTCTTGCCAATCGGATCAACGCCCGGGCCGGCCGTTCGTGCAGCGCGCCCGTCAGGATGATGATGTCGGGATTTGCACCCTCCACGGCCGCGGGTATGTCGTCCATGGCCGAGACCAGCACGGTCTTCTCGCCATCCGCCTCGAAGGTGGCGCTGACACGCACGGCCGTTTCGAGATCGTCCATCGTGAGGAGAATCGTATCGGCCATCAGTGATCCGTTGGCTGGCTGGTGAGCAGTTTCACTGCGTGCTCAACGAGGGGGCCGAGAACCGTGAGACCGTCCCTCACTCCGGCGGGGCTGCCCGGCAAGTTGACGATGAGTGCGGAGCCTCTCGTACCGGCGACGCCTCGCGACAAGGCGGCGCGCGGGTTCTTGGCGTAGCCGGCGGCCCGGATGGCTTCGGAAATTCCCGGAGCGTCTCTATCTATCACGGCCCGAGTGGCCTCGGGCGTGACATCTCTCGGGCCGAACCCGGTACCGCCGGTTGTGATTATGAGATCGGCGGTTCCATCGTCCGCCCAGCGGCACAGATGTCCGGCGATGCGGTCGCTCTCGTCGGGAACCAGTTCCCTTGCGGCCACCTCAAAACCCTTCTCGCCGGCCCACGCAACGATCGAGTCTCCCGACGTATCCGCCCGTTCCCCAGCCGCGCCGAGGTCGGAGATAGTGAGTACGGCAAGTCGCACCACCATTACTTCCCCGCTCTTCGCGCCGAGTTAGCTTCTCTTGACACTCCCGCCCTTGTAGAACGGCATCTTCACCACCTCGGCTTTGACCTTGTTGCCGCGGCAATCGATTTCGATCTCGGTTCCGGGATCGACGGAATGGGTCGGTAAGTACGTCGTACCGATAGCTCCATCCACCGAGGGTCCGAAACCACCGCTACGGACCGTATCGACCTTGGTACCCTTGAGGTAAACGTCGTAGCCATGGCGAGGGATGGAGCCTTTCTCGGTCACCTTGAATCCGACGAGCTTGCGCTTCACGTCTCCGCGTTTCACCGCTTCGAGAGCGGTGCGGCCCGTAAACGGAGCGCCTTTGTCCAGCTTCACGATCCAGCCGAGGCCGGCCTCATAGGGGTTGACCGTATCGTCGATGTCGTTCCCGTAGAGCAGATAGCCGGCTTCCAGTCGCAGGGAATCTCTGGCGCCAAGCCCTACCGGATTCCCCCGACCGTGGCCGATCAGCATATTTCCCATCACCTCGGCATCTGCGGGTCGAAAGTACAGCTCGAAGCCGTCTTCACCCGTGTAACCGGTGCGGGAGATGAAGCAGTCCACGCCACCAACCTTGCCTGTTTCAAAGTGGTAGTACTTGATGCGCGACAGGTTCATCTTGGTCAGGGATTGAACCAGCTCTTCGCTCTTGGGACCTTGGACGGCAAGCAACGCAACGTCATCGCTGATGTTGCGCAGTCGAACGTTGATGCCGGCCTTTTTCAGAACGAGCAATTTCCAATCCTTTTCGATATTGGCTGCGTTCACGACCATCATGATCTTGTCATCAAACCGATAGACGAGGCAGTCATCAATGAAAGTTCCGTTTTCGGCGAGCAAGGCGGAGTACTGCGCCTGTCCGTCCACCAGCGCGCCGACGTCATTGCACGTTACCCGGTTGGCGAAGGCGTTACGGTCCGGACCGGTGATCTCGAACTCTCCCATGTGCGACACATCGAACACGCCGACACCGGTGCGCACGATCGCGTGTTCTTTCGTAATACCGGTGGGATACTGAATCGGCATTTGGAAGCCGACGAAGTCTGCCATCTTCGCGTTCAACGAGACGTGAAGATTGTAGAACGGTGTCCGTTTCCCACTCATTGGTCGCTCCCTTTCACCCCAAGAGTTTTACCAGCAACGCCTTCTGAACATGGAGTCGGTTCTCGGCCTGATCGAAGACCCGCGATTGCGGACCCTCAAACACCTCCGCTTCGACTTCCTCACCACGGTGGGCGGGAAGACAGTGGAGAAAAATGGCGTCCTCATCGGCCAATCGCATCAACTTCCTGTCAATCCCGTAGCCCTCGAACGCTTCAGCCCGAACCTCCGACTCGTCTTCCTGACCCATCGAAGCCCATACGTCGGTGTTCACCACATGGGCTCCCCTGACGGCTTCTTCCGGATCTTCCGTGATCTGTATACGGGTTTTTCCCATGGCGGTCTCGAGGATTTCGCGGTTCGGTTCGTAACCCTTTGGACACGCCAGCCGTAACTCAAACTTCACCGTTGCCGCCGCGTTCAGCCAAGAGTTAGCCATGTTGTTCCCATCGCCCACCCACGCGACAACCCGATCCTCCAAACCACCGAGCGCCTCTTCGATCGTAAACATATCCGCAAGGACCTGGCAGGGGTGCAACAGGTCTGTGAGGCCATTGATGACCGGAACAGTGGCGTGCTCCGCCAGCTCCTCCACGTCACTGTGCGCGAAGGTCCGGATCATGATACCATCTACGTAGCGCGACATGACTCTGGCGGTATCCTTGATCGGCTCGCCTCTCCCCAACTGGAGGTCACGGCTCGACAGGAACAGCGCGTGCCCGCCAAGTTGGTACATCCCCGACTCGAAGGAAATACGGGTCCGCGTGCTGCTCTTGGCAAAGATCATCGCCAGCGTCTTGCCAGCGAGTGGCTTCGCCGATTTCTCGTCTGACTTCAGCTCCCGCGCAACCCGAAACAGCTCCAGGATTTCTGCTTTTGAGAGATCGGTGACCGCCAGAAAGTCCCGTTTCGGCATACCCCGCCGCTGTGGAGAGTCAAAATGACAGGTTCGGGGGGAGAGTCTAGCAGCGGAAGAGGGGCGTGTAAAGGAGGATCAGAGGATGTAGTTCCTGAGGTCCTGGTCTTCGACGATTTTCATGAGCCGCTCACGAACCTCTGGTGCGTCGAACACGATCTTCTTGTTCGGAATGTCAGGCAAATTGAACAACACGTCATCCAGCAGTGTAGTCATGACGGTGTGGAGGCGGCGCGCCCCGATATTCTCGAGGCGATCGTTGACCTCGGTTGCAATCCGCGCGATCTCTTCGATGCCATTATCGGTAAACTCCAACTCCGCACCCTCCGAGGCACAGAGCGCCTGATATTGTTTGGTCAGGGCATTCTCCGGTTCAGTCATGATACGGACGAAGTCGGCCTGCGTCAGCGTCTTCAGTTCGACGCGTATGGGAAACCGTCCTTGCATCTCCGGAATCATATCTGAGATCTTTGAGACGTGGAAGGCACCGGCGGCGATAAAGAGAATGTGGTCCGTACGAACGTAGCCGTGTCGAGTCTGGACGGTCGAACCCTCGACGATCGGCAGGAGATCGCGCTGCACCCCCTCCCGCGAAATGTCCGGTCCCGTCTGGGAGCGCTCCCCCACCACCTTGTCGAGCTCATCGATGAAAATCACGCCATGATTCTCTACTCGGTCGAGTGCTTCGTTGACCACATCCTCCATCTCGACGAGTTTCTTGAGTTCATCGTCCAGCAGAATACGTCGAGCCTCTGAGACATGCACCACGCGGGTCTTGGTCCTCTTGGGCAACATGTCCTGCAACATCTCGCCGAGGTTTATGTCGGCTCCCTCCATTCCCTGCGGCGGCATGAAGTCGAGTATCTGGAACCCTGGTTGTGTGACTTCCACTTCGATCTCCCGGTCTTCCAGCTTGCCGTCTCGAAGCAGTAGCCTGAGCTTCTCGCGCGTTCGCTTGTACCTGGCCATCTCGGCGCCGGCGATCTCTTCCTTCTGCTCTCGCTGCTCTTGCGCCTCGATTTCCCCACCGGATGAAACCACAAACAGAGGTCTCACGTCGGAGCTGCCACCATCTATAGGTTCCGTTGGAGTGCTGGTCGCCGCCGGAGGTGGGGAAGGCGCGGGAGGCGGGGGCGGTAACAACAGATCCAGTATTCGCTCCTCCACGCGGTCCTCTGCGGTGGGGAATACTTCGTCCTCCCGCTCGCTACGTACCATGTTGATGGCGTTGTCCAAGAGATCACGGACCATCGACTCGACATCTCGACCGACGTAGCCGACTTCGGTGAATTTCGACGCCTCCACCTTAATAAACGGAGCACCGGACAGACGTGCCAGCCGCCGGGCGATTTCTGTTTTCCCAACACCCGTTGGCCCGATCAAGATGATGTTGTTCGGGAGGATCTCGTCGCGGATTTCCTCCGGCGCCTGGGCTCTACGCCAACGGTTACGCACCGCGATGGCAACGGCCTTCTTTGCCTCATGCTGGCCCACAATGTAGCGGTCCAACTCGGCGACGATCTGCCGCGGGGTAAGCTCCTCGAGCCATGGCGGCGGCGATTCCGGCGAACTCTTTTCGGCCGCGGAACCCACAGGTTGAGTCTGTTTTGTCGAATCAGTCATATATGAACTTGCTTCACCAACCTACCGAGTCCGCGTTCCGCGCCCCGGTCAGATATCCATAATCGTCAGATGGTCATTCGTATAAACGCAAATCTCGCCTGCGACGTGCAAGCTCTTGTCCACGATTTCGTGGGCTGAAAAATCAGAGTGCCGCAGGAGCGCTCTGGCCGCCGCCAGGGCATAATTCCCCCCGGAGCCGATCGCCAAGACTCCATCATCCGGCTCGATCAGTTCTCCGCTGCCACTTACCAGGAAGCTATGGTCCCGGTCTGCCAGCGCCAGCAACGCCTCGAGCCGCCGCAATACCCGGTCGCTGCGCCAGTCCTTGGCCAACTCCACGGCGGCCCGGGGGAGGTTCTCCGGATATCGCTTCAGCTTCTCCTCGAACCGCTCGAAGAGCGTAAAGGCGTCGGCGGCGGCGCCGGCGAAACCCGCCAAGACTTTGCCGTCAGCGACCGACCGGATCTTGTTGGCCTTGGCTTTCATGACCGTCTCGCCGACTGTGACCTGCCCGTCGCCGCCCATGGAGGTCTTTCCGTCGCGGCGGACGCACAGAATCGTCGTGGCGTGACTGATTTGTCCAGGAATCATGTTATCAGGTTTCAGGTTCTGGGTCTCAGGAGCAGGGAGCAGGGAACACTGTTACCTGCTCACGCTCTCGGATGCGCCCTGTCGTACACTTTTTTCAACTGCTTCACACTAGTATGAGTATACACCTGTGTAGTGCTCAGCGAGGCATGTCCGAGCAATTCCTGGACCGCCCGGAGGTCGGCACCGGCGTCGAGCAGATGCGTGGCAAAGCTGTGTCGTAGGCTGTGCACCTTGAGGCCGGCATCCCCACCGAGGGCGTCGAAGAATTTCCGCACCACATACTGCACACCGCGGGGCGACAGCCGCGTACCGCGTGCCGCGAGAAACACCGCCTGCTCACCGCGCCCACCTTTCCCGCGGCCCGCCAGCCGCTCCTCGCGCACCGGCAGATATCTCCGCAGTGCATCGACTGCAAAGCTTCCCAGGGGAAGCAATCGTTCCTTGCGACCCTTGCCGCGCACCTTCACCTGCTCGTTCACGATGTCGACGTCGGCAAGGTTGACGCCGGCCAGCTCCGAAAGGCGCATCCCGGTGCTATAGAAAAACTCCAGGATAGTGAGATCTCGCACACCGGCGAAGTCGTTCTCAGACGCCCATCGCTCTGCCAGGACAAATACCTCATCGACCTGTCGGCGATCGAGCACGGCCGGCAGCCGTTGCTCCGTTTTCGGCAGCCGGATGGCCGCAACGGGATTGCCGTCTACGTCGCACCGCTCGTTGAGGAACCGGTAGAACGTCCGCAGCGCCGATACCGCACGCGAAACAGATCGTTTCGTGAGACCGCGGCGCCCCAACTCTCCCATGAAGCTTCGTACGGTCAGCCGATCTACTGCCTGCCATGTCCACTCGGAAGCGCCGCCGAAGTACTCGTCGCAAAACGCTTGAAATGCGTCGAGGTCACGCTGATATGCTTTGACGGTATGCGGCGAGTCGTTCCGCTCGTGAGTGAGATACGACAGAAAACTCTCACGCTCGGGGCACCGCATCGTGCTCGCGTGCGACTGCCCGCCGGTCACGCCGGTACGCGGTTCAGCCGCGCCACAAATCCCGACATCGCATCGAGAGCGCGCGAGGCCAGCGCCTCCCGCTTCTTTCGCTTATCACGAACCCGGTGCGCCAACGGCGGCAACAGACCGAAATTGGCATTCATGGGCTGAAAACTCTTCTGATCGGCATCATGGACGTACCGCAGCAGACTTCCCAGCATGGTCTCCTCCGGAGGCAAGACCGGATCATCGCCTCCAAGGATACGCCCCAGGTTGATTCCACACAGGATGCCGGTACCGAGTGACTCGGTGTATCCCTCGACCCCAACGAGCTGGCCGGCGAACAGCAGCCGTGGATCGTCGAGCGCGGACAGATGCGCCGAGAGCACCGCCGGCGAGTTCAGATACGTGTTCCGGTGGATACTGCCCCAGCGAAGCATTTCCGCCCCCTCCAACCCCGGGATCATGCGGAACACTTTCCCCTGCGCTCCCGTCTTCAATCGGGTTTGAAAGCCGACCAGGTTCCACATCTGGCCCGCACGATCCTCGGACCGAAGCTGCACCACCGCGTAGGGTTCCCTTCCCGTGCGGGGGTCCGGGAGACCAACCGGCTTCATCGGTCCGAACCTCAGCGTGTCGGGTCCTCGCCGGGCCATCTCCTCGACTGGCAGGCAGCCTTCGAAATACGGAACCTTGTCGAAATTGTGCCCTTCGTACTGCTCCGCAGCCACCAAAGCATCCACAAACCCATAATAGCGTTCTCGGTCGAAGGGTGCGTTGAGGTAGTCGTCACCTCCCCCCTTCCCGTAGCGCGACATGCGGTAGAGCACATTGTGGTCGAGAGAATCTGCCGCCACAATCGGGGCAATCGCATCGAAGAACGCCAGATGGGCCTCGCCGAGTCGCTCCTGAACGACGGCGGCAAGGCGATCGGACGTGAGGGGGCCCGTAGCGACGATGCCGGGTGAGGGCAGGGACGTGACTTCCTCGCGCACGACTTCGATGTTGCGATGTGATTTGACCCGCTCGGTGACCAACCGGGCGAACAAGACCCGGTCCACCGCGAGGGCCGATCCTGCCGGGACCCGCACCTCATCCGCGATCACCAACAGCAAGCTGCCCAGAAGGCGTAGCTCAGCCTTCAACAACCCATGAGCGTTGCTCGTATCGGTCGACTTGAAGGAGTTGGTGCAGACCAATTCGGCGAGACTATCGGTCTGATGAGCAGGACTCTTGACCTTCGGTCGCATCTCGTACAACGTGACCTTGACGCCCAACTCGGCGAGCACCCATGCCGCCTCACACCCTGCAAGGCCGCCACCCACTACTGCGGCATTCACGATTCTGCGCCGGCCGGTGCTGGCTCCTCCACGTCGAATTCGTGTTCACAGTGCATGCATCGGCGATACTCACCGCGCGCTTTTGTTGAGCGCTTCTCGACACCCACTTTCTCGCACTTCCGACAGGTTTCCGGCAGGGGCTCGTACCAAGTAGAATACTCGCAATCCGGATAGCGGGCACAACCGTAGAACACCCTTCCCCGTCTCGTGCGACGCTGCGTAAGGTCACCCACCTCACAGAGCGGACATTTTACTCCCAGCGGCACGGGCCGCGTGTGCTGGCAATCCGGGTACGTCGTGCACGCCAGGAACTCACCGTAACGGCCGGTCTTGATGACCATTGGCGACCCACACTCCTGGCACTTCTCGTCCGTCGGGCGATCCGGCGGACGGTCCTTCTTGATGGGGCGCGTGAACTTGCAGTCGGGATAGTTGGTGCACGCTATGAATGGGCCGAAGCGACCGCTCTTCACGGTCAACTTGCTGCCGCACTTTTCGCAGCGCTCATCCTCCAAGCCCTCCAGGTCGTGCGCCTCTCGGATCATCGCCTCCACGTCGATGTTCTCGAGATCCTTGGAGAACGGTTCGTAGAAGTCCCTCAGCACCTCCTGCCAGCCAAGCTTCCCTTCCTCGATCTTGTCCAGTTCCTCCTCCATTCCGGAGGTGAACTGGACGTTGAATATGTCTGGAAACCGGCTCACCATGACCTTCGCGACCGTCTTGCCGAGCGCGGTTGGAGTAAAGCGGCGGTCGGTGACATTGACATAGGCGCGGTTACGCAACGTCGAGATGATGGTGCTGTACGTACTCGGCCTCCCAATCCCCAGGCGCTCGAGTTCCTTGACCAGGCTCGCCTCGCTGAAACGCGGCGGAGGCTCGGTGAAATGCTGGTGCGGCGTTACGCCAAGCAAGTCCACACTTTCGCCCTTCTCGAGAGCGGGCACCGGGGCAATATCCTCTGGGTCCTGCCCCTCCTCCACCTCCTTCGACTCCCGATAGAGCACCTGGAAGCCGTCGAATTTCACCAGCGACCCGGTGGCCCGGAACAAGTACTTGTCGATCTCGAAATCGATCGTCGTGGTGTCGTACACCAGAGGGGTCATCTGTGAGGCTACGAACCGCTGCCAGATGAGACGGTACAGCTTGTATTGATCACTCGTGAGCGCTCCTTTGATGACGTCCGGCTTGCGCTCGACATCGGTAGGACGGATCGCCTCGTGGGCATCCTGCGCACGGGCGTTCTTGGACTTGTACGTGTTGGGTTTTGCCGGCAGGTAGGGAGCGTCATAGCTGTGCGCGATGAACTCGCGCACATGCTCGATGGCAACGTCGGCCACCCTGGTGGAGTCCGTCCGCATGTACGTGATGAGACCGACAGCCCCTTCAGCCCCTACTTCAATGCCCTCGTAGAGCTGCTGGGCCGTACGCATTGTGCGTTGGGCCGAGAACCCCAAGCGCTTGGAGGCCTCCTGCTGCAAGGTGCTCGTGATGAACGGTGCTGCCGGCCTTTTGCGGCGCTCGCGCCTCAGGACCTTGGACACCACGAACGGTGCGTCGCTCACGGCATCCACGACGGCCCTGGCCGCCTGCTCCGATTTCAGCTCGGGATTGGCACCGTCGATCTTGTGGAGCTTGGCGATGAATTTCTTCTTCTTGGCTGTCAGCTCCGCCTCGACCGACCAATACTCCTTCGGCTGGAACTTCTCAATTTCGGCTTCCCGCTCCACCAGTAGCCGCAGAGCAACCGTCTGAACCCGGCCGGCCGACAGCCCGGTCTTCACCGATTTCCACAACAGCGGACTCGCCTTGTATCCCACCAGCCTGTCCAAAATCCGCCGCGCCACCTGGGCGTCGACCTTTCGCTTGTCGATCGGAATCGGGTTCTTCATCGCCTGCGCCACCGCTTCCTTCGTGATCTCGTGGAACAGCACCCGATGAACCTTCGATCCAGCGCCTAGCTGGTCGGCGACGTGCCAGGCAATCGCCTCACCCTCTCTGTCGGGGTCGGTTGCCAGGTAGACATTGGTCGAGCGCTTGGCCACTTTCTTCAGCTCGGCCAGCATCTTACCCTTGCCCCGAATGGTGACGTACTTGGGCGCAAAGCCGTTCTCGATGTCGACACCGAGTTCGCGCTGGGGCAAATCCCTCAGGTGACCCACGGTGGCCTTCACCGTGTAACCCTTACCGAGATATTTCCCGATCGTTCTTGCCTTTGCCGGCGATTCCACCACCACCAGCGAGCCCTTTGTTTTGGCCATACCTGCTTCGCGTCTCCAGCTCCGAGAGGCCTGAGGAGGTCTAGCCATCGATGACATACCGTCCTCAACACACCGTCAACGGAAAGTTGCGTCCTACGTAACGCTCGTCGCCTTCTCAAGGCCCGACGGCCTAGAGGGAACCGAACTCCCTTCTAGGCCGCTCTTATAAGTCTTTTAATTGCAACATCTTATCTGCAATAACCCAGAGCGTCATCCGTCCACCCGGGGGCGCATTATTATCACCCTCCGTGGCTTCGCGCAAGTTCGACCACCTCCTGGGCTATCTCCACTGGAGTCCGACCATCCGTGCTCACCGAGACGTCGCACCTCGAATAGTAGCGGTGCCGCGTCCGGTGCAGTTCCGTGATCCGACCCTTATACCCCTCCTCGGCCCCCAGAAGTGGCCTCAGGACGCCATTCCGGGCCCGTACGGCTGCCGTGGCGGGTGTAGTCTCGAGATAGACCGTCAGGGCCCGGCCCGCCACCGAATCGAGGCTCTGAGGCTGAGCAGCCCACCCGCCGCCTGGAGCGATCACCCGGGGACGATCGCTCGCCACCAGCTCTGCCACCATGTCGCGCTCATACTCCCGAAACGACCCTTCCCCTCTGTCCGAGAAAATCCTCGGAATCGAGAGGCCAATCCTTTCCTCTATAAGACCGTCCACATCCGCGAAGCGCACTCCCAGCTGTTTGGCCACGAGACGGCCCACCGTCGTCTTCCCAGCCCCCGGCAAGCCTACCAAGATCACGTGTCCGCCCTTCACTCGGCACCGCCGCCCTTGCCCCCGCCCCGTAGCTCATCCCAGCGTCTCCTCAGGCGCCGGAGGTAGGCGTCGTAGGCCTGGCGCAGGTCGTCGAGTGTGTCGCCGCCGAATTTCTCCAGCATGGCATCCGCCAAGACAATCGCCACCATGGCTTCGGCTATCACGCCGATCGCCGGCACCGCCGTTACGTCCGACCGCTCGGACTGGGCCTTGGCAGTCTCGCCCGTCTCGATATTGATCGTGTCGAGTGGGCGCATGAGCGTCGAGATCGGCTTCTTCGCGACTCGCATCACCAGGGGCTGCCCGGTGGTGATTCCGCCCTCGAGTCCACCGGCCCGGTTGGAAGAGCGGAGCACGCCGCCGGCCCTCGCCGGGCCATCCCATCCGATCTCGTCGTGGGCTTCCGATCCGCGACGTCGAGCCACCTCGAAGCCGAGCCCGATCTCAACACCCTTGGCGGCTGGAATCGACATGAGGGCCGCGGCGAGCCGGCCATCCAGCTTCCGATCCCACGACACGTGCGATCCCAAGCCGACAACCACGCCCCGGGCGATTACTTCCACTATTCCGCCGAGCGTATCGCCGTCCTTCTTTGCGGCATCGATTTCCCGTATCATCGCCTCGGTAGCCTGCTGGTCGAGGCAACGCGTTGGTGACTTGTCCGCCGAGTCGTTGAGCGGTGTGGGCAGTTGGTCGGGAACGTTTGCGCTCACCGAACCCAACGCGACTACATGGCTCCCGATCTCGACGTCGAAGTGCGACAGAAGCTTCCGGCACACCGCGCCGCACGCCACCCGGGCGGCGGTTTCGCGAGCGCTCGCCCGCTCGAGGATGTCGCGGGCGTCGGCCCTGTCGTATTTGAGAACACCCACCAGGTCTGCATGCCCGGGCCGGGGCCGCACCAGTCGCCGGCGGCGCCGGGCGTCCGGGTCGGTGTCGGGTTCCGAGGCCATTACGTCGACCCAGTTGTCCCAGTCCTTGTTCGCGATGTGCAACGCGATGGGTGAGCCCAGGGTTTCGCCGGCGCGGACACCGCTGATGAACTCCACCGCGTCGGCCTCGATCTTCATCCGGGCGCCGCGTCCGTAGCCCTGCATGCGACGTCGCAGGTCGCGGTTGACGTCGTCGACCACGAGCGGCAGCCCCGCCGGGATCCCCTCGAGGATCGCCACAAGTCCTTTGCCGTGAGACTCACCGGCTGTGGTAAACCGGATCATGTCATCCTCCTGCCGATGGTTCCAGTACTCTGGGTCGTAATTGCGGTAACGTATTCACCGCAGACCGCGGAGGACGCAGAGGTTTTTGGACAGGATAGACGGGATATTGTCATCTGAACTAGGACTCCTCTTGAATTTCGGCGCAAGAAAGGTCGCAGTGACGCGAAGAGTAAAGGAGTTCAGAGACCCGTTCATCCTGTCATCCTGTCAAAAAGGGCTTTGCTCCCCTCTCATACGTCATCGTATTTGTGAAAAGGTGGACTATTGAGAAGTAAGAGGTGAGAAGTAAGAAGACCACCCCACCACATTACGGCGGTGGGGCGGGCGTAAGTGTCTTCCGTGGCTTCCATATCCGTCAGACCGATTTTTTTCACAGGCTCTGACCTCTCACGACAAAGCCCGGGCAGTGCCGGGCTTCGTCGTTCGCTCACCTTCCTACGGCTCTCACCGATCGCGGTTGTTCCACAGGCCCGGAGGCGAGAGGAAGGAGTTCGAGATACTCGGCAAGGTTATCGTGACCACTCCGCGGGCCGTGACGCCGACCAGGAACTGCTCCCCGCTCGGTAGCCTGGCCACCCGCAGCACTCCGATGATCGGGTCTCTAATGGGGATGCTGGCGACCTCACCGAAGTTCCAGGTGTCGTAGGCGACGATTTCTTGATTGTCGGTAGCGACAAACACGAGTCGATTGTCCGAGTCACCCGGGAGGGCCGTGCCTCTAGCGTCCGCGCTGAAGTTGTGGTCGAAGTTCAGATCCATCCCGAAATTCGAGCCACCCGGTATTTGCACTATTCCGGTGAGGCGCAACGAGCTGTTGAGCACGTAGATGGAGTCCGCTCGCACGAGATTCGTCTGTCCGTTGAAGTTGGTCCCGATGGACCGTATTGGAATCGCCGTGTTGGCGATGAAGTCTCGAACTTGGAATCCTGGCGAGATGCCATCGTCGACAATGGTAGGCCCGAAGACGGTCGCCAGAGTAGTGATCGTTATGATCGTATCCACCAATCCCGGTGGGCAGGGGCATGCAATGGAGTCGAACACGATAGTCGTGTCGATGTCGAGCAACGTTGTAAAGATCTCCCTGATGGGAACGTTGCCGTCGTAAGACATGACCCGGGCAAAGACGTCCCCAACTCCGCCGCCTTCACCGATGAACGCGTGTGTGAAGTTGCCGGAGTTTCGGACGAACGTCGTATCTCTAAACGCCAGCGTCGGGAGATCGACGGTGATGCCTTCTTCGGCAAAGACCAGAGTTTCGAACGATCCCCCTCGCTCCGCGATGACGCGCAGCGTATCGGCGTCAGGCGAAGGTGGAATCGTCGCGTGCTCCCAGAAGAAATGGGATTGCGGCGTTCCGGACGTCAGGTTCTCCCACCGCAGCGTGCCACGAGACTGGAATATGACGCCCTGGTCGATGGTCGGCGTCGTGGAGTACACGGCGTAGATGCTGTCCGCCGCGCAGGTGGTCAGGCCCGCCGTGGGCCGACACGTTGCGCCGATGAACTGCGGACGATCGGAGAAGTCGAACTCCTCGATCTTCTCCTCGATCAGGCCGGTCTCGGGGTTGAGTTCCGACTCCACCGTTTGAATGATGAAGTTAGGAAGCGCGTGCCGGCGGGTCTCGATCCGGCCGGCCATGTCCACGATGGAGATGTTCGTGCCGCCCGAGTTGGCGACCATTACGATGTTGGCGTTGGCTCCGAGGATATCCGCCGGCCAGAGAGCAATACCCCAGGGCCTCGAACCGACGGGAATCGGCATCCCGAAGGACCGC
>Ga0114950_10002411_pt1 | contig 14338 bp, 14 predicted proteins | sample N075metaG_FD_83503 | JGI IMG/M metagenome (GOLD analysis project Ga0114950, IMG submission 83503) | Deep subsurface microbial communities from Kermadec Trench to uncover new lineages of life (NeLLi) - N075 metaG | ecosystem: Environmental > Aquatic > Marine > Ocean trench > Sediment | place... | reverse complement strand
TCTCCCCTTTTGAAATTCCTAGGATCGGTACGTTTTTTTTACGTACGATTAGAAGAAAAAAAAAATGGCAGTTGAGTCAACTAGGTATTTTTGAAAAAAATATATATTTCCCTCTCTTAGGTCGCAAAAAAAGATCAGTATATTCTATCGCGGTTCTTTATTATCCGAGAAGCTCTATTCCAAAGAAAGTTATTATGTCGTCTTCGGAATCGTCTTCGTCGGGAGTCCCCCTTCCTTGTTTGAAGTCTGAGGCACTTCCCACGATGGCTGAAGACGCAACTCAAGATCCTCCGTGGGAGCCCTTCCTCAAGGTGATTCTCTACTACGGTGCAGGTACCGATATACATACCCCCTTTCTGATCGAACATGGAATGGCAAAGGGAACCTACAAGGTTCATTTTATCGATCCGCTGACGGGGCCATCCATCGGGGGTTTTTGGTGGGAAGAAGGGATGCAAATGACCGTGGCATCCCCTTTGATGGAATTTCATCAAATGAAGGCGGAGGACTTCGTCCGACCGGGGAAACCGTGCATAATCTTCCTCAACGGTTATGGACCTCCGGACGAATGCTACCGCCCGGGGGATCGCGTTTTGGTTTCCTGTACCACAGCGGCGAACCGTGAGGAATTCCCGGACTTTGTGGAGGTCGAAACGATCTGTGTTAATTTGGGCATGCACGATCCTTGTGAGTGCATGTGTCCCCACGCCCATCCAATGGAACCAGAACTCCCCCCCAGCCCCGTCGCCTGGAACGGTAAGCACGAAAACGGGTGGAACGGCAAGCACGCAAAGGGTTTCAAGTCCATGACCCCCGACATCCGCGCTGCCAAACACAGACAGCGCGCAATACAATGCCCAAATTGTGGCCTCAAGGACGCCGTGGGACATTTCGGCTGGACAGCTAACCAGTGCCGAGGCTGCAAGAAGATGATCGACATGAAAGATTGGTTCGTCTCCATTCGTGCCTGAATTAATTCCTAGCTCTGCTCCAGCGGTTTGCCTTCGTTTCAGGAAAAAGAAAAGAAAAATCAAAATGTTTCCTAAGCAACCTGAGTTGCAATTCGCCGGCCTGCACCCCCCCCTCCCCCTCCCGCTAGAAATCCACCGAGAGACTTCATGCCCTTTTTGAAGCACATATGAGGCAATCCCGCTCCATGCCGACCACATGCACCCTTTCCAGTCTTAGGTCCTTTCCTTCGGCGACGAGCTACAGCTTTCTTTTTGTGAGTCATTTTTTTTTTTTTTTTTAGACGTTTACCTAATTAGGTGCCAGCAGTAACGTCTATGAGATTGCAAATATTCACACGGAAAAGTCTTCCACAAAACGGCCATCCACATCGATACACTAAGTATTGTGGGGTGTCGACATGGATCACTCTCGAGCAGGTAGGACATGACACACTCCGAGAACCGACAGTTAAATTTACAAAAGGCCTAGGGGGAGCAGAGGGATTGCCATCGGAAATATCAAGACCAGACCTAGAGCGATCAGAAGACGAAACAGCCAAGGATTTCCTGATTTCCACTTTTTCAACCGGTCTCTCTTGCGTAGCCGATCCTTCGGCTTTTCCTCTTGGGGTGGGGACAAGTCCTTCCCAGATTGAGTCCTCCTCAGAGGAGTCTGAACGTTTTTTTCTTCTGTGCCCCGGACTGGAGGTGTCGAGGAACTCGGGCCATCGGTTGTTGTCTGCATTCATTCGATTCTTTGTCTACTTAGCTAGGTTTATTCACAGCTTTTTTAACTTGTAGGTTGGTCTTGTAATCTTACAGCTAAACAACTAAGGAATGCACTTCCTACGTCTACAGAGCCACTGCCGATATTATGCTTTATGAAGATTTCGCAGAATCCGTTACCCACCGCTGTACCGCTAACAGAACTACCATTCAGTTGATTTACCCATACGCCTGTCAAGCTGACATGCCTTCCTGACGAGGCTATTGTGGTGACATAAGAATTTGATATTTTTGCCCCATTTATGAATAAAGCGATCTCTAATTCGTTACCGTTAGAAGATGTCACGGAACAGCTGAAATTGATCAAAAATGTCCAACTCAGAGCGTCTTGGGATGTTATTCTCCCGGATCCGTTAGTAGTCATCAAAAAGGCTCCAGGTTGAAGAACCCCTGCAAAGTTCATTAAAACATAGGTAGCACTATTAGGTATATTCAAAGGTGTTGAGAAATTTTCGAACGAAATACTACTTGAAATAAGACTCAAATTATTCCACACTTTCGTTATGAAAGGGTAACCCGAATTAACTAATGACGTGATCCTGTCGCCTGTAACTGTCCCAATTCCACCATCTGGATTTACATCACTCATATGTGTATCTAAAGCCACTTGACCCCATGATGGTTGGGTTGCTACTCCTGTACTAACCAATACATTTCCGGTTGCAACCGCGGCCAATTTAACCAACGATGAAGAATCGGCGACAAGCAAATCACCTTCCACGTATGAAAAGTTATGGGTACCGCCTTTTGCCGTGATTAAAACTTCATCGACAAGCGAGGTTATAATCTCTGTTCTCAGCCCATACTCTCCTAGCAAAATATTACTAATATTAGTAAGCTGGACACCATTTAATTCAGAATCCCAATAAAGAACTTCAGATACTGATATTTTTCCATAACCTCCTATTTGGTAGCCTAGACCGATTCTTCTAGCCTGTACACCATCCATATTACTTGCTGTTGTATTGACAACAATTACATCAGTAGCTTGATTAACATATGTTTTAAAATTATTTGTTCCCGCATTATATGTTAAAATTATAAGAGAAGGGTTCCCAATCGATGCCTTTGATATTGGGCTACCATCTGTCCATACAAAGCTGTCTAGGCCCCCGCCGTCGTTATGCGACGTTGACAAGCTAGTCGTAGCCCCACCAGTGCACCAAGCTAATTGACTTGGTAGAGTCCAATCATTGCCCACCGAGGATGAAGCATCAAGAATATTTATCATGCGAGCCGATGAACCATTATCGCAATCAACATCAGCACATACGAGGACTACTGTAGCTCCATTTGTCCAATTATAAGTTGTACCCAAATTTAATTCAATGAATTTAGTTGAATCGGAATCATTAGTAGGATTGACCAAAATAGCCGGTTTTCCTCCGATATAAGAAGCATTTAAATTAGTGTTTGAACCCTGTAATGATATGGTTCCAAGTCCTATTGATGAGGGCCACACCAAAGAACCTGCAGAACCTGATATATCCCCGGGAATCCACCTAACAGTAGGATTGAAGTCGAAGTCGATAGAATCGTATGCGTTGATAATCAGCACTGGCTGTGAAATTACATTTTCATGTTGTGAACCTGTATAAAATACAAGATTATCCGTTATATTTTCTTTCAAAATCTGTCCGTCAACTGATGTACCTATTATATTTCCAATCGTATCCGTCTTAACGCGAATAAAATCGTCAGTCCATTCGGATCCCGATTCATTCCACCTTTTGAAAATTGCTTCATCTGCAACAGTTGATGGAGTTAGGAATTCTGTGGGGATGTTCGTTAAATCCGTTGTGTAATCATGAGTGTGTGGTCCTGGAGGGAGGAGAGCAATAGCGGCAGCCTGTCCGCTAGCTACGATCGAAAGCTCGTATACTATACCAGGAGTAATCGCGGAGGGTCCATCGACCCTATCAATGATGGGCCCGAATACGATGGTTTGAGAATTAGAATCTAGGTTGGATACCCCAGAAACCCGGAAGGAGGAGAACTCCCTCTCTGAGAAATGAGAACCAAAAAGCAGAGGGCTTCCCGGTCTCGTAAGGGTTAGGGTGAGCTCCGTGGTTAGACCACCCACAACCGAGGTTAATCCGGTTTCCAAGACGGGATAGAGATTTTGAGATGTGTAGCGGTCGAAACCAGAGAGCCAGAGACCGTCCGTCCCCAAGATGATTTCCCCTTTGAGAGGAGCTCGGTCGGCCACCCCTCCCGCCGTTTCCCGAAGTACTACACGCAACGAATTGGCGTCGAGTACAGAAGCCATAGTGGTTTTTACTGTTGAGGTTACTCCGCGGCCATACGAGATAGGAGCACGGGGGCTATCCAGGCGTTGGTATCCGTGACCTGCAACCTCCGAGGAGCAAAGTACATCGGACCGGCCGCTTTCATGAGAGGGGCATTCCAGTCAGCCGACGCGAGCTCCGGGCTGATCCCGGGAATAGCACTCACAAGCTGATTCTCTAAATTCAATCCAATGATCCCGTACCTATTTCCGAGCAGAGCTACTGCACCGATCGACTCCAGTTCCTTTTCCGTGAAGCGCCCCTTGTGAACTATATCTCGAGATACTGTCCCCCCTAGGCTTCCTCCGGAAACGTCCGGTAGTTGTCTGCTCGGGCGTTCAGAAGTCGGCGGCTTCAGCAAAGTCTCTTGAGAATGGCTGGGAGTAGGAATGACCCCTTTGGTCGCCAGCCGGATGTTTGGGGAGGAGTTTAGTAACGAGAGTGTGTGCTTCATAATACTTACGTTTACCCTAACCCCGTCGGCGGGGTTTGGTGACCACCCTCCCAGAGACATATTGGTCAAAAACGGCTTGGCTGGACAGGGAGGCACTCTCAAGGAGAATCGCTTTTGCCCGGAGCTCCTTGGATAGAATCGATCGGGTTGAAGGTCCGTTTATTCCAAAAGCTGCCGCGCTCGCTATTTGAAGATCGATTGGAGATATTTTCCCAGCCAAACCTCCTCCCGCATGGTTTTTGGGACCCCCGGTGATCCCCCCTTGTTCGTCAAAGTTCATCATATGTGAAAGTGCGTTTGAAGCGCTGAGAACCGACCCTGGATTGACTTCCACTGGTGGTGCGGATCCTCCTGCCACTATTTGGGCCGGAACCGGTTTACCAGCCACGATAGGTTGTTCTGCCGGGTTTCCAGGATGATCAGGTGCTATTGGAGCTGGACCTTCGTCCCCTTCCGGGGCCAGGACCTCTGAAATGGCAAGCCCTGTTCCAGCACCTACAGCTGCCCCGACAGCTCCAGCCGTCAACCCAATCAAAGCGCTTCCGACCGTAGTCGACCCTACGATCGTAGTCCCGAGCACGGCTCCCGTAGCAGCGAGGCTAGAAATAGTGGCCGAAGCCAAAGCTGTACTACCTGTTGCGAGAGCTGCCGTCGCCAAAGCGGTCGCCCCGGTCGCTACCGCTGCTCCAGCAGCAACCTCCACTCCTAAAGAAGCTAATCCTGCGGCTATCGCTGGGATGGCGAGGAGGAGAAATGCCATTTAGTTTGTTTTTCCCTTTTATACTTTACGTAGAGTCCGATCCTTCTTTTTCTTCTTCGGCTTCTCTACTAACCTTTGGATTTTTGGACGTTGTATCAATTCGGGGTCGACGGGAGCTATCTGTTGAGGACCCCGATGCTGCTGGTAGCCTTGAATGCTTTGTCGCAGGGTCTCTAGTCCTAGTTCGTTTAGGGTTCGGGTTCGGGTTAGTTTCTTTTGCATTCGATTCTGCTGGTTTGCTCTTCAGTAACTGCAAACGCTTCTTGGACTTCGCCTCCCTCATGCGACTAGCCCAGGCGAACTTATCTGTGTCCGTCACAAATTTTCTGCCCGTGGCTTTTTTTGGAGGGCCGTCCCTCTCCGCTATCATTGCCCCCCATTCTGCCGGAGTATATGAGGTCTTGATTTCCTCAGAGCGTGAAACGGGACCGGGATCGGGGAGCTGGGGGACGCCCCTACGAATTGGCGAGAGGGAACCTTTTTGAAGTTTTAAGACGTCCTCATGATAATTCGATAACGAGGACGCCAAATCTTTGAGGCTTACAGCGTTGACTTTTTCGACAGCGTCGGATTTGTCGGCAAAAGAGGCCATGCCGGGCGCACAATACCCAGGACGGTTCAGTAGCGATGGGTTCCCTATAAGACGCTGAGAAAGTAAATATCCTAGTGTATCGCTCGACATTTTTTTTAAAGTTCTTAGTAATACTCTTATTATTATAAAATCAAAGGAGCATAAGTAAAACGCAGCATGATAAAAACATCTGCAAGAGCATCGGGGGGGATAAGGATATCTGGAAACCCCTTTCTGGTATTTGATTTCGCCTCATAAAGTCTAAAAGTCATCTCACCCGTTGGCATACGTAATAAATTTAAGTCCCCCCCAACCCCGCCGTCCCCGGCTAGGCTCACCAACAAAGCCATGTAGGGACTCTGCGCACTCGATCCCAAGTTGCTCCATAACCAACTTGGAGGGGCATATGGCACGGTTGGGGAAAATGCCGGTATCAAAGAGTATGAATGCACCTGTACGCTCATAATGGCTGTATTGGATTGAGTAGCGCTTTGAAGGAAGCTGGGAAGAGGAACAGTGAAATCATTGACTCCAGTAGAGCTGATCGTAATTTGATCTCGAGTGGCCTGGATTGGAACAAAGAACGATTCCACACTTCGACGTTGAAAGATACTCTTGAGAGATGCTTGGAGAATTGCTGAAACTCCGTCTATTTGGTCGTCATCCGCAGCAGCTCCAGCTTTCCGGCGGATTTGTATCGCAGTCTTTTTCATGCTCTTTATTTAGCTTTACCTTTTAGCTTCTTAGACGGCAATTCCCATAGAATGCGCTCCAGAGACGAGTATAATCGGCCGTGTTTTAGATCGATGGTTAGAAAACCGTGCGGTGACTCCTCCGTTGCGACCTCATAAGCTGCCTGGATCACATCAGAAGGGAGGCGACTCTCTTCCATAACTGCTTTTAATTCAAGGCCGTTACATCGAAAAAGGTACAAAATGCTACATGACAATCGAAGCACCTTCGGTGCCATACGATAGGAGTGAAAAACTAAGACACCGGTCAAACCAATATGGCGAAGAGACAGTAACCTTTGATTGAGGCTATTCTTTTGATTATGTGGAAAAAACTGAGGATCACATGTTGTATCGTCCATGACCAACAAAGTCCGTTCTATGGGCTTATTTGCGTCCCGTTTTTTGCGGTTGATAGATTCTAATTCACCGAGACGCTCATGTAATTCTGGTGCAGTTGAGATGAAATCGAAGGAATCCTCTTTTACATACTTTCCTACCAACGGGTCTAACGAACCATTGGGAGAACACCAAATGGCGTTTTGGTAGAGATTGGTCATTTGCATGAGGATATTCAAAATTAAGGTCGTTTTTCCGCTACCGATGGGGGCGATAATCAGGAAAAGACCTGGATTCCGAAGCGGATTGGAATCTAAAATTCGCCCGTCTTCTAGCTTGAGAATTTTAGTTGAAGGTATTTTACCATCTCCGGATGAAAAAGCACTCATCTTCTAATCGATAGTTTACTGGTAAAACACCATATGCAAAAACCTGCACCCCTTCAAAGTCAGCGCGCGCTAGCCGCTTACAGTCAAAATCTAAGTGGGATTGGCACCGTGTTGGATCATCCCTGGACCAATACACCCATCGACCAACCGACGTTCCCTATCGAGATGGGTCTTTGGGACCAGATCTATTATCAATGGCTTCAAAACCAAGGAAAAGCAGTAGACCTGAATTATTCTTTAGTTCAGTGTACAGGGTGTCCTAGTGTTGCACCTAGACCCCATCTTATGCCCAATGACATTACCACTGAGCCCTCGTTTGGCTACTAGAAAGTAAAAGCACCTTGAAAAAAAATGGAGATAGGTTCTGTATCCAAAAATGTGTTGGCAAAGTTAAATTATAGCTACCCCCAGACCGTCGATTCGTCGTTATACAATCCGCTTCTCACGAGAATATTTCCCACCACTCAGCCGGACTCCGATGGAGCGTTCCGTGAAGGGTCAATAATTACGTTCGATCTTTCAGGCTCCAGCGACACCTATTTGGACCAATATAATTCGTACCTAACATTCAGGGCCGTCCTCGAAACCAAATTACCCCCCGGAGGTACCGTGTTAAATTCAAATCCAGTTCAACTTTCCATGGGTTTGCCCTTCGAATCCGTACAGGAAACATGCAACGGCGGATCTGTTCAAATCTCTTCTTGGCCGACTCGTTTTGGCCGCTGGTCAGGACTTCAGGTGATTTGCTCGAAAGAGCCAATGCAGTGCCACACAGGGGTGGTTTACGATCTTGCTGTTAGCACGAACAATTTCCTTAAGACGGTTGAACTCCCTTCTGGAAACGGGATGGCGTTCCCAGATCATTTCGTGAGTGGCGGGGCTGGTCCTCTGCTGCGGGACGGCAGTCGATACACCAGTGGCACCCCGAATATTAACACATCAGGGCTCAAGTACGCAATCCCGTTGCCCATGATCAGTCAGCTCTGTGATGGACCGACTTATTTGCCTTTGGGTTTCCTCAGTCAAAGTAGTGCTTCATCGCTTCGGATATCTTTGACTATCCCGAATAAAGAACAATTACTCAATTATACCCAAGTTGTCTTCCCCAAATACCCGAACGTTCAGAATGATGAAATTGTCGGATTGAAACTTTTTGACGTCGTTATGGTGTTGCGTTTTATTCGTATACTCGATCCATCCGTGTTAAGTTCGCTTTTGGGCAGTTTTGACAGAGTGCCCGTTCAGGTCGGTTCAGTCACGATTCCTTCTAGAATTCTCGTTCCGTTCTATGCCAAGCAAATATTCCACGAGATTTTTACAGGTCCCGGAGCAAAACGCTTTCGGTTCTCGATCAGTCAGAAGAATATCCTCGGGGTATGTCTACGAATTAATTCGACAGTCGTGGATTCAGGTCAAGTCAAGAACACCGGTTCTGCCATACCGTACATTAAAGATTTACTGCTCCAGACGTCCAATAGCACGGTTCTTCCGTTGACTCCGATGTCCTCCCGTTCTACACCCGGAGATTTCATCAGAGGGGACCAATTCAGTGGATACGTAAGTTGTCGTCATATATTTGACGTTTGGCACGAATATTCACCCGCTGGAAGCTCTGCGTTTCAATATGCTGCTTCAAGCGTGAACACAAGTCAAAGTTTCACGCGGACTGACGGGAAAAATGACCTCTTTATCCTATCTGCCCGGAGCCAGCCTTCCGGCTGGTGGTTCTCTCTGGAAAACTTCTCACAATCAAACCCGTCAGATTCGTCCCTTACAGACGGAAGTTTCCACGCAAGGGGCCACAACTCAATCATCAATGACAATAATCTGAGCATCTCGTTTGAGGCGATAGCTGATGAAACTGGGACTCCGATCCAAACGGACGATTCCTACAATCTTGAGTTCAGCGTGGTATTTTTAGGGCTCCTCCAAATTTCCAGAGGAAGTATAACGTTAGTGCAAAATATGGTCATCTAGTGGTCGATTTGAGGGGGTAGGAACGTCTAGCGAGCCAATTAGGGCCTCTAGAGAGGAAAACTGAGTGAAAAGTAAAAGCTAAAAACTATTTTATGGCAAAGAAGAAAAAAGACGTCCTAGCTACGGTGGGGTCGGCAGCCGCAATTTCCGCATTAACTGCTGGAGTATTGGGTGCAGCTGGATTAGGTTTAGGGACAGCCATCCTGGCGGGAAACAAACGCCCACAAAGGCCGCCGGGAGTGCCAGAGAGAAAGGGGAAATTAAATATCCGAGGTCAACGTGGAGGCTTGGAGGGGGTCGGCATCCCTCGGGAGACCTTTGGGGGACGTCCGTCTCCATTTGAGAGACTCCAGCGCGCATACGAACACAAAGACCTCTCCTTGTTGTCCCTTCAATGGCCAGAACAGCAGACCGCGATACAGCGAGCTCCATACTTGACCATAGCTGGAATGAGAGCAGCAAACGATTTACGGTCTCTTCAGTGGAGGGCAAAGGCCTCCACAGGAGCTGTACAGGAAGCACTTTTAACTCCCACTTCGATTTTCAATGGAGTAATTAGAGATCCCGCTGCGGACGTCAAAAAAGTAATATTTGACGACAGGCTCAAAAAACATCACTAAAGGTAAACTCCTTATGGCAAATTTTTTGGGAATTTTTGATGAGGATCTAGAAGATGCCGACGTTTTGGACCTGCTAGACGAGACAGTTGATATGTTGCACGGGTTTTGGCATGGGGTTCGATCCGACGCCAACCCGACGATAGAGGAAAGCCATGCTGCAAGGGATCACATTAAGACTGACTTAGCTCCCCGAGGATCAAGCGGTCGGAATGTTTTTGAGAGATTCGGAATAGCTCTGCAAAATTTCACGCAAGAAGCGGCACCGGGAGTCGTTTCAGGTTGGTTCGGTGTCGGCGCTGGGACCCTCTTCCATAATACTCATGCTATCAGTCTTCTCGCGGGGGGTGGTGCAGGAGGAAGGGCTGGATTCGGATTCGGTTCCTTTTGGTTCGGCCCTGTCGGGGGTATGGTAGGTGGTACCCTCGGTTTAGCTTCATTTGGTGTGCATAGGATCCTGACTACCGAATCTAGAGTTGAGCGCGAGGTCGGAACCCTCGCTGCCTTGGTGGGAGCGGGGATTGGAGTGCAGTTCCATGCTTTTGCGCAGACTATTGCAGTCGGGGCTCTGGGGGGACAACACTTCGGAACCCAACTGGGTTTGGGTCATCAGGTCGGTATATCCACTTTAATGGCGCTTGGTCTTTTTGAAACAGGAGTGATCTTAGCGCCCCTGATTGCGGACGTTCTGACCAGTCTGAAGACAGCGGCAATATACCTAGGTCTTTCGAGTTTGGATGCCGGTAGAGATGTCATCCGTAGCGTCGAGTTCGGAGTCCTGCAAGAGGGAGCCGAAAATCTCTTCACGGACGCCTTACTCGACTTGTTAGACGCTTTCCCAGGGGACGTGGATGGAATCCGTGACTGGTTCGAAAAAGCTGCCGCTCCGCGTCCAGCTCTAGCAGGTAAAAAACCTCCGGGAGTCGTCATTGGAAGGAGGAGGAGGCTGAGAAGAACCAAATGGGGGTGGGAATGGTTACCTTGGGGGGAAGAGTAAAACCTCTTAAAAAAATGCAGAACAACCCTTCCCTTATTGTGAGCATAGCAGACGTATTGTTGAGGGAGAACCGTGATTTCTGGTCCATCAGCAACGACAAATTCAAAAAAACAGAGTGGGCCAACTCCTACGGTTTGTACTGTCTTTCAAATCCGGAGCTTCTTCAAGGCTACCGCTCAGTCAAATTTGGTCTCACTCGTGCAAGTTTTAAAACTCGCTTCAGAAATTTCATTGGGTGTTGGGGTTTCACTCAGCCCCTTTTGATTTTGGCGATGGCATCTATTCCACAGAAGAATCGGATTGGCGCTCAAGAACGCCAGGTATTGAACAAGTTCAGCGCGAAGGACTACCAGGCGAGGATTCCATTTCCGATCTCAGAGAGGGAGAGCGAATGGCTGATTCTGACAGACGACAGCATCGCCGACTTGAGAGCTGCCTTCGCTAGTTACACCTCCCGTCCGTCTTGGCGGGTCTGGAGCGGCGGTCTGGACTCAAAACGCTTGGACAGGATTATTGAGCGTATTCCTCAACCTCTCTTCGAATTCCTCACCGCACCCAAAAAAGTAAAAAATGGGTTTCGTGTCCACTGGAGCGACGGAACCGAAAGTTCCTTCACCACACTTCAAATTGAAAAAACAACGAACATCCCTCAATCGTTTCTTTCAGCGTCCACAAAGGGTGCTTTGACCAAGCGATTCGGTTCTAAGGTCGATGAAAAACAAGACTACATCGACGGAATAAGTCTTAACATCGCGTTTGAGGACGCCGATTTGCCGACGGACAACTACGACGAATTTTTACGGCTCGTCGAGGATAATATTAAATCTTCTCTAAAGAAATCCCCATAGCAATTTCCGGGGTGACGCTTTCCATCCACCTAGCCAGGAGGCATACGTCCGAAAATGATCGGGAGAGTTCGCATACAAAAGGTCCTCCCCCTTCGTCTTCCTGATCAGTCGACCCTGGGATCGTAACTTTGATCCTATAGGACGCCGATTCATCGGGGACAATCGGCGAGGTTTGCAGCAAAGTCGTTGCGTCGAAGCTAATTTTTTTTGCTCCATCGGGGTAAAATTTTAGTCGTTTGACACGGAAGGATGAAAATCCACACAAAGCAAACTCTAGGCTTTGCTCTAATTTCACCGGGAGGGGGCATTCGAAAGTATTATCTCTCCTTTTTTTCGGGGCACGTGGAAGGCGTGGTTTTTTAGGTAGTGGCATCTTAGTGAATAATCCACGGAGAAAATAAAGTTATCTAAATGGAGGAGACCGGGTCACTAAAGGCTATGCGTTTTTCTAAGGCCTCGATCTGTTTTAAAAGTTCCTCCACCCGAGGGTCTGCTGGTATTGCCGAGCAGGAATTCGGGGGAGAATCCGTTACGGAGGAAGGGCTACTTGGCGGGGCTAAGTAACCCAAAGGGCGGGCCAAATAGGCTCTAAGTGTGGTCTGTGGTAACTGACCTTGGAGGGCGGCTATTTTTATTATTTCCTCTTTACCAAGGGATGCAGCTTGGATTGCGGCCATACGCCGGATAGTATTGCTGCAGAAGCTGTTTTCGCCCGTCCATTGCTTCAGCCGGGAGTTGTATGTCGACACACACATAGGTGATCCTAGTTTGGTTTCAAAAAGGTATCTTACGAAGCCCGGAGTAGGGGGTCTTGAATTGGATACGAAGGATACCAAATCCTTCTTCAAGAAGCTCCCATCTGGGATGCGACGAATTAGCGAGCCATGTTGTTGCTTGGTCTTGTGACTGTTGACCATCAGGATGCATGCGGTTTGATTGACGACAATTCCGTTCGTACTCCGATTTTCCGGGAGCTGCGCCTCCTCCAGCGACCTCCAAACGACCAGGGAATGTAAATCTTTTCGGAACCCTGCATCCGAAAGGGTTCCCAAACTTAAAAGTAGGTAGCCGATATCCGATCGACCGTAGTCCTCCCGGCGACTCAAAGCCAATTTTTTCACGCGCTCTAGAGTCCACCCTCGTTCCACGAGGGACTGGAACTCTGGGTCGGGCGTGGAGGAGGCCAAAATCTCCATATCGGAGGCTAGTTTGATCCAATCTCCCTTCGGTGGAGAGCCTTCGGGAGCAAAATCTGGCGCTCCACATTCAACCATCATTTGAGGGAGGGTACTGGCTACTCGAGCGAGATCACGGAATGTGTTTTTCAAAGTGCCGGGTTTAATGGGGAGCGCTCGGTCCCCTTTCAGGCGCCTCCGGTTTTGTAAGCATTCCGTCAATTCCGTATAATTCCGAATAGATGCGAAGGCCTCTGCTCCAAGATCTTTTTTCAAGCACTCGAGTTGGATTTTGACGGAAGCCACTTTTTTTGCGTCTACGGGAGGCTCCGCTGACGTGGGTATTTCTATTTCGGAGTTTCCATTTTCAAAATTTTCTATCGCTGCTAAGATTCCGGGGACTCGTTCAGCACTAGCGGCGTCGATCAAAGCTTGACCAGCTTGTTTTTTTCCGCGCTTCACTTTTGGAAGGTCGGAATCGGACTCGGATCGGCGTTTGGGTTTTTCTGTTTTAGACATAATTTGATAAGTAAGGGGCTGAGGATTATATTTGTTTAGGTTTTAAAATAAATCAACTTCCTGCTTTAAGGGGATCATTTTTTGAGGGTCATTTTTTTTACAAATAAATCAGAAAACATATTCGTACAAACGGGCAAAACGGGCAAATTGGGAGTTTTTTTTTTTGAGAAATAATAATAATAATAAAAATCCTATATAATATTTTTGGCCATTTTTGCCCGTTTTGCCCGTTTTGCCCGTTTGTACGAATATGTTTTCTGATTTATTTGTAAAAATAATCTAATTAGTCGAGACTATTTGAACAGGACGGTATGAACAAGCCCAGAGTCTAATCGGCTTTGCCCCTTCAAGGGGTCTTCGAAGCCTCGGACAAAACCTCAGGGGCGATATCAGGGGCCTCTGGCTCGACAGGGTCGCCAGGCTTATGTTTATCGGAGGTGATGAGACAGCCGGCCCTCAGCCATGAAATGACTTCCTGATTGAGCTCCGCCTGGCAGTTTTTCAAATTACGTCCATGCACCGTAGACACCTGGTCGGAGGCGCAATCAAACTGCGTGACAAGTCTTCCCCATTGAGACTTGCCCTGAAAGGTCTTTTGCGAACCGGTGCCGTACTGCTCCGCATACCATGCTTTGTAGTCTACGTAAAGCTGGTCATTCCCCAGAAATTCATCCTTCAGACCCTCGGCACCTTTGTGGTGGAGCCACTGCGCGGTGGCAGTCATAGCACTAAAGATTGACTGAGACCTGGAAGCGCTCTTGGGAATTTCATCCTCGGCGTAGAAGTCGATGGGTCTGCACGGTTCGAATACACGCAAGAGGTGTGTGAAAATGCTGTTGATTGCATGGGTAGTGGGAACATACCGTCTGCCGTCGACTCCCCGGGGATCATTTAACCCCAGTTTTTTCGCCCATTTTTTCCAGAAGGCTTTCCTCTC
>Ga0114950_10002410_pt1 | contig 14340 bp, 15 predicted proteins | sample N075metaG_FD_83503 | JGI IMG/M metagenome (GOLD analysis project Ga0114950, IMG submission 83503) | Deep subsurface microbial communities from Kermadec Trench to uncover new lineages of life (NeLLi) - N075 metaG | ecosystem: Environmental > Aquatic > Marine > Ocean trench > Sediment | place... | reverse complement strand
TGCGCATTGAAGGCGCGGGTTAGCTCGGATTGTACACGCTGGCGGCGTGCAACCAGCAACACCCCGCTGGTACCTTTGTCAAGACGATGGACCATATAGGGTTTCTCGCCGCTCGCCTGCAGCGCTTGCCAGAAATCAGGCCTACCGCTGCGATCACGCAGCAGGGAAATATCTGCTGGTTTGTTGTAAACACGCAAGTCCTGATCTTCATAGATGATATCAAACATCGGAGACGCGATAATGTTTCAAAGTGAGCCCGGAGTTGGCGGTCGACTTATTATTGGCGATGGCGGAAGAATTTTGTACATTGTGGATCAAAGTATCATGTTATCAGCAGGCTGATGAATCTCAGAGATTTGCACTATCTAGTAGCGCTCGCCGAACACAAGCACTTCGGCCGTGCGGCGGTAGCCTGTTTTGTCAGCCAGCCGACGCTTTCTACGCAACTCAAAAAACTCGAACAAACCCTCGGTGTGATATTGTTTGAACGATCAAACCGGCAGGTCATGTTGTCGCCGGTGGGCGAGCGCATTGTTGAGCAGGCACAAAAAAAATATTGCGCGAGGTGAACGGCTTAACAGCCTTGGCGGAACAGTACGGTAATCCGCTGGGCGGTGATTTCCGTTTAGGTATCATCCCCACGGTGGCGCCTTATTTGCTACCCAAGATCCTGGGGACGATAAAAAAGGCATTTCCAGATCTGCGGCTGCAACTCACCGAGGCGCAGACAAGTCAGGTCACTGCGATGCTCAAACAAGGTAGTTTAGACGCGGTACTGCTGGCGTTACCGCTGGGTGAGGAGAACATCCACGAACTCGAGTTGTTCAAGGAGCCATTTTTGTTTGCTGTGTCCAAACGGCACCCGAAGGCCAGACAAGCCAGTGTTAGTCTTGCCGATCTGGAAAATGAAGAAGTGCTGCTGCTGGAAGATGGACATTGCTTGCGTGATCAGGTGCTGGAGGTGTGCAATGCGCATCACGCTGTGGAGAATACTAACTTCCGTGCCACCAGTCTCGAAACGCTACGGCAGATGGTTGCAGCCAATGCAGGTGTCACGTTGATGCCGAAATTAGCGGTGCAGAACAATACCGGGCCCGTACGATACTTGCCGGTGCAGTGCCTCAACTGATTGCCGACTGAGTCGTTATGTCAGGTCGGCAGCCAGGCTATCTGCAGTCGGACCCTCGACATCGACAACATACGGCAGGGCGGGGTGATCTATGCCCATGCTGATCCGTCCGCCCGCCTTGATTGTGGAGATGTTCTCCGGACTCAATTCAAATCGCATGAAATGAACCGCAGCGGCTTTTTCGTCGGTTGAGCGATCCATGTCCTCGTTTGCGATGGCGTAATTTTTTTCACCCTCATCGCCGTTTTTGTGGATCGCCACCCACACGCGATGTTCAATGCCAGCCATGGTGTTTAGCGCAACACGCCGTTCTTCAGCGTCGGCATACTCGATCATGAAGGTGGCTTTCCAATTTGTGCCATCCGGCACTAGCGGGTTGTAGGTAGCCAGTTCTTCTTCAATCTCTGCCGTGGTGAATATTTTCTCGACGCGCAGCATTTCCTGAATTTGATACTTCATCGTCAACGCATCTTCAAAGTACAGGGTTGCATGGGGTCCAAGGGCGACCTTACGATGCTTCTTGTGGGCCATAATCTTTTCTCACCATGGAAATGGGGTGTTGGGGTTCGGCGGACGCATCGTTCATGCCATGGGCGATGAGGCGACCAGCCATCGGGCAATCTGAGCCGAAGGTATCTGCCTCGGCATCAACGACACGTTTGACCACCGGGCGGACAATTTTCATTGCCTTGTCGTAGGTTTCCGTTTTCACCGCATAGGTGCCGTCGTGGCCGGAGCAGCGCTCGATCGAGGTCACTTCGGTGTCTGGAATGAGTTTCAGGAAATCCCGGGTCTTCATGCCGATGTTTTGTACGCGTTGGTGACATGCGACGTGGTAGGCCACTTTGCCCAGACCTTGTTGGAACTGTGTATTTATCAGTTCGGCCTTGTGCCGCAACATGAGATATTCGAATGGGTCGAAGAAACGGGCTTTGATCTGAGCAACGTCCTCATCTTCGGGAAACATCAGAGGCAGTTCCTGTTTGTACATCAGCACACAGGAGGGGACCGGGGCGATAATGCCATAACCGGCGTCGATGGCAGATTTGAATATGCTCAGGTTGGCATCTTTGAGCGCCGAGACTTTTGCCAGATCGCCCAGCTCTAATTTAGGCATGTGGAAACATTTTGCGTCCTGCAGAATTTGTACGGCAATGCCGTTGTGGTTCAACACCGCGATAAGGTCTTCGCCTCAAAGTGAGGTAACGGAGCCTGTGCATGTAAGCCCAATGTTTTTTCGCCAAGTTTACGTAAGATTTTTGAACCTGCCGCAGCATTTGCGAGTTGGGCTATACCCGGCGTTGAAATTGCATCGAATACCGGATCGGTGGAGGTGATCAAACGGTCACGCCATTTTGTGTCCTTGGCCCGAAACTTGACTGCCTTGGCGCGCAGCATGAGGTGAGGGAAATCCACCGCCCATTCATGTGGCGGTAGATAAGGACACTTGGTTTCGGCGCACAAATCACACAGAAAACACTGGTCAACGACTTTCACGTAATCTGCTTTGTCGACGCCATCGACCTCGAAGGTGTCCGACTCATCCACCAGATCGAACAGAGTTGGGAAGGCGTCGCACAAGTTCACACAGCGACGACAGCCATGGCAAATGTCATATACCCGTTCGAGCTCTGTGTTGAGCGAGTCCAGATCATAGAAATCTGGGTTCTGCCAATCTAGTGGCTGCCGATTGGGTGCTTCTAAACTACCTTCGCGCATGGGTTGTTCCAATGGTTTTGGCTATTAAAAAGGGCTCAAAATAGAGCCCTTCGCGTTATCTGCAGGTGCCAGACTATTTAGGCCATGCTATCCAGTGCTTTCTGGAAACGGTTAGCATGGGACCGCTCTGCTTTTGCCAGGGTTTCGAACCAATCGGCAATTTCGTCAAAACCTTCATCGCGCGCGCTCGCTGCCATACCCGGATACATGTCGGTGTATTCGTGGGTCTCGCCGGCGATGGCGGCTTTCAGGTTATCGTCGGTACTGCCTATGGGCAGGCCGGTGGCTGGGTCGCCAACTTCTTCCATATACTCAAGGTGGCCGTGGGCGTGTCCGGTTTCACCTTCTGCTGTTGAGCGGAATACTGCCGCAACATCATTTTCACCTTCAATGTCGGCTTTTCCTGCGAAGTATAGATAGCGACGATTCGCCTGGGATGCCCCGGCAAACGCATCCTTCAGATTTTGCAATGTAGTGCTGTCCTTCAAGTCCATATTGCATCAGCTCCTTATTTCATTGGTGTTGTAGTTTTGTGTTTCTCGCGAGTCATTCATTTAAGTGACTGGTGCTGATTATAGGTCGACGCGGCTACGAATCTGTTTGAATGTTTGAATCGTCATCATAGGCAAGCTCTATGATAAAACCCGTTTGTGAATAGTTTATCAATAGCAATGATTCCTATTTACATCGCGTCAAATATCGGCCTGGATCGACGGTGCCTGTACAATGCGTGATTTTTTGGAACCCGCTTGCAGCATTATGTAACCGAATTTCGTCGGCTTGCGCGGCTTGCGTTACCGCTGGTTTTTACCCAGGTTGCGCAGATGAGCATGAGCGTTGCGGACACCATCATGGCAGGACGCGTGAGTTCGGTAGAGCTTGCGGGTGTGGCCCTGGGTACCGTCGTGTTCTGGCCGTTGATGCTTTTGATTTCGGGTACGGTAATGGCGGTGACGCCGAGCGTTTCACAACTCCATGGCGCGGGGCGTGGTTCTGAAGCGGGAGAAATTGTCCGTCAGGCAATGTGGATAGCCCTCGTTGGCGCCGTTGCGCTGTTCCTGATATACCGGAATCTGACCCCTCTGTATGAGTTTGTCGGCGTTGATCCGTTAGCCATTCCAGTGACAACTGCTTATCTCAAAGCCATGAGTTGGGGTGTGGTACCGCTGTTGGCTTACTTTTCCATGCGCTATCTGTGTGAAGGCTTGAGTTGGACGATCCCGGCGATGGCCATCTCTGGCTCTGCGCTCGCGCTGAAGATCCCACTCAACTATTGGTTTATTTACGGTGGCGCCGGCGTCGCCGCTATGGGTGGTGAAGGTTGTGGCTGGTCCTCTGCTATTGTGTACAGCTACCAAGTGATAGCCATGTTGTTTGTGGTGCGTTTTTCGCGCATTCATGCTGTGGGTCTGTTTGCCAGATTTTCACCACCGGATTGGCAAGCTATCCGGCGTCTGATCATGCTCGGTGCACCGATCGGACTTTCTACGTTTTTCGAATTTTCAGTGTTCTCCACCATGACCTTGCTGATTGGCCGCCTTGGTGTCGAAAGCCTGGCGGCCCACCAGGTTGCCAGCAATGTGGGCGGTCTTACTTTCATGATTCCGCTGGCGCTGGGTATGGCAGCATCGATCAGGGTCGGCTTCAATGTGGGCGCTGGAGATCTGGCTGCTGCACGGCGTAGTGGTTGGGTAGCCATGGGTACTTCATTGGGTTTTGCAATGTGTGCTGCGGGTGTATTGATATTCGCCAATGACTTCATCGCCCAGCTCTACAGCACCGAAGAAGCAGTGATGACATTGGCGGCTGAGCTGATGATTCTGGTTGCCATATACCAACCCTTCGACGATGTGCAGGGCACCGCGATCGGTGCCCTGCGCGGCTACAAAGACACGCGCACACCCTTTTTCGTCGCCGTAGGTGCCTATTGGCTGGTCGGTTTTCCGCTGTCCTGGGTGCTGGGTTTCGGTTACTTCGAGTCGCTGGATTTTGGTGTTTACGGATATTGGATGGGTCTGATTGCCGGTTTGTCGGTGGCTGCCATAGCGTTGGTTTCACGCTATGCCTACCTGTCTAATCACCCCGATAAAGTCGGTATCATGGCGCTGCGCTAATGGGGCATTGCTAGTGGAGCTTTGGATTGTCCTTGCCCTGGCGGCTGCATTTTTACAGAATTTGCGCTCGTTGTTACAAAAACGCCTGACCGGAGACCTGTCGGTAAATGGCGCGACCTACATTCGGTTTCTGTATGCCATGCCCCTTGCCTGGATCTATGCGTTATGGCTGTGGGATGGTCAGTTAACCGGGGTGAATGGTGTCTTTTTTGTCTATGTGCTGAGCGCAGCGGTGGCGCAGATCGTTGCGAGCGCCTGTTTGCTGGCTTCGTTTACCCACGGGAATTTCGCCGTTGGTACTGCATTTTCGAAAACCGAAGCAGCCCAGGCCGCCTTGTTCGGTCTGGTGGTGCTCGGCGATGGTATCAATACATGGTTAATAGGTGGCATCGCCGTCAGTCTGAGCGGGGTAATCTTACTGTCCGGTAAATTCAGCTTAAGCGATTTGTTGCGTCCTAATCGGGCAATGTGGCTGGGCTTGGTTGCCGGTACCGGTTTTGCCTGCTCGATTGTGGGCTTCAGGGGTGCCAGTCTGGCGCTGCTGGAGGGGACATTTGCACAACGAGCAGCACTGACATTGGTTGCCGCGGTGACCTTGCAGACGTTGATCTTAAGCCTGTATCTTCATTTTCGTGAGCCCGGGCAGATTGACAAAGCAATACGCAGTTGGCGGATAGCAGTCTGGGTGGGTGCCACGGGAATGCTCGCTTCGGCCGGATGGTTTACTGCAGTCACACTGAAAAATGCGGCTTTTGTACGCGCTGTTGGCCAGATTGAGTTGTTGTTTACCGTGGTCACCTCCCTTTGGCTGCTACGAGAGCGTTTGCATGTGCGCGAATTGGTGGGGATGATTCTGGTCGTTGGTGGAATTTGGTTGCTGATCTAACTGGTCTAATTTATCGGAGGAGTGGTGGTGTCTGAAGAAGTAGTGAGTGTGCAGGTGCACGATGACGGTTGGGCTGAGCTGGTGTTAAACCGGCCAGAGCGAAAGAATGCCATCACCGGGCCTTTTGGCGTGGCGCTGGCGGAACGTTTACAGGAGCTGAACGACCGTGACGATGTGCGGGTTATTCTCCTACGGGGTGCGGGTGGTGCTTTCTGTTCCGGTCTGGACCTCAAGGAATTCAACGCCGAACCTGCGCCCCAGTGGTTGCCGGATTTCCAGAACATATGGCGCGGAGCACACCGTGCGCTGTTTGCAAGCCGAAAACCCATCGTCGGCGCATTGCAACGATATGCGATTAACGGTGGCGCTGCGTTGGCTTTGGCTTGCGATTTGCTGGTGGTGGGTGAAAGTTCCTTTTTACAGGTCGGTGAAGTGCAGATCGGCATGGCTGCGCCCTACAATCTGGCGTGGCTGAGTTTGCGTCATAGCGAAGCGAAGATGGCGGAAATCGCTTTGTTGGGTGATCGTATTGCCGGGCCCCAAATGTTGGCTATGGGTTTAGCGCAACGATGCGTTGCAGACGACGAGGTGCTGAACCATGCCAGCGAACTCTGTACGCGCCTGGCAGGTTTTCCGGGTAGTGGAATGGCGCGCATAAAGGCGGGATTGCGGGCGCGTCTGATGTGTGATGCCGATAGTTGGTTTGATCGCTTCACCGGCAACGAGCCGGTCGGGGACCGACCCAAACCGCGCTCAATGGCAGATGTCAGCTGATATATTTGTAGAATTCGATGCCGCGATCGTCGTAGCTGGCGTCACCACACCCGACCCGGTCTATATGAAAGACGCCGGGTTGATTGGTGATCAATAAATCTTCATCGGCGTCGTCGTGCAGGGACAGATAATCTGCCTCGCTGATATCTACAGCACCATCCAGACTGGCATTGAAAGCAATCTTAGCTGCTGCTGTTTGCCAGCCTTCGACGAATCTCATAGGGATGATTTCAGCGGCGTCGCCACTGCCGTAACCGATGGTCAAGATACGTTCACCATTCACCTCGGCGTTTGCAGCCAGCGCAGACTCAATGCCCGCTGCCATCCACGCTGGCAGGGAGGCGGTGTAAAGATTGCCGACTTCTTTCATCTGTTCACTGCCGAACTGCGTCATCAGTTCGGTGAAACGCGGTGTGCTGCGGAAGTGCTTTGCGGTTTTGCTGCTCAGTGGATACAGCTCTCGTCCGATGTTGCCTTCTTCGACCAGACGATATACATCGGCTTCGGTCATCAGCTCGGTTTTCAGCGCTTCCGGATCAACATCGGCACCATGAGCGTAGAGCATTAGCTCGTGCTGGTCATCGGCATCGCCCAACGCCAGTGCGAGTAAGAAGGTAAACGCCAGGCCTGTTTCCGCCATGCGTTGGTAAGGGCGGTGCAGAAAACTTGCCACCATGCTGCGCATAAACAGGCTTGGTCTGGTGGTGACACGGGAAAACAGATCGCGAGCAGCGGCCAGCACTTCATCGACATAGCAGGTGGTTGAGTACTTGCCGTTAAACACCGGGAAGTCTCGGGGTTGCATATAAGGCCCGACGGATTGACCCATGAATCGTACGAAGGGCTTACGGAAATCCGGCCCCCGATAGGACGATGCGCTGCCGCTGGTCTCGAGTTCAACGGTTAGAATTTTTGCCTCGGGTTCAACCAGCATTGCCACGGCTCCGGCACCCTGGGTAGGTTCGCCGCTGGACGCGCGTTCATACTCGGCTATATCAGAACACACCACGATAGCGATACGGTGACGTCCGTCCGTCGCCAGATAGCGCGTAGCGGCTTTCAAAGCATAGACACCACCTAAGCAGGCGTGTTTGAACTCCGGTACTTCACAAGCGCGTTGGATGGGCGGCAAGCCTAACTCTGCCAATGCGTCGTTGACCATGCCTTTGACGATGATGGCACCTGCGGAATTGTCTGTACTTGATTCCGTGCCGAGGCCGAGGAAGCCTATTTGTGTGGGGTCCACTTCATACTGCTGGATCAGGCGTAACACTGCTGTAGCTGCCATCGTGTACGCGTTTTCATTGGCGCCGCGCAGGCGAAAGCTATTGCCTACCACCGTACGGATTTTGTCAAACTGGTCCCCGGTCCATCGACACCAATGTGACAACTGCACACGATGTGGTGGCAGGTAGCTGGCGAAGCCGCTAATACCTACGTTGGGACGTACCATGCAATCTCCTAGTATTTGCGAGGCGCATTCTATAGTTCCGCTGGCGGAACTTCGAGTGCCTGTGGAGTGGGAATTTCACTTGCGAATTCTTCGCCTAGACGCTGCCACTCAAGCCTGAACCAAGGAGTGTAGCTTAGCGCCGGGTCGGCCAGGTTAGCGTGCAATTCATTTTGCGGCAACCACCGCCAGGCTTGGATCTCTGTGGCGTTGACCTTTGGCGTGCCGTTGTAATTACCGACAAATACAGAACACAGTTCGCGTTCGGTACCGAGTTCGCCGAATTGGGCCGCATATTCAAATTTGTAGAGGAATTTCAATGGCGTACGAAAACCCAACTCTTGTTTACAGCGACGTTGTACAGCAAGTTCCATGTTCTCGTTGCTACGCGGATGCGAACAGCATGAATTTGACCAGAAGTCTGGCCACAGACGTTTGCCTGGAGCACGTTGTTGTACCAGAAGATCGCCGCGGGCATTGAAAATAAATAGCGAAAACGCACGATGCAGGATGCCCTGGCCATCGTGGCAAGCAGATTTATGGAGGTGGCCAAGTTCGTTGTCGGCCGCGTCTACGAGAATCAACGATTCTGATTCATCGGAAACGATTTCTGATGTGCGGTTGTTCAGGGAGGCCTCTAGATTTGCAGTAGCGGATGCAAAGGAGTGTAACGCTTTTGGCGAATTTCACCTAGAATCCGGCGGTGGATTATTGGGAGGTTTTTGTTGGCCAGGCAGTATCGTGAGCACCGTATCGATGTCGATGGGGTGCAGATTTGTGTTTTTGAGTCAGGCACTTCAGGTTGCCAGCAGGTGCTGATTGTGCACGCTACCGGGCACCATGCCAGGTGCTGGGACAAGGTTGTCGATTATCTGCCGCCAGATTGGCACGTTTTCGCCGTTGACCTGCGTGGCCATGGCCGTTCAGACAACACACCGCCATTTTCCTGGGACCGGTTTGCCCAGGATCTACTGGTGGTTGCAGCTGCGTTGGGCATACATGATGCTATTGGTGTCGGGCATTCGCTGGGCGGTCACTGCATATCGCACATATGCGCTCTGCAGCCGGGGTTGATGCAGCGCCTGGTGCTGGTTGACCCGGTTATCCTGCCGCCGGAGATGTATGTCAGCCCCAGTTCGGCAGAGTCAGGCATCAGCGACGGTGCCCGAAGCGCGGAAGATCATCCAATTGCGCGCCGGCGGAGTCATTTTGCATCCTGGCAGGATATGTTTGAGCGCTACCAGGACCGCCCGCCCTACAATCTATGGCGGCGCGAAATTTTCCGTGACTATTGCGAATTTGGCGTGGTCCCCAGCGAGTCCGGTGAGGGCGTTGATCTGGCCTGCCCTGGTCCTGTCGAGGCATCGATATATATGACCAACCAGGGTACAGATATCTATCCTCTGCTGGGGACTATCGAGCAACCAGTGGTCGTTCTTCGCGCGCTGCAAAGAGATCCAGAGAGTACCACCATGGATTTCAGCGCATCACCTACCTGGCCGGAACTGGCCAGTGTGTTCAAGCACGGCACTGATATCTATTTGCCCGAGTTGACCCATTTCATGCCGATGCAGGAGCCCCAGTTTGTAGCAGGCGTGATACAGGGCGAATAACCGGTCGTGATTAGACTTTTATAGAGGAATTGATATGAAAATCAGTGTTGCTATGGCCTTCAGCCAACATACTAAAGCGGAATTCATTCGTGATTCGGTGCAGATGGTGGAAGCCAAGGGCGTGCATGGCATCTGGGTGCCTGAGCATGTGCTGTTTTTCCCCGACTATGCGTCGACCTACCCCTATAGTGATACGGGCCGGATTCCCGGTGATCCAGTGGGCTTGCTCGACCCTTTTACGGCGCTGACATTTATCGCTGCACATACGCATAAAGTACGTCTCGGCACGGGTATTTGCCTGGTGCCCCAGCGCCAGCCGGTATACACCGCGAAGATGGTTGCTGACGTCGACTTCCTTTCTGCCGGGCGCGTCGATTTCGGTGTGGGTGTGGGCTGGTTGAAAGAGGAGTTCGATAATTTGGGCGCCGATTTCAACCAGCGGGGACGGCTGTGCGATGAGTACATAGAGGTAATGAAGGTGTTGTGGTCTGAAGGTGTTGCACAATTCGATGGCGCTACGGTGACCTTGAGTCCGTGTCATTTCAATCCTAAACCAGTGCAGAGGCCACACCCGCCGATTTTTTTTGGCGGTGAGAGCGATGCCGCTCTGCGCCGGGTGGCCCACCATGGCGACGGCTGGTTTGGTTACGACATGACGCCGGAGGAACTGGCGTCAAGATTGCCGGTGCTCGATGCAGCACTTGCGAGCGAGGGTCGCAGTCGCGCTGACATCAGCCTCATTGTCGGGCCGAACCGGCACCCGGTGAACACGCAGACGATGGCGCAGTATGAGGCGCTGGGTGTCGACCAACTGGTCGCGCCAGTGTTTGCCTCAACGCTTGAAAAGCTGGAAGTCAAGGTAGATGCTTTAATGGCAAACGCGAACTAGGCGGTGGGTTGTGCCTCTGGGTCATGGCACGACATCGAAAAATGCATCGGCAGACAATTCGTACCCTCGATGGTGGCTCAGCCTCAAGGGCTGGTATTCCTAACTAATGGGTTACAAAACCCACAATTTATAGACAGACAAGCGAGTTGGCCCTCGCCAGACTCCGCTGGCATCAGTCTGTAAGTGTGTACCCATGGAAGTAGCCCGCAACAAAGAAGAGCAACGTGTCTGGTTTAGATCAGAGCGCGTGTTTTTCTCGGATGGTACCGATTGGTACTTCCAGACCCGGGAGGGCATGGATGTCGGTCCTTACGAGAGCCAATCTGAGGCGGAAATTGAGGCCGGGTTGTTGAAAGAACTGCTGATCCCGTGTGTAGACGATGAATCTGTAAAAAGGGTGATGAGGGAATTCATACTCGACTCCTACGCCATGGGTCGACCTCTCACCCCTCGCTTTCGTGTGGATCTTTCAGCCACAGGTAGCGCCTGAACTAACCTCCAACGTTGATGCAACTTGGCAGCGTGATCGGTAAGATACGCGCCTTATTTTTTCCGAGTGATGCAGACGGAAATGGCAGAATCAACGGCGCAGGCGAAGGATAACGCTCCGTTCTCCTTTGTGGAGATGGAACACGATATTCTCAAGCAGTGGGAACGTACCGGTGCGTTCCAGAAAACCTTGGAAAATACCAAGGAGAAGAAACCCTACATTTTCTACGATGGCCCGCCGTTCGCGACCGGCCTGCCTCACCATGGTCACCTGGTTGCCAGCACCATCAAAGATATCGTACCGCGCTACTGGACGATGAAAGGCCGTTATGTGCAACGCCGCTTTGGCTGGGATTGTCATGGCCTGCCTATCGAACATGAGATTGATAAACAATTGAACATGTCAGCCCAGGAGGCAGTGGAGAAACTTGGCGTTGCTGGTTACAACGATGCGTGCCGTGCCATCGTCCAGCGTTACGTCGCCGAATGGCGTCACACCATTACCCGGCTCGGTCGCTGGGTGGATTTTGATAATGACTACAAGACCATGGATACCTGGTACATGGAGTCGGTGTGGTGGGTGTTCAAGCAACTGTGGGACAAGGGTTTGATCTACCAGGGTGTGAAGGTCATGCCTATATCAACCGCACTGGCTACGCCGCTGGCTAACTTCGAAGCCACCTCGAACTATGTGGATGTGCAGGATCCAGCCATCACGGTGCTGTTCAAGGTGCAAGGTCAAGACACCTACTTGAGTGCCTGGACCACCACGCCCTGGACGCTGCCGTCCAATCTGGCGATCTGTGTGGGTGCCGACATCGAATACGTGTTGGCCCATGATAGCGACCTCGGCAAAGACATATATATTGCCGCAGAACGCCTTGCGGCCTATGGCGATCTACAGGTGAAGGAGCGCATGACCGGTAGCGAACTGGTGGGTATGCGCTACGAGCCTCTATTTCCCTATTTTGCGGAGCAGGTTGAGCAGGGCGCGTTTGTGGTGGTGAGCGATGACTATGTGACCAGCGAAAGCGGTACCGGTCTGGTGCATCAGGCACCGGCATTTGGTGAAGACGACTACCGCGTGCTGCGCGGCTATGACATTGAAGCTTTTGCTTGTCCGGTGACCCTGGAGGGCGTGTTTACCGACGAGGTGTCAGATTTCAGCGGACAGTATGTGAAGGACGCTGACAAAGAAATCATCAAATATCTCAAAGATGCGGGCATGCTGTATCGACAAGAGGTCATTCAGCATAGCTATCCTTACTGCTACCGCTCGGACACACCGTTAATCTACCGTGCGATTCCATCCTGGTACGTGAACGTCACCTCGTTTCGCGACAAGTTGATCGCTGCCAATGCAGGCATTCGCTGGGTCCCTGAACACATCAAAGATGGCCGCTTCGGCAACTGGCTGGAAGGCGCTGTCGATTGGTCGATATCACGCAACCGCGTCTGGGGTACGCCATTGCCGGTGTGGATCAATGACGTTACAGAAAATGCGATATGCATGGGTTCTATCGATGAACTCGCACAATACACCGGTACGCGTGTTGAAGATCTGCATCGGGAGTTCGTCGACCCCTTGGATTTTACCATAGAGGGTGAAGAGGGCACCTACCGGCGCATCAGCGAAGTGCTCGATTGCTGGTTTGAGTCTGGCGCCATGCCGTATGCGCAGCTTCACTACCCGTTTGAAAATGAAAAGGTCTTTGCGGCGGGCTTCCCTGCGGAATTTATCGCCGAAGGCCTCGATCAGACACGTGGCTGGTTCTATACGTTGACGGTATTGGCGGCGGCGATCTATGACAAGCCAGCATTTCGCAATGTCATCGTCAATGGCATGGTCATGGCAGAAGACGGCAAGAAAATGTCGAAACGTCTGCGCAACTACACCCCTCCAGATGAGTTGATGGAAAAGTATGGCGCTGATGCGCTGCGTTTGTACCTTATCAATTCGGGTCTCGTGCGTGGTGAAGAACAGCGCTTCACCGATGCCGGTGTGCGTGATATGACCCGGCGTGCGCTTCTGCCCTGGTACAACGCCTACTCATTTTTACAGACCTATGCGGCCATTGACGGTTGGGCGCCGGAGAAGGGTTTGCACTTTGGCGATAATGTTCTGGATCAGTGGCTGATGTCCCGGTTGCAGACGTTAAAGGTAAACATTGCCCGGGAGATGGAAGCTTACCGTCTGTACAACGTGGTGCCGCAGTTGTTTTCGTTTATCGAAGATCTGACCAATTGGTACATTCGGTTGAATCGTGCACGCTTCTGGGGTGAAAACGTCACTGCAGATAAGATTTCCGCCTATAGCACGCTGTTCACAGTGCTGGTGGAGTTGTCTCAAGTCATGGCGCCATTTACGCCATTTCTGTCTGAGCATTTGTATCGCCAACTGGCGCTGTTGTCCGGACGTGCGCCGACGCCGGATTCTGTGCATGTGTGCGACTATCCAACCGCTGAAGAAGGTTTTATGAAACCGGCGTTGGAACAAGCGGTGGACCGCATGCAGCAGGTGATATTGTTAGGCAGGCAAAAACGCGAAGAAGTAAAAATTGGCCTGCGCACGCCTTTGGCGAGCTTAACCGTGGTCAATCGTGACGAAACGTTGCTCAATGAAATGCGGCAGCTTGATGGCTATATTCGTGAAGAGTTGAACGTGCGCGCGGTCGAGTATTCCTCCGACGAATCGGCCTACATTGAACTGGTCGCAAAGCCGAATTTCCCCGTGTTGGGCAAACGCCTCGGCAAGCGCATGAAGGAGTTTCAGCAGGCAATCGTGGCTTTGTCGGCCGACGACATCGCCAATCTGCAAGCAAATGGCACCATTACGGTGCTGGGTGAAGTGTTCAGCGATACAGAAATACAGGTGCTGCAACAGGCGCGTCCGGGTACCAGTACGGTCTCCAACAGCCAGATTGCCGTCGACCTGGATTGTCAATTGACCCCGGATCTGGTGCGCGGTGGCTATGCACGGGAAATGGTTAATCGCATTCAGCGTGGGCGTAAAGAACAGGGCTTTGACGTGAGTGACCGCATTGATGTGGTTTATAGCGCCCAGGGAGATCTGAGCCTGGCTGCGACGGAATATCGTGACTACATTATGGGTGAAACTTTGGCATTGGAATTGCGTGAGGAGGCCAGCGTGGACAACGCGATAGCCGCGGAGATTGATGATATGCCGTTTAACTTTGCGCTGACGAAGAGTTCGGCGCAGCCGGCTTCGTAGCCTGGTGAGATATCCCTACGTTCCTCCCGCGACGGACTCTCGTTT
>Ga0114950_10002409_pt1 | contig 14341 bp, 10 predicted proteins | sample N075metaG_FD_83503 | JGI IMG/M metagenome (GOLD analysis project Ga0114950, IMG submission 83503) | Deep subsurface microbial communities from Kermadec Trench to uncover new lineages of life (NeLLi) - N075 metaG | ecosystem: Environmental > Aquatic > Marine > Ocean trench > Sediment | place... | reverse complement strand
CGACGTGGTTCACCTCTACCCGTTCGACGGTGATGTTCGCAAGGATCAGGTCCACCACCACTTCGTTGCCCCGGGAGCATGGGCTCGGGGGCAAGGCTGGGCCCTGGCGCGGTGGCGCCGGCTGGATCGTCCGATGGTCACACCAGCCTGGCGCGCCATCCGTCGAGTTCGGTACCTGCAGCCCGACCTCGTGCACTTCTTCGGCACGTCACTCCATCTGAATCTGGCGCTCCTGTTTCTGCGCCAGAGCCGCCCCGCCCCGCCCGTCGTTCTCCACTACCATGGCGGACGACCGGCGCAGACGGCGCTCGGCCGCAGGCTTCAGCGATACGGTTTCAACCGAGCCGCGCGCTTCTTCTTCACCGCGGCGGAACAGGCCGAGAGGTATATCGAGGCCGGGCTCATCGAAGACGGGACGCGACGCGTCGTGGAGCTGCTGGAAACGTCGAGCCGCTTCTCACCGATGCCGCGCGCGGTCGCCCGCCGGCAGACCGGTATGGTCGGTGATCCGATCTTTCTGTGGGCCGCTCGCCTTCACCCGCTCAAGGACCCCTTGACCGCGCTCCGTGGCTTTGCCCGCATCGCGGCGGCGCGGCGGGGAGCGCAGCTGTATTTTCACTACTTGGCCGACGATCTCCTCCCCGAGCTGCGCGCCTGGGTGGCGGAACATTCCGATCTGAGCGGGCGCGTGCATTTCGGTGGCCGAGTACCCTACGAGCGCATGGAGGCGATCTACAACAGCGCAGACTTCCTACTGCAGGCCAGTCGCCGCGAGCACAGTGGTTGTGCCGTGCTCGATGCCATGGCCTGCGGCGTGATCCCTGTGCTGACCGAAATCCCCTCTTTTCGGGCCATGACCGGCAACGGAGCTGTCGGCGTGCTCTTTCCACCGGGGGACGATGAGTCGTTGGCGCGACAGGTGCTCGATATTCCCTCCGAACAGATCGACGCGAAGGCTGCGGCGGTGCGCTCCTGCTTCACCGACCATATGAGCTTTCCTGCTCTGGCTCGACGTTTGGAACGAGAGTACGAGGCACTCCTGGCATGAGCCCAACTTCATCCATCTCGGCCCCATGACGCTGGCGGTTTCCGGCCTTCTGGCGTTGGTCCTGTCGATGATCCTCACCGCCGGCTGCAAGACGCTGGCTCATCGACTGCAGGCGTTCGATGTGCCGCGCGCCGATCGGTGGGGTCGCGAGCCGGTGCCAGTGCTCGGTGGTGTGGCCATATTCCTGGCCGTCCTGATCCCCAACCTCTTCTTCTTCTCCACTCTCGACGCGCCGATGCGGATCCTCCTGGCCGGGGGATCGGTGATCTTCATCCTCGGGCTTGTGGACGACTTCCGCCCGCTCGAGCCGCGGACGAAGCTGGCCGTCCAGGTGCTGGTGGCGGCAGTCGTTGTCGGGCTCGGGCTTCAGCTCCGGCTGACCAGTTATCCGCTGCTGAACGTCACCATCAGCCTCGTCTGGTTGGTCGGGATCATCAACGCGTTCAACCTGTTGGACAACATGGACGGCCTCGCGGCGGGTATTGCGGTCATTGCCGGCGGTTTCCGGCTCGTCCTCTTTCTGCTCGACGGGAACGGCCCGGAGGCCTTCATGGCGGTCATCTTGATCGGGGCGACGGCGGGCTTTCTGGTCTTCAACCGGCACCCCGCATCCATCTATATGGGGGACGCCGGCAGCCTGTTCGTGGGCTTCTACCTTGCCGGCCTCAGCCTGATCGGTGACTGGCCTTATTCCCGCGGGATCGCCTCGGTGCTCGTCGTGCCGGTGCTCATCCTGCTGGTGCCGATCTTCGAGACCGCGTTGGTGACCGTCACCCGCCGTCTGACCCACCGGCGTATCTCGCAAGGTGGCCGCGATCATGCCTCGCACCGACTCGTCCTGCTCGGATTATCCGAGCAGGGGGCAGTCATGCTGCTCTACGCCGTCGCGCTCGGCTCTGGCTTCCTGGCGCTGCTCTCGTATCGGTACGGCTTGTCGCGGACCGCGGTGCTGATTGTCTTCCTGGGGCTCGGGTTGGTCATGCTCGGCGTCCGCCTGGCGGCGGTGGGTCCCGATCTCGACGATGCGGCTCCGCCCGCCCCGCAACCTGACGGAACCCGCCCGCCCAGCTCCCCAACGGAGGTGGAAACGGATCGATGACACCTCTCCAAAGCTCGAGCGCGCTCAACGAACAAGGGTGTCTTCCGATGCCGGCGCGATGCTCACCGAGACCAGGGCCAGCGCCATGCGCCGGGTTTCGTCGGGCGGTGTCGTAGCGTCGGGCAGGGTGAGCTCGACGCGGTTGATCTGGTTAGCCAACAGCAGGGTGCCGGGGAACCGCTGTGTGATCGAGGTCAGGTCGGCCCCGGCAACGGCGGCGTGTCCGATCGATACGCCGTTGAGGTTGAGCTCTACCCGCTGCTCCCCGAGCGCGCGGGTCCGGATCGTGAGCACGTATTCGTTCTCCGCGGTGACCGAACCCACCGGATAGTAGAGTCGCGCCAGGGTGCCGTCGGTCCAGCGCCACCCAGCCTCTGCTGCGCTGAAGCCCTCGCCAAAGAAGGGGTCATCGGCATAGGTGACTTCGAGGAAGTCAGCGGGGAGTGGGGTCAGCCGCAGTTGGCGCAGTGACACTCCTAGCCGCCGGGGATCGTTCACTGCCGACGACGGATTGGAGACCCGCAGCTCTAGGGTGTTCTCTGCTCCGGAGCGGAGCAGATTGCCCGGTACCGCCACCAGGCGCCAAGCCGGATCGAACTCGGTCAGATCGAATCCGCTCACCGGTACTCCGTTGACGTGGACAGCAACTCGTTGGGTTCCCATGCTCCCGGCCAGAATCTCCAGGAGGTGGAGTCGGCTCGGATCGACCTGCTGTAGCCGCAACAGCACCGAGGCTCCCTCGCCACGGGTCCAGCGCCAGCCGTCTTCGGGCCCATACCAGTGTACGAAGATGACTTCCGCGGAGTCGAAAGGGATGGGAGTTCCGAACGCGTAGGAGCCGAGCCGCCGGCGCCGATCCTCGACCTCCCGACGCTCGTATTCGTCCCACCGCGCCTCGAGCAGTCGCTCGGAGGCCATGAACTGCGGATAGCGCCAGTCGAGCGCCAGTCCTGGATCGCGATCGATATCGGGAGAGAGATTCCAAAGACGCGTCGCCGGATTGAAGAGGCCTTGCCCGGTGTGCACCCCGACCGCGATCACGGCCAAAGGCAGGTACGCAGCCATGGCCAGCCGGCGGACCTTCAGCGGCTCCGATCGCTCGACTTGCCGCCAGACCAGGCAGGTGAGAACGACGAAGGCCGGAATGACATCGACAAGCATCCGCGGGCCAAACGAATGTCCGCCCCACCACTTGCCTTGGTTGATGGCGACGGCGAGCGTGTGTAGCGCGATCCAGACCGTGCAGAGCCAAAAGATCCGGTCACGGCACAGTGACCCAACGTAGCGAACAGCACCCACCGCGACCACACCCAGAAACGGACTGAACACGAAGAGGCCGCGGGAAGGGCTGAGCAGCACGCCGTAGAGGCCCACCCCCAGGGGGTTGACGAATCTCAGCCGGCCCGGAGAGTAGTGTCCGGCCATCCAAGGCAGGGGAACAAGCGACGGGATCGCAACCGCGAGTCCGACCGCCAGAAGAGCCACGGCCGCACCCAGGACGATCCGTCGATCCGGTTCGCCCAGCAGGTATACCAAGACGGCCAGGCCGAACATGGCGGTCGATGGTCGGCAGAGGAAACCGACCGCAAGCAGCGCACCAAGGTAGAGGATGCTCGAGTGGGAGACCCCGCTGTGCTGCCGGCGCACCAGGTGGAGAAGTGTCAGGGAGACGAAGACCAGCGAGTAATCGCTGTTCCAGAGGCCGGTCGCACCGGTGCTCATGAGCGAGGTCCCGAGCATCGAGACCACGGCGATCGTCAGGCTTGCGGTCCCTCCCAGATACATACGGCACAGTCGAAACAGCAGCACGAACAACAATGCGCAAGACAACGCCGACAGCAGATTCTGGGTCGCGAACTCGGCCCTCTGGTCGAGCATGTCGAGCCCCATCCGATTGGCAAGCCATACGGCCGGCACCGACAGGATCGGCACCCCCAGTGAGTTGGGGTAATAGGCGCCATCGGTGTATCGGACGCGGTAGTCAAAATCGAGGTCGTAGGCGAGCTCGCTGCGGCCGCTGTACGGATCGATGCGGAGCGTGCCGTGCTCGATCAACGCTTGTGAGGAGATCAGCGCGATTGCCGGATCTGCGTCGACGGCCTCTACCGGCGAGTAAAAGGCGAGGCCGAAAACAAGGGTCGCAGCGACCAACACCGCGGCGGTTGTCCGACCGGAGATCGCGGTTCGCGCGTCCGGCAAAGGCTTAGAAAGCTCGGTCGTCAACACGGGGAAACGGGCGCGTACCCGAGCCCATCCTACCGGAGCCGGGCGGCAGAAAAGCGGTTCGACTCGGGGAAAAACGAGGTCCAGCCGCGTTGGTAAGCGATCACAGATACCAAGGTGCTCGCCGACTCATCGTTCGCCCAAGCGGTCAGCCCCGCGGCGCTGTAGTGGATGGTCACCGGTGGGGCAATGCCGAGGAGCTTTCTCATGGGCACAAGGATACATGCCGCGACTTGGCAGGGCCCTGCAGAACTTCCGGATGGTGCCGTCAGGGGCACCGTGGGGGCAGATGCTGACCGGCCGGACGTAGGCGATCGCGGTCTCCCGGGAAACCGGTCGATCCCGGAGGGTTCGGTGGGGAAGCGGGGGCCGGAAGTGTAGAGTGCCTTCGACGTTCAGCCAACTCAGCAAGCTACCAACGCCTCGAAGGGCGCCTGACCCCCGGAGGGAACGATGAAGACAGCCGTCGCGTTCGTTGCGATGCTCATGGTCACCACAGCCGCATCGGCGCAGGAGCGACAGGCTCCGGACCCGCGCGACATGGGGGGCGGCAGATGCGAAGCCAACGTGTACAACTGCGCCGACACGCCGAACCCGCTGCCGGCGCCGAACACGGTGTGGATCGAGGAGATGACCTGGACGGACGTGCGCGACGCGCTCGCCGCCGGCAAGACGACGGTCATCATCCCCAGCGGCGGTATGGAGCCGAACGGCCCGTGGCTGGTGACCGGCAAGCACAACTACGTGTTGCGCGCCAACTGCGACGCGATTGCGCGCCAGCTCGGCAACGCCCTCTGTGCCCCGATCATCAAGCTGGTGCCCGAGGGCTCGATCGAGCCGAAAAGCGGCCACATGGTCAGCCCGGGGACGATGAGCGCCCGCGAAGATACCTTCCGAGCCGTTTTGACCGACGTCGCGCACAGCCTGAAGATGCACGGTTTCGAGAACATCATCTTCATCGGTGACAGCGGCGGGAACCAGGGCGGGCAGAGGGCGGTTGCGGAGCAGCTCAACGCCGAGTGGAACGATACCGTCGTTGCCCACGTGCAGGAGTACTACGACTACGCCGGCGTCACCGCCTACATGGCCGATCACGGCCTGGTATCGGGAGAGGGCGACGGGCTGCACGACGACCCGGTCATCACGCTCAACATGTTCTACACCGATCCTGACTCGGTGCGCTATCACGAGCGAGTGGCGGCGGGCCTGGCGACGATCAATGGTGTATCGATCGCCGACCGCGTCGAATCGTTGTCGCTGGCCCGCGCGATCGTCGAGTTTCGCGCCAACCACACCACCGAGGCCATCGAGAACGCGATCGCCCACGGCGGCACGTTGCCGGCTCCGGCTCGCGCGGCGCGCGGCGGCGGCGGTCGTGGCGGCGGGCGTGGAGGTCGAGGCGGTGCGCGGGGTGAGCGGCTCGCCCCCGACCCGCGGACGATGGGTGGCGGCAACTGCGACAACAACGAGTACAACTGCTCCGATACGCCGAACCCGCTGCCCCCGGCGGACACCGTGTGGATCGAAGAGATGACCTGGATGGACGTCCGCGACGCGCTGGCCGCGGGCAAGACGACGGCGATCATCCCGACCGGCGGCATCGAGCCGAATGGCCCCTGGCTGGTGACGGGCAAGCACAACTACGTGCTCCGTGCCAACTGTGACGCCATCGCGCGCAAGCTCGGCAACGCGCTGTGCGCGCCGATCTTCGAGCTGGTTCCCGAGGGCTCGATCGAGCCGCAGAGCGGCCACATGCGGAGCCCCGGCACCATAAGTCTCCGCCAGGAGACCTTCGAAGCGGTGCTCACCGACGCCGCACACAGCCTGAAGGTGCATGGCTTCGAGAACATCATCTTCATCGGCGACAGCGGCGGAAATCGGAGCGGCATGGCGAACGTGGCCGAAGCCCTCACCGCGCAGTGGAACGGCGCGGCGGCGGTCATCCATATTCCTGAGTACTACCGGGCGCCTCCGGGCACCCCCAACGTGCTGCGTGATCTCGGTGTCATTACCGACGACATGCCCAGCGACGGCCTCCACGACGGCGCCGCGATCACGCTCAACATGATGCTCACCGATCCGAGCTCGGTTCGCTGGGCGGAGCGGGTGAAGACCGACCAGGCGGTCATCAACGGCTTCTCGATCGCCGATCTCGGTAGGTCGCTCGAGCTCGCCAAGCTGGTCTCCGACGCGCGTGCGGAGCGCACCGCCGAGGTGATCAAGCAGAGGATCGCCGCCAGAGAGCAGTAGCAAGGTGCTGAAGAACTCCCGGGGGTGCCGCGGGTGAGGGGCAAGTCTCTCGGCTTCGTCGCGGCGCTCGCTCTCGCATTCGGTTTCGTGGCAGCGGCCGGCTCCGGCCCCGCGGGCGCCCAAGAGGCGGCCGGCAAGTTGGCGCTGGTCGGCGGCATGCTCCTGGACGGGTACGAGGCGCCGCCGATCCATCATGCCGCCATCGTCATCGAAGGGGACCGCATCGTAGCGGTCGGTCCGGCGTCGGAGATCGAAATCCCCGCCGACGCGACGGTGATCGACACCTCGGGTATGACCATGCTTCCCGGGCTGATCGACCTCCATGCCCACCTGATGATCATGGGCCACGGCGAATACGCCGATTGGTTCCCGATCTTCACCGGGCGGATGGAAGAGCTCATGGCGATCTCCGCCAAGCAGCTGTTGATGGCGGGGGTGACGACGGCCGTCGACCTCGGGGCCCCGCCCGAGATCCTGGACGTTCGCGATCGGATCAACGAGGGCGAAATCGCCGGACCGCAGATGTTCGTGAGCGGCCCTTGGATCACCCGCAGCCCGTGGGCGGTGCTCCCCGACTATTTCCAATACGAGGTTTCGGGCCCGGAGGAAGCGGCGCAACGCACGCGGGAGCTGATCGACGCCGGCGTCGATGTGATCAAGACCTGGAGGGGGATGACCGAGGACGACATCCGCGCCGTGGTCGAGGTGGCACACCGACGCGGCGTGCAGGTACATTCCCACCTGTACGAACCGGCAGCGATCTGGGGTGCGATCCGCGCCGGTACCGACGTCATCCAGCATGCCGGCTCCGGCGGCAACCCGCCCTATGCCGATGAGCTCATCGCCGAGATCGCCCACCGGGGGATTCCGGTGGTCCAAACGATCGCCCACCGTATCTGGGTCTACCCCGCCACGGTGGAGTTTCCGGAACGGCTACAGGATCCGCGTCTCGAGGAAGATCTGCCGCCCGAGATCTACGCTGCGTTCCAAGAATCGTTCGAAAACTTCCATCGCAATTCGTACTTTCGCACCACGGCTCGCCAGATCCGCAACAGCAAGATCGCGGCGCGCCAGTTCATCGACGCCAACGTCGTCCTGGGGATGGGAACCGATTCCGGCAGCCCGACAAACTTCCACACCGAGTCCGCCTGGAGAGAGATTTCCGCCCTCGTCGACAGCGGCATGACGCCGATTCAGGCGATCTCCGCGGCGACAAAAACCGGGGCGGAGATTCTCGGCATGGGCAACGAGCGCGGCACGATCGAGGTGGGCAAGCGTGCCGACATCATCGTGGTCAACGGCAACCCTCTATTCGACATCAACGTGCTCGGCTACGTCGAGCGCGTGATCAAGGGAGGGGTCGTCTACAAGTAATGGCGCCCGGGTCTTCATTAACAAGGGTGTCAACGGGCGCTGGACGGAGTTGTTACCCGAAGAAGATCGCCGTCGCTAGGAGGAGCGTGCCCGCGCGAAGCTGGGGCCGGAATGCGCTAAGTGGTTGGCGACCGGCAAGCTAGACTGAGCTCTCTCATTTCTCGAGCAAGGACACGCGCATGCCAGGCCTACTTCCAGATGTTGATCCCGACGGTCTCCTCGAGTACTCGGTGGTTTTCACCGATCGATCGCTCAACCACATGTCGCCGTCGTTCCAGGGGGTGATGAACGATATCTCCGCGACGCTCAAGCGGGTCTACGTCGCCGCAGCCGTGGTCGTCGTTCCCGGGGGCGGCACCTTCGCGATGGAGGCGGTAGCGCGACAGTTCGCGACCGGTAAGAAGTGTCTGGTGGTCCGCAATGGATGGTTCAGCTTTCGCTGGAGCCAGATCTTCGAGATGGGCGGTATTCCTTCGGCGGAGACCGTATTGAAGGCCCGCCCCGTCGATGACAGCGAGCAGGCAGCGTTCGCTCCGCCGCCGATCGACGAGGTCGTGGCGACGATCGAGGCGGAACAACCCGACCTCGTGTTCGCCGCCCACGTCGAGACCTCCTCCGGGATGATCCTGCCGGACGACTACCTGCGTGCTGTGGCCGATGCGGTCCACGGGGCCGGCGGCGGCATGTTCGTCCTGGATTGCATCGCCTCGGGCGCCATCTGGGTCGACATGGGGGCCACCGGGGTCGATGTTCTGATCAGCGCGCCGCAAAAGGGCTGGAGCGCCTCACCGTGCGCCGGCCTGGTCATGCTCAGCACGGCGGCGCTCGAAGCACTCGAGTCGACAACCAGCACCAGCTTCGCGGCCGATCTGCGCAAGTGGCTCGACATCATGCGGGCCTACGAGAACGGCGGCCACGCCTACCACGCGACCATGCCGACCGACGCCCTGACTCGCTTTCGCGACACGATGCAGGAAACCGAGGCGTACGGCCTCGACAAGGTTCGCGCCGAACAGCAGGAGCTTGGCGACAAAGTGAGAGCGCTGCTGGCGAGCAAGGGCATCAGGAGCGTGGCGGCAGAGGGCTTTGAGGCTCCGGGCGTGGTCGTCAGCTACACCAACGACGCCGGCATCCAGAGCGGCAAGAAGTTCGCCGCAGCCGGCCTGCAGATTGCCGCGGGTGTTCCTCTGCGGTGCGACGAGTCGGAAGACTTCCAGACCTTCCGGCTCGGGCTCTTCGGCCTCGACAAGCTCCACAACGTCGATCGAACCGTGGAAGCGCTCGACAAGGCGCTCGACGAGATTCTGTAGTTCGATCCGGATCGGCGCCCGAGGAGCGCGTCCCCGCCGAGCTGCTCGAGCAGGTTGATCTCGATGGTATCGAGCAGCGGCCGGCGCGATGTCGCCGCCGGTCTCAGGCGGCCCAGTTCTGCTCGCGTACGAACAGCAGGCGATCTTCCTGGGAGAGCTCGGGGCGGTAGCTGTATCCCTCTTCGGCGAACCCCTTCAGGTCTTCCGGAGCACCGATCCGGTTGCGGACGATGAAGCGGGCCATCAGCCCGCGGGCGCGCTTGGCCGAGAAGCTGATTGTCTTCGGCTTGCCGTCGCGGATTTCCTGAAACAGAGCGGTAACGAGCGGCGCGTCGAGGCGCTTTTCGGGGACGGCTTTGAAGTACTCGTTCGACGCCAGGTTGAGCACTGCCTTGACCGGCCGCTCGGCGTGCTCGGCGTTCAGCGACTCGACCAGCCGGTCGCCCCAGAAGTCGTAGAGGTTGCTGCCGCGGGGATTGGGCAACCGGGTTCCCATCTCGAGGCGATAGGGCTGCATCAGGTCGAGCGGCCGGAGGATGCCGTACAGCCCGGAGATGATGCGCAGGCGGCCCTGCGCCCACTTCAGGTCGCGCTTCGACAAGCTCGACGCATCGAGGCCCCGGTACACGTCGCCGCGAAAGGCGAGCAGGCAGGGCTTGGCGTTGTCCGCCGTGAACGGCAGGGCCATGTCCCGAAACCGTTGGCGGTTGAGCTCGGCCAAGGGTTGGCTGAGCTTCATCAGCTCGCGCAGCTTGGCGACCGTCAGCTTCTTGCAGCGCCCCAGGAGAACCTCGATGTCCTCCTCGAAGCGGGGCGAGGTGGTTGGCAGGCCTTCGGCGGAGAACTCGAAATCGAGGGTCTTGGCGGGCGACAGAAGGGTCAGCACGTCATTGTCCTTGGATGGCGGCGCGGATGGCGCGAGCGGTGATCTCAGCCCGGTACTCTACCAGCTTGCGGCCGTTGGCGATCGTTGTCTCGAGAGGGCTCATGTCGACCCCGTTGATGCTGAATAGGCCGGCTTCGATGCGCTGATCGGCGCGAATCATGTCGGGATCCACCGTCGCGATGATCGACTCGTAGTGGTAGTCATCGTGGTACTCGTTGCGCGTCGCGCTGCACACGTCGGGCTGTTGAAAGATGCCGAGCTCCGCCTTCAGGTAGTCGCAGCTGTAGATGTCCTCGCTGTAGTACTCGGGGATGTGGTACACGCGCGCCGGGTCGCCCTGCCACGCTTCGTTGAGGGCTTCGGCGACGGCGATCATGCCGCGGGTGTTGCCGCCGCTGTCGCCGATAAGAACGATATCGGTGAAACCGTGCGCCGCCAGGCTGCCGACCACGTCGGTCAGGATCGCCTGAAAGGTCTCCTGGCGGACGCTTATCGTGGCGTGATAGCGCATGTGCCCGGAGGGCTCATCGATGCCTCCTTCGGGGACGAACTTGATGATGGGGGCGACCAGGGCGTTGCCGAGCTCACGGGCGATCGCGTCGGTGGTCGCCTGCAACACGAAGTTGTGCTTGCCGCTGGCCACGTAGGGGCCGTTCTGCTCGACACCACCCGTGGCGACGATGGCGGTGGTCGTGCCGTCGGCAATCGCGTCGCGCACGTCCAGCCAGGTCATTTCTTCGATGAAGACGGTGTCGATGCCCGCGATCGGTCGAGGCATGTCGAGATCTTGGGCCGATATGGCGGCAACCGGCAGCAGGCAGGCGAGAGCGCAAAGGATGGTCGAATAGCGGTGGCGCATGGTGTCGTCCTCCAGTTTGTGGATTCTGTTGCCCCCCTTCTACGCGCTCGCGACCCGTTCGGTCAAGGTCATGCCGTTTCGGCCGAGGTCGCTACTCGGACAGGCGCGCTGCTCGGCGAAGGTCGCTGCCGTGGCCATCCTGACGATGGAGCGCGGCCGCTCGGCGATCCCACCCCTGGTGATCCCGAGGGCCCGGCAGTATGCTGCGGTCCCACCGAAGAACGCTTGTACATCCCTACCGACAGGATCCGCATGGATGCAGACGGCAAGATCAGGGGCGTCGGCCACGCTGTATACGGGCGCTCTCAGTAGCCGGACGTTGCCGCGGGTCGGGTCGGTAGCCCTGCTGCTGCTGTTCTCGGCAACCGCGTTGCGGGCGCAATCTCAAGACCCCGGGGACATCCTCGGCCGGGCCTTGGCCGACTTCCAGGCCGGCCGCCTCGAAGAGTCCGTGGCGGGGTTCGACCGGGTTGCCGAGCTGGCGCCCGATATGGCGCCGTACCTCTGGCAGCGGGGTATCGCGCTGTACTACGTCGGCCGCTACGAGGACTGCCGCGCCCAGTTCGAGGCCCATCGCACGGTGAACCCCAACGACGTCGAGAACGCCACCTGGCACTTTCTGTGCGTTGCGCGGCTCGAATCTCCACAAGCGGCACGCGCGGCGCTGCTCCCGGTCGGACCCGACAGCCGCCAGCCGATGACCGAGATCTACGAGATGTTTCGCGGCGATCGCCCGCCGGAAGAGCTGCTGCCGACGGTCGGCATCGAGCCACGGGCTCGGTTCTATGCCTACCTCTACCTCGGTCTGTACTACGAGGCGCTCGGACGTGAGCCGGAGGCGTACGAGAACATCACGTTCGCAGCTGACGACGACTACATCGTGGGCGGCTACATGAACGCCGTAGCCAAGGTCCACCTTGCGCTCCTCCAGCGCCGCGATTAGCGCTCCGGCAACCTTGCGGCGTACTAGAATTCCCCTTGACCGCGAAGGGATCCCACATGGCCAAAAGCCGCGTCGCCGTTCTCAAGACATCGCCTCGGCGCGTCCTGTCCGACTACCACGAGCTGCTCAACCTGGCCGGTTACCAGGACGTGCTCGCCAAGGACGTCGACACGGCGCTGAAGATCAACATCTCCTGGCACTTCTTCTACCCGGGCTGCTCCACCACACCCTGGCAGATGGAGGGTGTGGTGCGGGCGATGCTGAAGGACGGCTACGACCCCGAGCTGATCCATGCCTGCCACAACCGCACCGTGGTGATCGACTCCAAGCTCGGCGAGCGGGAAAACAAGCAGATCAACGTCGTCGAGGCGCATGGGCTGCGCAATATCCACCTCTACGAGGGCGAGGAGTGGATTCATATCCGCGACGCGGTTGGCGACCTCGCCGACGAGTTCATCTGTCTGAACGACGTCTATCCCAAGGGGTTTCGCATACCCAAGCGTTTCATCGGCGAGAACATCATCCACTTCCCGACCGTCAAGACACACGTCTTCACGACCACCACCGGGGCGATGAAGAACGCCTTCGGAGGGCTGCTCAACGAGCGCCGCCACTGGACCCACCCGGTCATCCACGAGACCCTGGTCGACCTGCTGATGATCCAGAAGAAGATCCACAGCGGCGTGTTCGCAGTCATGGACGGGACCTTCGCCGGCGACGGTCCGGGGCCACGCTGCATGATTCCCTACGCCAAGGACATCATCCTGGCGAGCGCCGACCAGGTCGCCATCGACGCCGTGGCGGCGCGCTTGATGGGCATGGACCCGATGAGCATCAAGTACATCCGCATGGCGCACGAGCGCGGCCTCGGCTGCGGTGACCCGGACGAGATCGAGATCGTCGGCGACCTCGATGCGGCCAACGAGCAGTGGGGCTTCGTCGGCCCCTTCAAGAAGATGACCTTCGCCGCGCGCATGCAGCACTTGATCTACTGGGGCCCGCTAAAAAAGCCCGTGGAATGGTCACTCAAGACCATCTTGGCGCCGTGGGCCTACATCGCCAGCGTGATATACCACGACACCTTCTGGTATCCGTTCGTTGCCAAGAAGCAGATGGCCGAGGTGCTCGAGAGCCCCTGGGGACGCCTGTTCCGCGACTGGGAGAACCTCACCCCCGACGAAGACGGGTTCGCCGAGATCGGCGAGCACCCCGCCGAGATCAAGAAGACCGGCTGGGCCGCCTTCCGCGAGTCGATCCGGATCCTCTGGCTGTGCATCAAAGAGGCCCCGGAGTTCGACCAGCGCCGCCAGATGTCGGCTTCGTCAAAGCGCTGACGCCACTCAGCGTCGTGCCGATGGTGAACGCTGTGCCGCAGGACGAAAGTCGGAGCATCGAGCCCGCATGCCCCTAAATTTTTCCGTAGATTTCCGCTAGGCTGACGGAGCCATTTCTCCCGACGAGGTGCCGTCTTGATCGGCAAGAAGCTCGGACAATACGAGATCATCGCGCCGCTCGGATCGGGCGGCATGGGCGATGTGTATCGGGCGCGCGACACCAACCTGATGCGCGAGGTCGCCATCAAAGTGTTGCCCGAGGCGATGATTGCCGACCCGGAGCGGCTGGCGCGGTTGCAACGCGAGGCCCACCTGTTGGCGGCGGTGAACCATCCCAACATCGCGGCGATCTACAACCTCGAGGAGTCGGAGGGCATCCGCTGGCTGGTGCTCGAGCTCGTCGAGGGCGAGACACTCGAACAGCGGCTACGTCAGGGTCCGCTTCCGGTGCAGGAGTGCCTGCGGATCGCCGGGCAGGTAGCCGCGGCGCTCGAGGCGGCTCACGCCAAGGGGATCGTGCACCGCGACTTGAAGGCGGCCAACGTCATGCAGGACGAAGAGGGCCGGGTCAAGGTGCTCGACTTCGGCATCGCCAAGGATCTTTCCGGCGGGGCGGGCGGCGCCTTGTCGACCGATACCGACCTCGCCACCCAGGCCAACCAGATGGCCGCCCAGCTCACCGCCACGGGCATGATCGTCGGCACCGTGCCCTACATGAGCCCCGAGCAGATCCGCGGCAAGGGCGTCGACAAGCGCACCGACATCTGGGCCTTCGGCTGCCTGCTGTTCGAACTACTCACCGGCCGGCGCCCCTTCGACCGCGAGACGATGGCCGATACGCTCAGTGCGGTCCTCGAGCACGAGCCCGACTGGCGGTTCCTGCCGGAGGACACGCCGGAAGCCTTGCAGAAGCTGATCAACCGCTGCCTGCAGAAGGATCCCGACAGCCGCCTGCACATGATGGCCGACGCTCGCATCGAGGTCGGCGAGATCGAGGCGACCGGCGGACGGTCGG
>Ga0114950_10002408_pt1 | contig 14343 bp, 9 predicted proteins | sample N075metaG_FD_83503 | JGI IMG/M metagenome (GOLD analysis project Ga0114950, IMG submission 83503) | Deep subsurface microbial communities from Kermadec Trench to uncover new lineages of life (NeLLi) - N075 metaG | ecosystem: Environmental > Aquatic > Marine > Ocean trench > Sediment | place... | reverse complement strand
GACCTCATCGAACGCCAGCTCCTGGCGGTTGACCTCGCGTCCGCTATAGGAATACAGAAGCCACAAGACGACGGCGATTGCCACCGAGAGGATACGCAACGGCCAGAGGCTGTGCTGGAGGTTCACGGCGACACCTCGCCCTCGCTCGCTTCTTCGTCCTCGACGTCCTGACTGGAGTCGTCGCCGAGCTCGCGCGCGACGTGCTCGAGGAGCATCCCGTGTAGCTGCGCCGAATCGAGATCGCGTGAAAGCTTGCCGGCAATCGCCACGGAGACCTCGCCGCTCTCCTCCGAGATCACCAGACTGAGACCGTCGGTCTGGTCACTGAGGCCGATGGCGGCGCGGTGGCGAGTGCCGAGGCTGCCGTCCAGCCCCATCTGACGGCTGAGAGGCAAAAGGCAGCCGGCGGCAGCGATGCGGTCACCTTGCAGGATCGCGGCCCCGTCGTGAAGCGGTGCTCCAGTTTGGAAAATGTTGATCAGCAGCTCGCTGGAGACTCTCGCGTCGAGGCGCGTTCCTTTCTCGACATAATCTCGCAATCCCTGCTTGCCTTCCATGACGATCAGCGCCCCGGTCCTCCGCTTGGCCAGCTCGGACGAGGCTCTGACGATCGCGTTGAGGGTCGAGTCGACCGTCTGTCTGGTTCGCAGGCCGAGGATGGAGGTGTCTCCGAACGTCGCCAGCGCGCGCCGGATCTGGTCCTGGAAGATGACGATGACGGCGAAAGGCATGACGACGACAAAGTTCGCCAGCAAGTTCTCGAGGGTCTTGAGACCGGTGGCCCGAGCCGCGTAGGAGATTCCTACGAGCACCAGGATACCGAGCAGGACTTGAACCGCTCTTGTTCCGCGGATCAGCAGGAGCAGGCCGTAGACAACCAGTGCGACGACCAGAATATCGAGCAGATCACGGCCACCGACGGTCGCCAAGAACTCTCCTACTCGGCCCACGCTCGCTCCTCCGCTGTTTCCAGGCACGACCACAGACGCAGATACTGCGCCGTCTCGGCGACGTCGTGAGTGCGCAAGATCTGTGCACCTCGCTGAGCCGCCCAGATTGCCGTCGCCAGGCTGCCACCGAGTCTGCTTCCGACGTCGTTGGCTCCGGCGACTGCTCCGATAAAGCTCTTGCGGCTGGTGCCGATGACGATCGGCGGGCCCAGCTCGGCGAGGACGTCGAGCCCTCTCAGCAGATCGAGGTTGTGCCCGACGGTCTTTCCGAAGCCGATGCCCGGGTCGATCAGGATTTGGTCGCGTGCTATCCCCGAGTGGACCGCTGCTTCCACCGACGCCCCCAGCTCGGTGCGGACCTCGGCGACAACGTTGCCGAACCGGATGTCTCGCTGCATGGTGCGGTGCCAGCCACGGCTGTGCATGAGGATTATCGGAACGCCACTCGCGCTAACCACCTGTGCCATCTGTGGGTCGCCGAGCGCCGAAACGTCGTTGATCAGGTCGGCGCCCTCGGCGAGCGCGGCGCGGGCCACGGCGGCCTTCCGGGTGTCGATGCTCAGCGGAGCGTTGGTTGAGCGGCGCAGTCGGTCCAAGACGGGCAGCAGCCGCTCGAGCTCGGTCGTTTCGTCGACCCGAGCCGCACCGTCGCCGTAGACTCCACCCCCGGGGCGTGTCGACTCGGCTCCCAGATCGAGGATGTCGGCGCCCTGGTCGAGCATCTGGAGAGCTCGGTCGAGCGCTCTTTCGGGGTCGAGGTACCGGCCGCCATCACTGAAGGAGTCGGGTGTGAGGTTGAGAACCCCCATGAGAAGTGGTCCGCTACCGAGCGCCAATCGGCGCCCGGCCGGCAGCCGGAGCATGGACTCGTCGGGGGTTGGCGACTCCAGAGCGGTCACCGTCAGCCACTAGCCCTGTGTCTTGGGGGATGGGAGCGGCTCTTGCGGGGACTCACCTGCTTGAAGCGCGCCATCGCGAGCTGCGGCGTCTCTGCTTACAGGGGGTGACTCGGGGGAGCTGGTCGTCTCGGAGGGGCCCGTGTTCTCGTCCTCCAAGGCGCCGGAGGCGCCACTTTCGGAGGCTTGAGAGACCCTTGCCGCGACCGGGCTATCGATCACGGACTCTTCCTCAATCTCCTCTTCGATTTCCTCTTCTTCGTCTTCTTCCGGACGACGGGCGATGGGTCGCACCACGGGTGTCAGCTGCTGGCCGGTCATCTCTTCGATCAGATCGTAGATCTGGCTTCCATCCATGACCTCGTTTTCGAGCAACTCCTGCGCCAATCGATCCAGAACGGCGCGGTGTTCTTCGAGGATCCCCGTAGCGGTCTTATGACCGTGCTGGACGATGTTGCGGATCTCAGCGTCGATCTGCCTCGCCGTATCTTCGCTGTACTCGGTTCTCTGTGCGAGGTCGCGTCCTAGGAAGATCGGTTCGTCGGCACCGCCGAAGGACACCGGCCCGAGCTCGGACATGCCCCATTCACACACCATCTGGCGTGCTAGATCGGTGGCCCGGTCGATGTCGTTGCCGGCACCGGTGGTGACGTCGTCCTGGGTCAGCTCCTCGGCGACGCGTCCACCCATCAGGATCGCGATCTGGGTCTTGACGTATGATTTTCTGTACGTGTGCATATCGTCGACAGGCAGTTGCATCGTCAGCCCGAGAGCGCGGCCGCGAGGAATGATCGTTACCTTGTGCAGCGGGTCCGATTCCTTCGAGAAGGCGGCGACCACAGCGTGGCCCGCCTCATGAAAGGCGGTGAGCTCTTTCTCCTCTTCAGAGAGCACCATACTCTTGCGCTCCACGCCCATGAGGACCTTGTCCTTGGCGAACTCGAAGTCGTCCATCTGGACCTTCGTCTTGTCTCGCCGGGCAGCGACGAGAGCGGCCTCGTTCACCAGGTTGGCGAGATCGGCTCCTGACATTCCGGGCGTTCCTCGCGCCAAGATATCGAGGTCGACCGAATCGTCCATGGGCACGTTCTTGGTGTGGACTCGCAGAATACCGACTCGGCCGTTTGCGTCTGGCCTGTCGACAATGACTCGCCGGTCGAAGCGACCCGGGCGCAGCAAGGCGGGGTCGAGCACGTCGGGTCTGTTAGAGGCCGCGATCAGGATGACGCCCTCATTGGTCTCGAAACCGTCCATCTCCACCAGCAGCTGGTTCAGGGTCTGCTCGCGCTCGTCATGACCGCCTCCGAGACCGGCACCACGATGGCGGCCTACGGCGTCGATCTCGTCGATGAAGATGATGCAGGGAGCGTTCTTTTTTCCCTGTTCGAAGAGATCGCGCACCCGGCTGGCGCCGACGCCGACGAACATCTCGACGAAGTCGGAACCTGAGATCGAGAAGAAGGGAACATTCGCTTCGCCGGAGATCGCGCGGGCTAGCAAAGTCTTGCCGGTTCCCGGCGGGCCCATCAGGAGGACGCCCTTCGGGATTTTGCCGCCGAGCTTCTGGAAGCGCTGCGGGTCCTTGAGGAACTCGACGATCTCGAGCAGCTCCTCCTTGGCCTCTTCGATTCCGGCTACGTCTTTGAACGTGACCTTCTTGTCGGTCGAGCTGATCAGCTTCGCCTTGCTCTTGCCGAAGGACATCGCCCGGTTGCCTCCGGTCTGCATCTGGCGCATGAAGAAGATCCACAGCCCGACCAGAACGAGCAGCGGCGCCCAGCCGAGAAGCATTGTGAGAAGGGTTGTCTCCCGTGGCTCCTCGTAGGTGATGCTCGAAACCTGTGCCTCGATCCTCCCTTGCAGCGTGTCGCTGATCCGGGCCTGGGTCTTGAACTCAGTCTGTTCCGGGAACCGGGAGCTCTGACTCAGCGTGCCCTTCAGCTCGGAGATCTCAGTCGCGTGACCGCTGATATGAATCTCGCTGATGTTGCCGCTGTCGAGCTGATCGAGAAACTCGCTGTAGGTGAGAATCTGTTCGTCGCTTCGACCGGTGTTGATCGTGTTCCAAAGGAGGATCACGACGACGAAGATGACCGCCCACAACAGTAGAGTCTTGATAGTGGAATTCAAGGTGCGTTACCTCGTCCGATCACTGTGGCTCGATCTCGACCACGAAGGCATCCCGATTGCTGGAGAGCCGAAAGTGCTCGCTGACTGCGACCCCCGGAATCCAGGCGATCGCTCCCTCGTAACAGAGAAACGGTAAGCGGTCTCTCTGCTCTCTCGGCACGTGGCGGTTGATGAGCAGTTGCTTGACTCGACAGTCCCTTTCCCAACCCAGCGGCTGGATTCGATCTCCGGCCCGGCGATTCCGGATCGTCACCTGGTCTCCGGGTTGGATCGGCAGGGCCAGTCCGGCCCGATTTGGGGAAGAGCGGAACATCCAAGGCGAAACGCGTGAAAAACTCACGCGAATCCGCAGCGCGAGCTCCTCGAGCTCCACGCTGCCGGGTACATTCACAGTATACGTGAAATCGGGTGTCCTTGGTCTTGTCCTCACCAGCCGCAGGTCGTTTCTCGTACTCCTCCAGCGCCAGCCGCGGCCACAATCGCAACCGATCTCGCCGCCGGAGTCGAGCTGCCTCAGGAGCTCGAGCTGAGCGCCCTTCGTAGGTGGGTAGGCGATTCCCGCTTGACGGCCGAGCAGCCGCAAGGCGTAGAGCCGAAGGGAGTGCGGAAGGGCGACGAGGTCTTTCCTGCGGATCGTCACTGAATCCTGAGCCGGCCGAGGCTCGAGGTGTCGGAGCAGACGTGCGTCCAGCGCCTGTCGTAGGGCGAGAGTGTTTGCCGCCAGCCCGGCGAGTCGCTTGTCGAGGTCCGGGGACTCGCTGCGAAGCCTGGGGAGCAGGGCATGTCGGACGCGGTTTCGCGCCATGGCCGGGTTGCGGTTGGTCGGGTCCTCTACCCAGCCGAGCGGGCTACAAGCGAGCGCCGTGCGCAGCTCGGTACGGGGAACAGACAGCAGGGGCCGGATCAGATGACCTCGACGTGGTTGAATCGCCGCCAGCCCGTCAAGACCCGATCCGAAGAGCATTCGCAGTAGTACCGTTTCGGCCTGATCGTCTCGGTGATGCGCGGTCGCGATCCAGCGCGCTCCGACTCGTTCGCGTTGGTCTTCCAGGTAGCGGTACCTCTCTCGCCGCGCTGCGGCCTCGAGGCCGTGGTGGCCGCGGCCGGAGCGGCCGACTTCCCGGCGCTCGACGTGACAGCGAACCCCCAGTCTGGCAGCAGCCTCGGCGGCTGCTGCCGCTCGATCGGCCGACCCGGGATCGAGACCGTGATCCAGGTGGGCTGCTTCGAGCTCGATCCCCAGCCGAGAGGAGAGCTCGTGGAGGCCCCAGAGCAGGGCCGTAGAGTCGAGGCCGCCTGAGAAGGCGACCAGCACCCGGTCGCCGGTCACGACGTCGAGATCCTCCTCGAAGAAACGAAGGAGGGAATCGAAGAGCTTCATGGTGGCGGTGAAGGGACTCGAACCCCTGACATAGCGGATATGAGCCGCTCGCTCTACCGACTGAGCTACACCGCCGTGTACTAGAACCCGCTTGGAGAACGGCCCACTCGGGCCGAAGAACGGAGTATAGCGCCCACCAGAAGGGAACTGTAGCTCGCTGCTGGCCTCGAGGCGAGATCGGTGAGAGGATTCACGAATGCGGGAGAGTGACGGCGGTGCGCGACAGGATTTTTGATCTCGAAACGGGCGACAGCCCGCTGGTCGCGCTTGCATTGCACGATGGTCACGCGGTTCGCGGGGAGGTCGCGCGGCTGCTCGCAGTCACCGACGAGGAGCGCCTGCGCGAAGAGGACCCTTTCACGGCGGAGTGGGTCGGGCTCGCGCCGATCCGGGTGGTCGGCACACGTTCGCGCTTCGAAGTCGATCTCAATCGGCCGGCGGAGCGCGCCATCTATCGGAGCTCCGAGGAGGCCTGGGGGTTGGAGGTTTGGCGACAGGATCTCCCGACTGCGGTCAGCGATCGCTCCCTGGCCCAACGAGCCGTGTTCTACGAGGCGATGGAGAAGCTCTTCACCGATCTTGCCGAGCGCTACTCGGCCTTCGTTCTCTTCGATCTGCACACTTACAACCACCGTCGCGGTGGCCCTGGGCAGCCCGCGGCGCCGATCGCCGAGAATCCGCAGATCGACGTCGGCACGTTTCTCGGTCATCGCGATCGTTGGGCTTCTTTGATCGAGCGCTTCGCGGCAGATCTTCGAAACTTCGACTTTCCCGGCGGTTCCCTCGACGTGCGCGAGAACGTGCGGTTTCCGATCGGGCCCTTCGCCAAGTGGGCGCATGAACGCTTTCCGGGCCGCGTCTGTGCGCTGTCGATCGAAGTGAAGAAGTTCTTCATGGACGAGTGGACAGGGGTCGCCGATCGGGAGCTCCTTTGTGCGGTGGGCGAAGCCCTGGCGAGCACGGTTCCCGGGGTCCTGGAAGAGCTGGAGAGGTTCGAAGTCGTCAGGCCGGTGGACGACGAGGTGGCGTTGGCACTGCGGTCGCGGGAGCCTCCTATGCTGCACGGCCTGCCTGCCGCAACTCGTCTTTGACGCCGGCCAGTCTCGCCCTTCCGACCGGGTCGAGCGCGCTCACCACGCAGGCGACGATTCCCGATAGGAGGAAGGCCGGACCGAGCTCGGCCAGGCCGGTGAAGAGCTGGCCGACGCCGGGCAGGAGCGGCGCGCCGAACTTGAACAGCGGCACTCCGAGGAACCCGCTGAGCATGCCGGCCAAGGCGCCGCGCACCGTGATGCCCGACCAGAAGAGCGACAGGATCATGATCGGACAGAAGGTGGCGGCGATTCCCGACCAGCCAAAGATGACGAACCAGAAGATCGTGCGGTTGGGGCTCATGAGAGCCACTGTCAGGGCGACGAGCAGCGCGATGCTGGCAAAGATCAGGGTCGCAAGGCGGCTCGCCGAAACGAGAGCGTCGTCGGCGAGGTCGGGGCGGCGAACCTTCTGGTAATAGTCGCGAACGACGGCGCTTCCCGCCAGAATCAGCAGCGAGTCGACGGTCGACATGATCGCCGACAGGACGATCGCGATGTAGAGGCCGATGAGAAACGCCGGCAGCACGAATTCGACCAGGTTGGGGAGGACATCCTGTCCGCCGGGGCCCAGCACGCCGTCGAGTGCCTCTCCCGGGCCGGTGAGCAGCGCGCGGCCCATCAGGCCGATACAGACGGCGCCGGAATCGGCGAGCAGGGTCCAGACGATGGCGACTGCGGCACCCTTTGGCACTTCGGAAGGGGAGCGCAGAGCAAGAAAGCGAACGAAGACCTGTGGTGATCCGAGAAAGCCCAGGCCGATGAGCGCCAGGCCGAGTGTGTTGGCGATGGCGATCGCGCTCCACTCCCCGCTTCCCGACCAGGTGAGCAGGTTGGGATCGATCGCTTCCAAGCTCGAGACCACGGCCGAGGGACCGATCCAGGACAGGGCGAACAACGGCAGGAAGACCAGGCCCAGGAACATCAGAGTGCCCTGAAAGACATCCGACCAGGCGACGGCAAGAAAGCCGCCGGTGATGATGTAGGCGAGAACGACTCCGAACCCGAGCAGCGCGCCGAGGTAGTAGTTCCAGCCGAGGAAGCTCTCGAAGGCCGTTCCAGTCGCGTCGATCTGGGCGCTGACGTAGATCGTCACGAAGACCATGAGGCAGCCGGCCGAAACCAGCCGCAGGCGATGGCTCGAGTCGCGGAAGCGGCCTTCCAGATAGTCCGGAATGGTGATCGCGTCGTAGCGGTCGGTGAGGCGCTTGAAGCGACCACACATGAACAGCCAGGCACCGCCGACACCGATGACTTCGCCCAGCACCACCCAGAAAGCCTGGATGCCGATCGCAGCTCCCATCCCGGTGAGGCCGAGCAGAAGCCAGGCCGACTCGCCCGTAGCCCGCGCCGAGAAGGCGGCCACCCAGAAGCTCAGATTCTTGCCGGCTGCGAAGTAGTCGCGCACGTTCTTCACTCGGCGCGAGGCGACGAGCCCGATCGCGATCAGGATGCCGAAGTAGAGGAGCACGGCGCTCATTCCAGTCAGAGAGTCGAGCATCTAGGCATCTCCTGAGGTGCGAATTCGGGCGGCTTGCGCGGACCACCGTGTCGGATCTGTCGTCGACGGACCTCGTGGATGATATAGCGCGGCGCTCGTCACGACGGCTGCCGCGAGTCAGTTGATGAACTGCCGTTTCGCCTCGGCAGAGCATGTGAGAACATCGGGGTCTTCATGAAGTTCGGTCTGCGCTATTGCAACACTGGTCGCTACGTCGAGCCTGGCCCAGCCGTCGAGCTGTTGCAGGCGGGCGAGGAGGCCGGTTTCGAATCCGCCTGGACTGTGGAGCACACGGTCGTGCCAGACGGTTACAAGTCGGTCTATCCCTACTCCCCGGACGGCAAGATGGCCGGCGGAGTCAACGACTTTCCGCTTCCGGACCCGCTGATCTGGATGTCCTACGTGGCGGCTGCCACGACTCGGATCAAGCTCGCGACGGGGATCCTGATCTTGCCGCAACACAATCCGGTGATCACCGCCAAGCAGGTGGCTACTCTGCAGAACCTGTCGGGCGGTCGCCTGCTGCTCGGCATCGGAGTCGGTTGGCTGAAGGAGGAGTTCGACGCCCTGGGAGTGCCGTTCGCGGATCGCGGGGCGAGGACCGACGAGTACATCGCCGCGATGCGGGAGCTTTGGACCGCCGACAGGCCTACCTTCCATGGCAACTTCGTGTCGTTCGAGGCCGCCAACTGTCAGCCACAGCCGAAGGGCGGGCCGGTGCCGATCATCATCGGCGGTCACTCGAAGCCGGCCGCTCGTCGAGCCGGGAGGCTGGGCGACGGTTTCTTTCCGGCGCGTGGCGTTTCGGAAGAGCTGCTCGATCTGGCCAGGCGTACCGCCGAGGCCAATGGACGCGACCCGAGTGCCCTCGAGATCACGACCAGCCTCCCCGACGATCTCGACGATCTTCCGCGGCTGGCGGAGCTGGGGGTCGATCGGGTGCTGGTGCCGGTGACGCCGATGGCCGGCTTGCGCACCAGGATCTCGAGCCCCGAGGACGCACTTGGTTGGCGCGACACGGTGGAGAGATTCGCCGACCTCTGAACGCGCGAGTGGACCCTCGAGACGGTGTCGTTGTCGGCGGACTCTCTGTCGCCGGATTTGCCGTCGTCGCTACAATAGCGGGCGCGGGAATCTAGGCAATGAAGCAGGGTACTCTCATCGCGATCGGTGGCGCCGAAGAGCGCCTGCGGGATCGGGGCATCCTGCAGCGCTTCGTCGAGCTCTGTGGCGGCCCCGAAGCGCACATCGTGATCATTCCGACCGCCTCGCTCTTGCCGCGAAACGGCTCGGAGTATGAGCGCGTTTTCAAGGAGCTCGGGGCGGGCGCAGCCTGCTCCCTCGGTATCGAAACCAGGAAAGACTGCTCTGATCGGCGATGGTTGGACCTTCTCGAGCGCGCCGACGGCGTGTTTCTCACCGGTGGCAACCAACTGCGGATCTCGACCACGATTGGAGGCACCGAGGTGGCCGACGTGCTGCGTCGACGCCATGCCGAGGACGGGTTGCACGTCGCCGGCACCTCGGCGGGGGCAGCGGTTCTGTGCGAGCACATGATCGCTTTCGGCGCCGAAGGCTCGACACCGCGAGCCGACGCAGTCACTCTGGTACCCGGTCTCGGATTGACTCACAGCGCCATCATCGACCAACACTTTCGCCAGCGAGACCGGCTCGGTCGGCTGCTCACCGCTCTCGCCTACAACCCGCGGCCGATCGGCATCGGTCTCGACGAAGACACGGCGGCCTTCATCGACGCCGACGATCTTCTGGTTGTCCGGGGAAGCGGCGCTATCACAGTCGTCGATCCCTCGGATCTCGAGTACTCGTCGATGGACTCCTCTCACCAGCATGACAGCGTGTGCATGATCAACGTGCGGCTGCACATCCTCACCGACGGAGCGACCTTCGACATCGGTGCCCGCAAGGCCGAGGCGCCGCATCGCGGTGCCCTCGAAGACCGGGAGGCCGCGCGATGAAAATCGTCTCGAGCTCGGTGTACCTCGGACCGAACCACTACGCGCTCTTCCCGGTCATTCGCCTGGTGGTCGACCTCGAGGAGCTCGAGGAATGGCCCAGCGGGCGGCTCGGCGGAGACTTCCGGGAGGCCCTGCTAGAGGCGCTGCCAGGTCTCCACGAACATGGTTGCTCCTACGGTGAGCCGGGTGGCTTCGTACGCCGCCTGACCGACGGTGAAGGCACCTGGATGGGTCACATTCTCGAGCACGTGGCGATCGAGCTCCAGAATGTGGCCGGAGCCGGGGTCAGCTTCGGCAAGACTCGCGGCAACGGCGTCGAGGGGCAGTACGACGTGGTCTACCAGTACGTGCAGCGAGAGGTGGGTTTGGAAGCCGGCCAGCTCGCCTTGGAGCTTCTCGAGCATCTGTTGCCGGAAGAGCTGCAGCCTGCCGAGATCCGCGGCAAGGACCTGGAGTGGGAAGACACTCGCGATCGCTTCATTCGCTCGAGCCAGCGCCTCGCTCTCGGCCCCAGCACCGCGTCGCTGATCGCTGCGGCCGAGGAGCGCGACATCCCGTGGTTGCGGCTCAATCGCCACAGTCTCGTGCAGCTCGGACACGGCAAGTACGGCAAGCGAATCCAGGCAACGGTCACCGGAGAGACTCGCCACATCGCGGTCGAGCTGGCGTCGGACAAGGAGGAGACCAACACGCTGCTGCGCGATCTCGGTCTGCCGATGCCGAAGCAGCGATGTGTCTACAACGTCAGAGAAGCGGTTCGGGCGGCCGAGCGAATCGGCTACCCGGTGGTCATCAAGCCGATCAACGCCAACCACGGTCGCGGCGTGTCGATCGATCTAGGCGACTCCGACATGGTGTCGGTCGCCTTCGAGAAGGCTCGCGAGCACGGCCGAACTGTTCTCGTAGAAAGCTTTGTCGAAGGGCTCGATCATCGCCTCCTGGTGGTCAACGGTGAGCTCGTCGCGGCCTCGAAGAGGATCCCGGGACATGTGGTGGGCGACGGCGAGCGCACCGTCGAGCAGTTGGTCGAGCTGATCAACCAGGATCCTCGTCGCGGCATCGGGCACGAGAAGGTCCTGACCCGGATCGAGATCGATCACCAGGCGGAGAGGCTCCTGTCGTTGCTCGGAATGAACGCTCAGAGCGTGCCCGCCCTCGACGAGGTGGTCTATCTGCGGTCGACCGCCAATCTGTCGACCGGCGGCACGGCCGTCGACGTTACCGACGAGATACATCCCGACAACCGGGAGATGGCGGTTCGTGCCGCTCGCGCCATCGGACTCGACGTGGCCGGAGTCGACTTTCTGACCACCGATATCGCCAAGTCGTTCCACGAGATCGGCGGTGCGATCTGCGAGGTCAACGCGGCGCCGGGCTTCCGGATGCATGTGGCGCCGAGCGAAGGTCAACCTCGCGACGTGGCCGGTCCGGTGATGGACATGCTGTTTCCGCCCGGCACGCCGTCGCGCATTCCGATCGCGGCGATTACCGGCACCAACGGCAAGACGACGACCAGTCGCATGGCGGCGCACATCTTGAAGCTTGCCGGTAACACCGTCGGGCTGACGACTTCGGACGGGGTCTACATCGACGGTCACCAGACCGTGCCGGGCGACATGACTGGTCCGACCGCGGCGCGCATGGTGCTGCGCGACCCCTCGGTCGGTGTCGCGGTGCTCGAAACGGCTCGCGGCGGCTTGTTGCGGGCGGGCATGGGCTATCGCCATTGCGACGTCGGAGCGGTTCTGAACGTCGAAGCCGATCACCTCGGTCTGCGCGGCATCAACACGGTCGAGGAGCTGGCGCGTGTGAAGCGCACCGTCGTCGAGGTGGCGCGCGACACCGCGGTTCTCAACGCCGACGATCCTCTGTGCCTCAAGATGGCCGACTACACCGAAGCGGAGCACGTCTGCTACGTGACGATGAATCCACGCCACCCGTTGGTGCGCGAGCACATCGTTGCCGAGGGGCGCGCAGTCGTTCTCGAAGAAGGCATCAACGGTCACATGATCACGATCTACGACCGTGGTACCCACATCCCGCTTCTATGGACGCATCTGATTCCGGCGACGGTCGAGGGCAAGGCTCTGCACAACGTGCAGAACGCCATGTTCGCGGCGGCGGTGACCTACTCCATGAACGTGGGCCTCGACGACATTCGTCAGGGCTTGCGCACTTTCGACTCGACCTACTTCCAGGCCCCCGGGCGGCTCAACATCTACGACGAGCATCCGTTCAAGGTAATCCTCGATTACGCCCACAACCCGCATGCGGTGCGTGCCATCGTGCGACTCGTCGACAGCCTGGAGGTCGAGGGCCGGCGTATCTGCGTGTTGGCGGCGCCCGGCGATCGGCGGAATGAGGACATTCGCGAGATCGCCTCGCTGTGCGCCGGGCACTTCGATCGCTACATCTGCCGCCGCGACGACGATGCGCGCGGTCGGGGTGACGACGAGGTGCCGCGACTGCTCGAGGAGGCCCTCTTGGAGGGGGGAGTCGAGGCGTCGGCGATCGAGGTGATCGTCGACGAGCAGGAGGCGGTCCACGCCTCCCTGGCACAGGCCGAGTCCGGTGACCTGGTGCTCGTCATGGGAGACAAGGTCAACCGGGTGTGGAAGCAGATCATCAACTTCTCGCCTCAGCTCCGTGACACGGAGACCGCCGCCGAGCAGGCCGCCCCGGTGGCCGTGGAGCCTGGCGTCTTCCAAGAGATCGAGCTGCCTCCCGCCGGTCGCCTCGTTCGCGACGAGCGGGGAGTTCGGTTGGCGCGCGAAGAGGAAGAAGACTGACGCGGTCATGGAGGTTCGTGACTCGCGTCGTTTGACCGGGCCGAATATCCTGACCGATGGTCCGGGAGCGGTCCTCGATATCGCCTTCGAGGCGGAAGACGATGCGGCCGATTCGGCGGCCGCCATCGACGCGTGGCGGCGCTGGCTGCGGCGGATTCTGACCGCTGTCGGCTGGGAAGACGCGAGGGACTTCGATCGCACCTTCCCCGGTGGGGCGAGCCTCGCCTTTCGGGCTCCCATCGACGCTCTCTACGCCGCGACCGAGGTCAACGAATGGGCCTGGGAAGCGGCCGGCATCGAGCTCGACGGTGCCGCGACCCCGGATCTCGACGAGGCTGTCGAACGTCTACGACGCACGATCGCCGACGAGGTGAGCCCGAAGCTGTTGGCTCTCAGAGACGCGGCGCGAGAACACGACGTGGCCTTCCTCAGCGACGACGACCACACCTCTGTCGGTCTAGGAGCCGGATCGCGAACCTGGCCGGTCGATGGGCTGCCGGATCCCGAACAGGTGCCCTGGGACGAGATCTATGACATCAAGGTGGGGCTCGTCACGGGCACCAACGGCAAGACGACGACCGTACGGCTGCTAGGCGCGATAATCCGGGCGGCAGGTGCCGTCCCCGGCCTTTCTTCTACCGATTGGATCGCCGCCGGCGATGACATTCTCGACCGTGGCGACTATTCCGGCCCGGGTGGAGCCCGGCGGGTGCTGCGCGATCCACGGGTCGAGTGCGCGATCCTGGAGACAGCGCGCGGCGGCATGCTGCGCCGAGGATTGGCGGTCGACACCTCCGACGTCGCCCTGATCACCAATGTTGCCGAGGATCATCTCGGCGAGTTTGGCGTCCATGATCTCGATGCCTTGGCGGCATGCAAATTCATCGTCGCCAAGGGGGCGCGGCGCCTCGTCCTCAATGCCGACGATCCCGTGGCGCGGCGCCACGCCGAGGGGATCTCCTCGACCCCGATAACCTGGTTTTCTCTCGGCGAGCAAACTTCGTTGGTCACCGAGCACGTAGCGGTCGGCGGCTGTGCCTGCTTCCTCGAGCGCGGCAGACTCGTGCTCTACCGCGACGGTGGCAAGCAGCCGGTGGTCGAAGTCTCGGAGATCCCGATCGCGCTCGGCGGTGCCGCTCGCTACAACGTTGCCAACGCCCTGGCGGCCATCGGCGTCGCCGCCGCTCTAGGCGTTCCGTTGGAGGCGATCGGAGAAGGTCTGCGCACCTTTACCAGCACCCCGGAGGACAACCCCGGTAGGCTGAACACCTTCACCATCCGCGGCGCTCAGGTAATCCTGGACTTCGCCCACAACCCGCACGGCATGGAGGCTCTTCTAGAGATGGCGAAGGCTCTGCCGTCGCGGCGCTGGCTGGTAACCGTCGGCCAGGCCGGGGACCGCGACGACGCCGCGGTGCGCGACCTGGCACGAGCCGTATGGCGAGCCGCCCCCGACAAGATCGTGATCAAGGAGTTCGAGGATCATCTACGTGGGCGCCAGCCAGGTGAGGTTCCGGCACTGCTGGAGAGAGAGTTTCGAGCGGCGGGAGCCAGCGACGAGGAGCCGGCGAGGGCCGCCTCCCAGTGCACCAGCAACAGGACCAGGTCGCCGGGCGGTGCCCATTCGAG
>Ga0114950_10002402_pt1 | contig 14373 bp, 15 predicted proteins | sample N075metaG_FD_83503 | JGI IMG/M metagenome (GOLD analysis project Ga0114950, IMG submission 83503) | Deep subsurface microbial communities from Kermadec Trench to uncover new lineages of life (NeLLi) - N075 metaG | ecosystem: Environmental > Aquatic > Marine > Ocean trench > Sediment | place... | reverse complement strand
TGGTTTTGCGTGGTTCCATGGTGCGCCTTGCTGCCGATCAATCGCGAAGACTAGCAGTTAAGCAAATGGCAGAAAAAATAATCTCTTGGTATATGCTTACAACTCTTGTTGACGGGACCAACGCTTCGTGGACGTGCTATGTCTGGATCTGGAAGGGGTTCTCATCCCGGAAATCTGGCAGGCGGTTGCCGATAAGACCGGGGTTGAGGCATTGCGAAAGACCACCCGCGAGGTTCCCGACTACGATGATCTGATGCAGCTTCGCCTCGGCTTGCTCGCCGAACACGATCTGTCCATGGGCCTCATCCAATCGGTGATCAACAGCCTCGATCCGCTGCCCGGCGCTAGCGATTTTCTCGACTGGGCGCGTCGGCGGTATCAGGTTGTCATCATCTCCGACACGTTTTATGAGTTTGCGGCACCGCTGATGGAGAAACTGGGCTGGCCTACGTTGCTTTGCCATCGGCTGGTGGTGAAGGACGATCGCATCACCGGCTACCAGATGCGCCAGCCAGATCCCAAGCGTTGCTCCGTTCGGGCGTTCAAGTCGCTCGAGTTTCGGGTGCTGGCGGCTGGGGACTCGTACAACGACGTCCCGATGCTCGATGAAGCCGATGCCGGATTCTTCTACATGGCGCCCGACAACGTGCGCGCGGACTACCCGCAGTACCCGTTCGCGCAATCCTACGCGGAGCTACAGGCGCTCCTGCTGGCAAGCTGACCCACGAACACGAAGGCTAGCGCTGGAGCCCGCCGTGCCTTGAGCATAGCCAACGCTCACAACCGCAACACGCGCAGCTCGGAATCCTCGCTGCTCTTATGCCACAGAAGTTCAAAGCGCTCCGTTAGGCGTTTGCTCCGAACCGGATCGTAGCAGTTGGCCATTGCTTCGTACTCGTGAAAATCCGGCATCAGCCAGTAGCCACGCTCATCCCATACCAGGCAGGTGTGCAGATCTGCCGCCAGCGCTTCGGGCACCCGGCGTATGTGGATCTTGCTGTCGATGCGCCGTGCAAGCTCCAGCAGCATATGTCCGCGATTGACGATCCGCCGGCTGGAGTGGATCAGAATCTGCAATCGCGCAGGCGGACCGCGGCGTACGAATCTGGACAATGCATCCACCACCGAGCGTTGATCAAACAATGCGTGATCCAGATGCTGGCTGTAAATCTGCACGGTGCGAAGCGGTTCGGCCAGACACTCCAGCAACCCAGCCACGCACTCGCGCTCGCCGTGAAGATGCCTCAGCTGGTTTTTATCCGGTTGCGCGTCGGATTCCTGGGCGCGAATCGTCGGTTTGGCAAGCTCATCAATGAGCTCGAAGGTGATCGGCAGCTCCATGTCCATGGCAACGTGAGGAATGCCCGCTTCCATGAACTCGGCGCCCCTGGGCAGGAATCCGGCTTTGCGATAAAACTCGACGACCTGGCTCTGGGCGTGAAGAGATACCTTGGTAAAGCGCTGTTGCTTGGCCTTTTCGACGGCGACATCCAGCAGGCGACGGCCGATACCTCGATGTCGATGGTCAGCGATCACCGCCATGCGACCGATCTGTCCGGATGCCAGCAACCGTGTGCAGCCGATGGCCTGACCGACTTCGTTCAAGGCTAGAAAGTGAAAGGCGCCCTCATCCTGACCGTCCCACTCCAGCTCCTGGGGTACCCCTTGTTCCTGGATGAACACCGTATTGCGAATTGCCCGAAGCTGTTGGTGGTGGGTCGACCAAGGCACCGGAACCACGTGGATCTGCATAGCTAGTCGTCCGGACTCTTGGTCAGCCCAGTTGTCAGATTCTGCGCCAGCCGATCGGCGATGCCGATGTAGTCCCCGGGCGTGAGCCGCATCAGCACTCGCCTGGCGTCGGCGGGTAGTTCGAGAGCCTCCAACATCTCCAGGAACAACGTCTTGTCCAGCCGTTTGCCACGGGTCGCGCGCTTCAGCCGCTCATAGGGTTCGCGCACCCCATGCTTGCGCATCACCGTTTGAACGGCTTCGGCCAGCACCTCCCAACTGCTATCGAGATCGGCCGCGATCACCTCGGCATTGATCTGCAGCCGGCGCATGCCCTGTAACGTGGCCTGATAAGCCACCGAGCAATGGCCCAGGGCCGAGCCGATGTTGCGCAACACTGTGGAGTCGGACAGGTCGCGCTGCCAGCGTGAGACCTGAAGCTTGCTCGCCATATGCTCGAGCAGGGCATTGGCAACGCCCAGATTGCCTTCGGAATTCTCGAAGTCGATCGGGTTGACCTTGTGCGGCATGGTGGACGATCCCGTTTCGCCTTCCACGCTGACCTGGCTAAAATATTCGATCGAGATGTAGCTCCAGATGTCTCGATCGAAATCCAGCAACACCTGATTGAAGCGTGCCAGCGCATGAAACAGCTCGGCCATGTAGTCATGCGGTTCGATCTGGGTGGTGTACGGATTGATATTGAGCCCGAGCCCGTCGATAAACTCCGAGCTCAGCGCCGGCCAGTCGATTTCCGGATACGCGACTAGGTGGGCGTTGTAGTTACCGACCGCTCCATTCATCTTGCCCAGAAGTTCGACGCTGCGAAACTGGCCGAGCTGCCGCGCCAGGCGATGGGCGAAGTTCGCGAGCTCCTTACCCAGCGTGGTGGGGGAGGCCGCCTGGCCGTGGGTCCGGGAAAGCATCGCCAACTTGGCGGTTGCCTGGGCCAGGCCATCGATCTGCTCGATCACGGTCGCCATCTGCTCGGCAATGGCTTGCCCGGCTTCCTTCAACATCAATCCGTAGGCGAGGTTGTTGATGTCCTCGGATGTGCAGGCGAAGTGCACGAACTCGATGTGCGGCAGCAGGCCGTCAATCTGGCCCAGGCGTTCCTTCACGAAATACTCAACCGCTTTGACGTCGTGATTGGTGGTGGTTTCGATGGCCTTGATGCGTTGTGCATCGGCGAGCGAAAACTCATCGGCAATCGCGGCGACCGCGGCCGCCTGGGACATCGACAGGGCCGGCAGCTCAGCAATTTGCGGCGTGCCGGCCAGGTGCGCAAACCACCCACACTCCACCGCGACTCGATAGCGCAGCAAGCCGAACTCGCTCACCAGCGGTGCCAACGCATCGAGCTTGCTGCGGTAGCGCCCGTCGAGGGCACCGATGGCCATCAGGGGGTGGGCATCCATGAGCCGATTCAATCTCGCGACCTGAGGGATTGCAAGGCTACCAGCAGTGATCGACGTCGTATAATGAGATGTCTGCGCGGCCCGTCATGCTGTCAACTTTCGAGGCTGATCAACGTCCAGCCTGCTCGATGAGCCCGCCGCCCAGACAAACATCGCCGTCGTAGAAGCACACGTACTGCCCGGGCGTGACGGCACGCTGGGGCACGTCGAAATTCACCAGCAGCTGGCCGTCTGCACGCCGGGTAACCCTGCAAGTCTGATCGGACTGACGGTAGCGCACCCTGGCCGTAAAGCGCTTAGGCAGGGCAGGGGTCGGCACCAGCCAATTCACGGCGCTCGTAGAGAGCCAGCGGCTCGCCAGATCATTGGTATCCTGGGTGACGATCAGCGCGTTGTCTGCGCCGCGCTTGTCCATCACGTACCAGGCGGCTTCCGGGCGACCGCGCACGCCGCCAATGCCCAGCCCCTGACGCTGGCCCAGAGTGTAGTAGGCAAGGCCGATGTGTTCGCCAACAGTGACGCCCTCGGAGTCCCGGATGGGCCCGGGTTGGGTCGGTAGATAGCGCTGCAGAAAATCGCGAAAGCGGCGTTCGCCGATGAAGCAGATGCCGGTGCTGTCTTTCTTGCGGTGGTTGTGAAATCCCGCCTCACGGGCAATAGCCCGCACCTCGGCCTTCTTCAGGCCGCCCAGGGGAAACAGGCAGCCGCTAAGTTGCGCCACCGGCACAGCCTGCAGGAAATAGCTTTGATCTTTGTTCGCATCCACCCCCTTGAGGAGGCGAAACTCGCCCTCGTTGGTGTGGGTTGCGCGCACGTAATGCCCCGTGCCAATCAGATCGCTGCCGAGGCTGGCCGCGTAGTTCACGAACTGTTTGAATTTGATTTCTCGATTGCACAGCACGTCGGGATTGGGGGTCCGCCCGGCCGCGTACTCCTCGAGGAAGTCCTCGAATACATTGTCCCAGTACTCGGCGGCAAAATTGGCCGTATGCAGAACAATACCCAGTTGCTCAGCCACACGTTGCGCATCGGCCAGATCTTCGCTGGCGGTGCAGTAGCGCGTGTCATCGTCCTCATCCCAGTTTTTCATGAACAGGCCCTGCACATCGTAGCCCTCGCGCTGCAACAGCATGGCCGCGACTGAGGAGTCGACGCCCCCGGACATGCCGATGATGACCTTGTTGTTTTCCCCGGTTGCCATGCGGGTATTTTACCTGTTCACGTTTCCCCATGTTGGCGAAGAGGAAAGTCGCCGAACGCGGAACGCGCGCGGCGCTCACCCGTTGCGAGTTATAATCACCCGATGAGCAAACTCAGCCACCTGACCGAATCCGGCGAAGCGAACATGGTGGACGTTTCAGGCAAGTCGGAGACTCAACGCCGCGCGCTAGCCCGGGGTGTGGTGCATATGGCGCCCGCCACGCTCAACGAGATCCTGAAGCAGGGCGTGCCTAAGGGCGACGTCATCGCTGTTGCCCGAATCGCCGGCATTCAGGGCGCCAAACGGTGCTCGGAGCTGATCCCCCTGTGTCATCCGTTGCCTATCTCGAAAGTTTCCGTGGACTTTGCAGCCGCGGGCGACGACCGGCTCGAGATCCTGGCAGAGTGCCGCGTGCGCGGCCAGACGGGGGTGGAAATGGAAGCTCTCACCGCCGTCAGCATTGCCGCCCTCACCGTGTACGACATGTGTAAAGCCATGGACAAAGGCATGGTGATCGAATCGATTGCCTTGCTGCGCAAAGAGGGCGGCAAGAGCGGAACGTGGAGGCGGGAGGCCTGATGCGCGTCGAGGTGCTGTTCTTTGCGTCACTCAAAGACGCCGTGGGTGAAGGCGCGCTGATGCTACAAGTGGCCGAACCTGGCAGCGTCGATGCGCTGTTCGATGCGCTGGCCGCTCGGATTCCGGCAACCGCGATCGTCGCGCTGCAAGGGGACAACGTTCGCCTGGCGGTAAATCGGCAGCTCGTCACGCCCCCGTTACGGCTGGCTGCAAATGACGAAGTTGCATTCCTTCCACCGGTTACGGGTGGTTAGGGTGGCCATAGAGATCCGCATTCAGGAAGCCGACTTCTCCGTCGCCGCTGAGTGGGAGGGCTTGCGCGCCCGTAGCGCTGGCGGCATGGGTGCGGTGGCATCCTTCGTCGGGCTGGTGCGTGATCGAGGCGCAGATTCCCCGGTCACTGGCCTGTATCTGGAACACTATCCGGGCATGACCGAGGACAGCATCGGCACCATCATTGCCGAAGCCGAAGCACGCTGGAACTTGCAGGACATCGTGGTCGTGCACCGCGTCGGTCTGCTGGAACCCGGCGCCCAGATCGTGTTCGTGCAGGTCGCCGCGGGCCACCGCGCCGACGCCTTCGCCGCATGCGAGTTCGTGATGGACTTTCTCAAGACGGCGGCGGTGTTCTGGAAGCGCGAGGATAGCGGTGAGGCGCAGCGCTGGCTCGAAGCCTCCCCAGGCGACCGCAGCCGGGTCGATGACTGGCACGCCGAGGAGAGATAGCCCGCCGCTCCACCGCGGGCGACCGCCGACCAGCAGCCGGCAAACGAAACCGGTATAATCGCGCGTTTTTTTCGCGCCCGCCCAGTTCTACTACGGAGTTTTTGATGGCCTACCAGCATATCCAAGTGCCCGCCGACGGCGCAAAGATCACCGTCAACCCAGACACATCGCTGAACATCCCAGACAACCCCATCATTCCCTTCATTGAAGGCGACGGCATCGGCACGGACATCACGCCGGTGATGAAACTCGTTGTCGACGCTGCGGTCGAGAAGGCTTACGGCGGCCAGCGCAAGATTCACTGGATGGAGATCTACTCGGGCGAGAAATCGGTGAAGATCTACGGTGAAGACGAGTGGCTGCCCGAGGAGACTCTGGACGCCATGCGCGAATTCATCATCGGCATCAAGGGCCCCATGACCACACCGGTGGGTGGCGGAATTCGCTCGCTGAATGTGGCGCTGCGTCAGCAGCTGGATCTGTTCGTCTGCTTGCGGCCGATACGCTGGCTCAAGGGCGTGCCGAGCCCTGTGGTGGCTCCCGAGAAGACCGACATGGTGATCTTTCGTGAGAACACCGAGGACATCTATGCGGGTGTGGAATGGGAGGCGGATTCCGAAGACGCAGATCGGCTCATCCGCTTTCTACGTGAGGAGATGGGCGTTACCAAGATCCGCTTCCCTGAGCATTGCGGGATCGGGATTAAGCCGATATCGCGCGAAGGCAGCCAGCGCCTGATCCGCAAAGCTCTGCAGTACGTCATCGACGAAGACCGGGATTCTCTGACCCTGGTGCACAAGGGCAACATCATGAAGTTCACCGAGGGTGCTTTCAAAGACTGGGGCTACGAGCTCGCGGTTGGCGAGTTTGGCGCGACCCCGCTCGACGGTGGCCCGTGGCACCAGTTGACCAACCCCAACAGCGGTAAAAAGGTCATCATCAAAGACATGATCGCCGATGCGATGTTGCAGCAGATACTGACGCGGCCCGACGAATACGACGTGCTCGCCACGATGAACCTCAACGGCGACTACCTCTCGGATGCCCTGGCCGCCCAGGTGGGGGGAATCGGCATTGCGCCCGGGGCCAACATGGGCCAAACCATCGCTCTGTTCGAGGCCACCCACGGCACGGCGCCGAAATATGCAGGCCAGGACAAGGTCAATCCGGGGTCGCTGGTGCTTTCGGCAGAAATGATGTTGCGCCACATGGATTGGCGTGAAGCGGCGGACCTGATTCTGAAGGGAACTGAGGGCGCGATTGCGGACAAGAATGTGACCTATGATTTCGAGCGGTTGATGACCGGCGCCAACCTGCTGAAATGCTCGGAGTTTGGCGCCGCTCTCATAGGGAAAATGTAGGGGAAAATGCAGCCAGGCGCTAGGATGTAATCTCGGGCGACGTTTCCGGTGCCGGCTCGGATTGAGCGGGGTCGAGTTGCTCGGAGGGGGCTTCGGAATCCGCGCTGTCTGTGCTGGGCGCTTCGTCCGGCTCTTCACCGCCCCCCGACCCGCCGCGAATGTTAACGGCGTGGTAGCCTTTCGGGCCTTCCACGACCTCGAACTCGACCTCCTGCCCCGCCTTCAGGGTTTTGTAACCGTCCATCTCGATGGAGGAATAGTGAGCGAACAGATCCTCGCCGCCCTGTTCAGGTAGGATGAATCCGTAGCCTTTGGCATTGTTAAACCACTTTACTTTTCCCGTCGCCATGGCGACCCCCTCCTGGCACCTCGGAACTACTCGCTCATCCTTGCGCACACCTTCCCGCAAGCGAAAGCTGCGTGAAGTGCGCAGTGATCGGCTTATTTGCAGCGGATCCCAAGCTTATACTCGTGATCGTACATGGTGGTGCTCCCCTTCTTAGCCGGACTTTCCACGGATTTCCTGGCTTAGTCAAGGTCCCAGGTTCGTTGTATATTGTGGGATTGGTACCATATACGCAGAGGACGTTGTCAGCCCATAGACTAATCTCAGGTATGATTAGCCGATGAGACGTAATTGGCACGTCCGGCTCGCCGTCGCTTTGGCTTGGAACAAGGCGTACAAGCAAGCGGCGATGAGCGCAGGCGATGGCGATCAGGACAGCAAGCCGGACCAGGAAGGCGGTTTAGCGACCGTCACGGCGAAGCCCAAGTTGAAACGCCCATCGATGTACAAGGTGTTGCTGCTCAACGACGACTACACGCCCATGGAGTTCGTGGTAGAGGTGTTGGAGGTTTTTTTTGCAATGGGTCGCGAGAAAGCAACTCAGATTATGCTGACGGTTCATACTCATGGCGCGGCGGTGGTGGGCATATTCCCACGCGACATCGCTGAAACGAAATCAGGACAGGTCAACAAGTATGCCCAGGAGAAACAGCATCCGCTGGTCTCGACAGTTGAAATGACGGACTGAACTCGCACTGATAGACGGAATCCAAAACATCACATGCTGAGCAAAGATTTAGAAGTTACCTTGAACGAAGCTTTTCGCGAGGCGAAGACCAAGCGTCATGAATTCATGACCGTGGAACACCTGCTCCTGGCGCTGCTCGACAACACCGTCGCGCTCGACGTGCTGGAAAAGATCGGAGCAGACGTGGATCGGCTGCGCGGTGAACTCAAGGAATACATCGAGACCACCACACCGCTGATCCCGGCGGGCGATTCCGATCGTGAAACTCAGCCCACGCTCGGTTTCCAACGGGTGCTGCAACGCGCGGTTTTTCACGTTCAATCCTCGGGCCGCAAGGAAGTCACCGGAGGCAACGTGCTCGTCGCCATATTCAGCGAGCAGGAGAGCCAGGCGGTGTTCTTCCTCAAGCAGCAGAATATCGCGCGCATCGACGTCGTGAACTACATCGCTCACGGCATCTCCAAGGTGTTCGGCGACCAAGAGTCCGACGACGAGCCGAGCACAGAGCATGAAGAGGAAGTCGGCGGCGAAGCCGCACCACAGAGTGCGCTAGAGGCGTTTGCCACGAACCTCAATGAACAGGCACGCAAGGGCCGCATCGATCCCCTGGTGGGCCGCGACAAAGAACTCGAGCGGGTCATTCAGATACTTTGCCGGCGGCGCAAGAACAATCCGCTACTGGTGGGCGAATCCGGGGTCGGCAAAACGGCCATCGCCGAAGGCCTTGCAAAACGCATCGTAGATAAGCAGGTACCTGAAGTGGTAGCCGATAGCACCATCTATGCGCTGGACCTCGGCGCACTGCTGGCAGGCACCAAGTATCGAGGTGATTTCGAGAAGCGCTTCAAGATGGTGCTCGCCGAACTCAAGAAGGACGAAGGCGCGATTCTGTTCATCGATGAGGTGCACACGATCATCGGCGCCGGTGCCGCCAGTGGCGGAGTTATGGATGCTTCGAACCTGTTGAAGCCTATGCTCAATTCAGGCGACATTCGTTGCATGGGATCCACTACCTACCAGGAATATCGTGGCATCTTCGACAAGGACCGGGCGTTGTCGCGTCGTTTTCAGAAGATCGACATCAGCGAACCAGACGTCAACGATACCTATCATATTCTCAAGGGGCTGAAGTCGCGGTATGAAGATCACTATCAGATCCGCTACACCGACAAAGCGCTGCGCGCAGCAGCCGAGCTTGCCGAGCGCTACATCTCCGATCGTTTTCAGCCTGACAAGGCAATCGACGTCATCGACGAAGCCGGAGCCGCACAACTGCTCGTGTCGCCCAGCCGTCGCAAGAAGAGCATTGGCGCTTCAGACGTGGAACAGGTGGTCGCCAAGATTGCCCGCATCCCCTCGAGCCAGGTCACCAGTTCCGATAAGGAATCGCTGCGAAGCCTCGATGCCAAGCTCAAGATGGTGGTATTCGGTCAGGACGAGGCCATCGATACGCTGGCATCGGCCATCAAGCTTTCCCGCGCGGGCCTGAAATCCGGCGATAAGCCCGTTGGTTCGTTCCTGTTCGCCGGGCCCACCGGCGTGGGTAAAACCGAGGTGTGCCGACAGCTTGCGAACGTCATGGGCGTGGAGCTTTTGCGCTACGACATGTCCGAGTACATGGAACGACACACGGTGTCACGGCTCATTGGCGCGCCCCCGGGATATGTCGGGTTCGACCAGGGCGGATTGCTCACCGAGGCTGTCACCAAGCACCCCCACAGCGTGGTGCTGTTGGATGAAATCGAAAAGGCGCACCCTGACGTGTTCAACCTGCTCCTGCAGGTGATGGATCACGGCACGTTGACAGATAACAACGGCCGCAAAGCGGACTTTCGCAACGTTGTGCTGATCATGACCACGAACGCCGGCGCTCTGGACCTAAGCCGCGGATCAATCGGGTTCACCGAGCAGGATAACTCCAGCGATGGTTTAGAAGCGATCAAGAAAATATTCACGCCCGAATTTCGCAATCGGCTTGATGCCACGATCCAGTTTCATTCGCTGCCAAAAGAAGTCATCAAAATCGTCGCAGACAAGTTCCTCACCGAACTGCAGGCGCAGCTCGACGCCAAGAAGGTCACCCTCAACGTGGACGAGGACGCGCGGGATTGGCTGGTACGCGAAGGCTACGATGATAAAATGGGCGCTCGCCCCATGCAGCGACTCATACAGGAGCGCATCAAGAGCCAGCTGGCCGAAGACGTGCTGTTTGGTGCGCTGTCCAAGAATGGCGGTACGGTTTACGTGACCGTGGAGAATGATGACCTGCACCTGCGCTGTGAAGCCCGGGAGGGGTCGTCGGACAAACGCCCGACGGAAACGGTTTAGAGCGATCGGCGCGCTGAATAGCGCGCTGATCAGCGCGCAGACAGCTATTTTCGAAAGGTGATGCGGCCTTTGCTGAGGTCGTAGGGGGTGAGTTCCACTTTGACCTTGTCTCCGGTCAGGATGCGGATGTAGTTTTTTCGCATCTTGCCGGAAATGTGCGCCGTGACCACGTGGCCGTTGTCCAGTTCCACTCGAAACATGGTGTTCGGAAGGGTATCGACCACAGTCCCTTCCATCTCAATCTGCTCTTCTTTTGCCATAATCTCCTGTAGCCCGCGGTTTTTCCGGGGCTAAAAAAACGCGAGCGGCATTTTGCCCTATGGCAGTAAGACATGCAAAAGGGCGCTGGTGGGCTAACGCCAGCACTCGCGCAGTTTACGCAATAGTGACCCATCGCGTGTTCGTGAGAAGCTCCACCGGGCGGTAGTCGGTTTTGTAGCGCATCTTGTCCGCATCGCGAATCCAGTAGCCCAGATACAGATACGGCAGCCCGAGTTCGCGGCACAGCTCGATCTGATTGAGGATGCTGAGCACCCCCAGGCTGCGCGATTGAAGCTCCGGATCGAAAAATGTGTAGATGGCCGACAAACCGCGCTCCTGGCGGTCGGTGACGGCTGCTGAAACCAGCTGGTCACCAAGGTAGCTGCAGACAAACACGGTGTCGGACCACTGACTGAGCAGAAATGAGCGGAACTGATCGCTCGACGGCGGATACATATCGCCATCGAAATGGCGGCCCGCAATGTAACGTGCATACAACTCGTAGTAGCGTCCGCTGTAGGTCGCCGGCTCCACGCGCACGCTGAGGTCTTTATTGCGCTTCATCACCCGACGCTGACTTCGGCGCGGCACAAACGTCTCGACGGGTATACGCGTGGGTACGCAGGCCTGACAGGTTTTGCAGTGCGGGCGATACAAGTGGCTGCCGCTGCGGCGAAATCCCTGTTCCGTGAGTCGTTGATAGGTTTTCGGCGTGATCGTTTCGCGCGGATCGAGAAACAGCGTATGGGCGTTGCGTTTGGGCAGATAGCTGCAGGGGTGCGCCGGGGTGATGAAGAACTGATTGCTGCCGGTTTCTTCCTTCATGGTTCGAACGTCCATTTTCCCATGCGCGTGAGATTGTCGCGATTCTCCACCAGGAGGTGTAGAAACTCTTTGCGCGGCATGCTGATTGCTCCGAGCGAGGCCAGATGATCATTCATGATCTGGCAGTCTATCAGGTTGAACTCCCAGGTTGTGACCTGCTGCACGAGATAGAAAAAGGCCACTTTTGATGCGTCTTTTTCGATGCCGAACATTGATTCTCCGAAAAACATCCGGCCAAGAGACACGCCGTACAACCCGCCAACCAGCAGATCGTTGAGCCAGATCTCCACCGAGTGTGCGTATCCCATTGCATGCAGTTTGATGTATGCGTCCATCATGCGCCGGGTGATCCAGGTGTCGTCGCTGTACGCGCGAGGTTGCGAACAACCAAGCACCACATCGCCAAACGCCGTGTCCATGGTGACTCTAAAACCGCCGTTGCGGATTCGCTTGGCGAGGCTGCGGGCGACCTTGAACTGATCGGGAACTAACACCGCGCGCGGGTCCGGACACCACCACAGGATGGGCGATGCATCGTCTTCGAACCAGGGGAACACGCCGTTCGTGTACGCGGCCATCAACCATTCACAGGTCAGCTCACCGCCCACGGCAAGCAGCCCGTTGGGATTTTCCAGCGCGGACTCCGCGGGTGGGAAAGCCACCCGATCTGACGAGAGTACGCTGAGCGCGGTCATGGTTCGTTGAGTTAACGCATCGGCCGGCGGCTATGCACCCTCGGGTGCACGCCGACGCGGGTTTTCGAGAATCTCGCGAAAGGCGGCGCTTTGCCGGTGATCGCGTATGGTTTCGAGAAGACTAAGGCCGGCGTTGCTGGTCGCGTCGAGATTCCGACCCGCGTCGAGGTACATTCCGATGAACACGGAAAAATCCCCCGGGCGCATGCTGCGATACGCATACAGCAGCGCGCTGTAATCCGCACTTTTCTCCTCGCCCATGGGCGTTTTGTCGAGGAAACCGCGAATGCGTTCCTCGTCCCAGATCTCATCAACAACTTTGGCTTTGTCGGGTCGCATGTTGTGCCGATGTTCTGCGCGTGTTCAGGAGGGGCGCCTATCATACCCGCTGAAATCCTGCCCTGCATGCGCCCTCATATATGAGGAGGGCTGATCGAGGTAGTCCGGGTAACAGATTGATATAAATAGAGATTTGTGAGCTCGAGCATTTGCAGTTACACTCCGCGCGGAATTTAAGGAGAAATTCGTGACCACATCGACCGTTCCGTTGCGGGAGATTGGCCTGATTGGACTCACGGCCACTGCTCTATACGCTCTACTTGCCATGCTCTCGTACTCGCCGACGGATGCGTCCTTCACATTCAGTGGATCAGGTGGAGACGTGCGCAATCTCGTCGGCCACAGCGGTGCCTGGTTCGCGGATGTGGCGCTCTATCTGTTCGGGCTTGTCGCTTATCTATTGCCGGTAGCGCTCGTGACTGTCGGCGTACGACTGCTGCGCGGCCGCACCGATGCCGCGTCGTGGGGATTGTTCGCCATTCGTTCGCTGGGCTGGATCGGCTTGTTGGCTTCCGGCTGCATTCTTGCGCAACTGCATTTTGCTGCGAGCGTCGCGCTGCCTGCCGGCGTCGGCGGCATTCTCGGTGAGTGGTTGGCGGATGTGGGGATTCCCGTGTTCGGCTGGGTCGGGCTTACGCTGCTGTGCCTGACAGGCGTGCTCACGGGCGCCCAGGCAGCGGTTGGATTTTCCTGGCTGAATGTGGCGGAGTTCACCGGCCGCAGCCTGCTCGGCGTCATGGGGTCGGTGGTTGCGTGGATCGACCGACGGCTGGACATTTGGCGTCGTTATCTGGAATCGCGCAACAGCACGCGGGAATTGACGAGCGCGCGCAAGACCGCTTTGACCACCGAGCGAACGAAACGCGAGACCTGGACGCAACCGAAGATTCACGTCGCCGATCACGCAGCGACAAAAGCGGCGCTTCAGGGGCGCCTGTTCGATCTGAAGTCGACGGCCGAGTTGCCAGACCTGGATCTGCTCGATGAACGCCAACCCGGCGACGATCGCGGCTATTCGGAAGCGTCGCTGGAAGCCATCTCGCGGCTGCTGGAGCTGAAGCTGAAAGATTTCGGCGTGGAAGCTGAGGTGGTCTCGGTGCTGCCAGGGCCGGTCGTCACCCGCTTCGAGGTACAACCTGCAGCCGGCGTGAAGGTTCACAAGATCAGCTCGCTGGTGAAGGACCTTGCGCGCTCGCTCGCAGTGATCAGCGTGCGCGTGGTCGAGGTCATTCCCGGCAAGTCTGTGGTCGGAATCGAGATTCCCAATGAACACCGCGAGATTGTCCGTCTGAAGGAGGTGTTCACCAGCGCGGTGTTCCAGGATTCCAAGTCGCCACTGACCCTTGCGCTGGGCAAAGACATTGCCGGGCAACCGGTGATCGCAGACCTCACCCGCATGCCGCACCTGCTGATGGCGGGCACCACCGGCTCGGGCAAGTCGGTGGGGGTCAACGCCATGCTGTTGAGCATTCTGTGCAAGGCCACTCCTGAGGAAGTCCGCATGATTCTCGTGGATCCGAAGATGCTCGAGCTGTCGGTCTATGAGGGTATCCCGCATCTGCTCACCCCTGTGGTCACCGATATGAAGGACGCAGCGCGGGCGCTGAACTGGTGCGTGGCGGAGATGGAGCGACGCTACAAACTCATGGCCGCGCTCGGCGTGCGCAACCTTGCGGGATACAATCGAAAGATTGCCGATGCCGCGAAGAAAGGCAGATCCATCGCCGATCCGCTGTGGGACACAGACGAGGAAGGCGAACCAGCCGCACTTGAAAAGCTGCCCCTCATCGTGGTGTTCATCGACGAATTCGCCGACATGATGATGATCGTCGGCAAGAAGGTGGAGCAGCTCATCGCCCGCATCGCCCAGAAAGC
>Ga0114950_10002401_pt1:7500-14374 | contig 14374 bp, 4 predicted proteins | sample N075metaG_FD_83503 | JGI IMG/M metagenome (GOLD analysis project Ga0114950, IMG submission 83503) | Deep subsurface microbial communities from Kermadec Trench to uncover new lineages of life (NeLLi) - N075 metaG | ecosystem: Environmental > Aquatic > Marine > Ocean trench > Sediment... | reverse complement strand
TCGTATCTCCACCAAGCTGGACCAGGTAGCTGATGCCCACGTCGAGGACGAGGATGTCGTCGGTACGGAACTGCGTGACCGCGCCGACCTGGAGGTTCTGACGCTCGTTCAGCCCATCCAGCGGACCTCCGATGCCGGTGATGCGCCGATCGACGCGGAGGAAGTACGGCAGGGCGTAGCCTTCGCGACCGTTCAGGTTGGCCGAGATGCGGAAGTTCTTCGGCAGTTCGTACATCCCGTTGATGTTGTACTGCCAGGAAGAGGTTCCGACGAACACATCACCGAACGCTCCCGAACTGGTTGCGCCACCGGCGATGACATCGGATCCGCTCAGCGTCGTGTCACCGACGTTGTTGGACGGGTTCTGGATCGCCGAGGGGGCGATGTCCTTCGTCCAGTCCTGGAACGAGAAGAAGCCGCGCATCATCCAGCGGTTCGACAAGCGCTTCGTCGCCGTGAGTTCGAGGCTTTGGAAGTCCTCGGTGTAGCCGGGGCGATTCGTCAGGATCGACCGACGCGCGGTATCGACTGTGCCGGCGATGATCGCGGCGTCGCCGATGTAGTACGCGGTCCCCGAATCCATGAAGCCCACACCCGGCAGATGGCAGTCGCCGCCGGAGAAGCAAGCCACCGTCGAAGTGGACGGGGCGGCCTGCGCGGTCCAAGCGCTCGACGGGACGATTGAGATCGCGCTGGTGCTGTCACCGGCGCTGAAGGTACCCGGGACCGTGTTCAAATCGACCCACGGGGCCCACAGATCGTCTTCACGAGTGCGTGACGTCAGGTTGACGCCCAGCGTGAAGTCCTTTGCGATTTCGATCTCGTAGCCCAGAAGGTACTCGTCGACCGTTGGAGCGCTCAGGTTCGTGTCGATGAAATCGACCGGCGAGGTCCCCGTCGGGTTATTCGGGTCGATGTTGCCGGCGAACAGCACGGTCGTGAGATCGAGCTCGCCGATCTGCACGAGCATGTCACCGTTCGCGTCGTTCCATGGGTAATCGATCTCGGCCGTCCCCATCGGGTGGTTGAAGGACACGTCTCCCGAGCCGAGCCCGTCGACGTAACGACCCGTGCTGAAGCGAATCAACTGACGGCGGGCGGTGTCGAGCGTGTAGGTCGCACCGGCGCGCCACAGGATGTCGTCATATTCGAAGTTCGGGTCGAGGCCGGTGTAGGTCAGGTCCGGCAGACAGGCCGGGCAGATGCCGTTGGCGACCGAGGTCGAACCCAACTGCTTGCCGCTCTGCTGCTGCCACGTGAGGCCGGCATTGAACGTCCAGTTGCTCCAGATCATCGTGTCGCCGAACCACAGCGTCGTGTAGTCCATCTCGGCCTTCGCGGAATTGCCGCGATAGAGCCAGGCTTCACTGGCCCATTCGACGGCTACCACGTCGTCCGAGCCGTAACGGCTGAACGACTGCACTTCGCCCTGCTTCAGTTTGAAACCGAAGCGGAACTCGTGGTTCATATTGCCCGTCTCGGTGAACCAGTTGCCGCGGATGGCGTACTGGTCGGTCGGACGTTCGGTGAGGTAGTCGATGAACGTGTCCTGCCAGACGAAATTGTTGTCCCAGCGGATCTGCGATGCGTTGTCGAAGCCTTGCGGCGCGAGCGCGAAACCGCCACCGACGTGGCTGGCCTGGAACTGGATTTCGATGTTCGGCGTGAAGAAGTGGGAGACGTCCGCGGTGTAGATCGGCGTGGGGCCGGATTGGTTCCACGTCGTCGCCGGTGGACGCGAGATGCTGGCGTTACGGCCGATCTTGATCTTGTCGCCACGCGTGTACAAGCCCTTCCAGGAGGTCTTGCCCTGCACGGTTCCGTTGACCTTGACCGTCGTGTTGCGCAGTTTCGTGACGTCCGCTTGTTCGGCGCCACCGCCCGCCGGAACGGCGAGATTGATGTCGTTCTGCGAGAATCCGAGCCAGTACCAGGCCTTGTCCTGCGCGATCGGACCGCCGATGTCGAAGACCTTCTCGAAGACCTCGACGATGCGTTGGCTCGCGAATGCGGAGCCGTCCGGTTGGGAGTAGGTCGGCTTGTCGGCCTGGAAGTCTTCGTCGGCTAGCAACAGGCCGATCGAACCGGCGTGGCGGTTCGATCCCGACTTGGTCACGAAGCTCAACTGCTGGCCGGGGCTGGTTTGTTCAAGCCCGCCACCGCCGGTCGAAAAGCCGACCTCCTGGAAGCTGTTGAAGTCGAAGTACGTCGACGAACCGCCCGAAGCGGCCAAGTCGGTGAACTCGACGCCGTCGAGGAGCCAGGTCGCGTTGTCGCCGTTGTCGCCCTTGGCGGCCCAGGCGGACTGCTGTCCACTCTGGTTGCCACCGACGTTGATGCGGTCGACTTGCAGCCCCGGGATCGTGCTCAGGATGGCCCACGGGTCCCGTGCCGAGGGGATCTGCTCGATCTCTCTCGGGCTCACGACCGTGGACGTTCCCGTCTTGCGTTTGTCGAGCACTGGCGTGCGGGACGTCACGACCACGCGTTCGACCACTTGGGTCTTCACCATGGTGATGTCCATCTCGACGCTGGTACCCGTGTTCAGCTCGACTTGCTCGTAGACCGCCGTGTTGAATCCGTCCATCGACACCTCGAGGGTGTAATAGCCGGGTTCCAAGCGGCTGAAACGCACCGACCCGCTGGCGCCGGTCTCGGCGGTTCTCGAACCCGCCTTACCGATGGCCATGACGGTCGCACCTTCGATGGGGTTGCCATCTTCGGTGGTCACGTTTACGTAGATGTTGCCGCGATAGTCCTGCGCGATGGCAGGCACGATGGTCAAAGCGAGCAACAAGCCGAAGAGTGTCATTCCCTTCAAATAGCTCAAGGCCCGTCCTCCTCCTGGTGGGGTAACCGTGACTCGCGACGAGGGTTGCGCGAGTTCCGAAGACCCCAAAAAAATAAAAAACTTATCAAAGACCGCACCGGCGAAATACGAGGCCCCTCAGCCCTGTCCAACCTTCGTTACTCCCCACCGGGCGGACAGAAACACACGCTCTTCCGTTGTGCAAGAAACGAGCCGAGGTCGAATGTTCCTCTTTTGCTTTATATAACGGAAAGCGTAGTTGGAAAAGAGAGATTTTGAATTCAAATAAATGGATTAATCCAATTAGATGTTGCAGCGATGTTGCAAGGGGTTGTGCGTCATTATTGTTGCAGTTCGGACAAGAAAACGACGTTTGCTATTTTGCGCCCATGCGAGACGACTGGATTGCGGTCGCGTTTTCGATCGGCCTGACCTTGTTTTCGTTGGCCTGCGACTCCGCAGAGGATCCGGGGGCGGAAGGGCCGAACGGGCGTGATGTCCTGATCGTGACCATCGATACCTGGCGCCACGACGCCGCGGGTTTCTCGGGGTCGGGGAAGGTCGCCACGCCGGCGCTCGACCGCCTCGCAGCCGCAGGACGGGTGTTCGATTTCGCGCACGCCCACGCCGTCGTCACGTTGCCGTCCCACGCTTCGATCCTGACCGGTTTGTTCCCGTACGATCACGGCATCCGCGACAATGCCGGGTACCGGCTCGACGCGTCGACCCCGACGGTGGCCACGATCCTCCAGGCACAGGGTTGGGCCACGGCGGCGTTCGTTTCCGCGTTTCCGCTCGACCGCCGCTACGGTCTGGCACACGGCTTCGATCGTTACGACGACGAGTACGACGGGTTCGCGCCGCAGTCGTTCACCCCGCCCGAACGCCCGGGCGCCGAAACGGTGCGACGCGCGCTCGAATGGTGGGACGCCCACCGCGGCGAACCGCGCATGATGTGGGTCCACCTGTTCACGCCGCACTACCCGTACGATCCCGGCCCACCGTGGGATGCCGACTACGCCGCGGCGCCGTACTACGGCGACGTCGCGAGAAGCGACGCGGAATTGACTCCGTTGATCGAGCGCGTCCTCGACGGGCCCGACGCCGACACGGTGGTGGTCCTGACGTCTGACCATGGGGAGGCTCTCGGTGAACATGGCGAACAGACGCACGGCCTGTTCGCCTACGAGGCAACGCTCAAGGTCCCGCTCGTGTTGTACGCCAAGGGTGCCGTCAAGCCATCGCGCGACGATCGCTCCGCGCGGCACGTCGACATTCTTCCGACCGTGTTGGAGTTGACCGGTGTGGCGCCGCCCGACGGACTGCCCGGGAAGTCGCTCGTCGGTGCGTGGGAGGACGATCCGGCGAGCTATTTCGAAGCGCTCTCCCCGTGGGTGAATCGTGGTTGGGCGCCGCTTCACGGCACGATCTCGGCCGGGCACAAAGCGATCCGTCTTCCGCTGGCCGAACTCTACGACCTGCGCACGGATCCGGGCGAAATCCGCAACCTTCTTGGCGAAAAAAGTCTTGATTTCAGGCGTTTTCTTGTGGGGGTTCCGGATCCGACGCTGTCCGCCGCAGACCGCGACACGCTCGATGCCGAAGCGATCAAACAACTCGGCAGTCTCGGTTACGCCACCGGGAACGCCTCCCGTCGGTCGCTGTACGGCCCCGAGTTGGACCCCAAGAATCTGATCCTGTACGACGAGTTGCTTGCCCGCGCGCTGCGCAGCTTTCGCGACGGCGACAGCGACGATTCGATCGCGTTGCTGCGTCGCATCATCGACGAGCAACCGTTGATGGGGCTCGCGTACTCGCACCTCGCGTTTTTCTATTCCGATCTCGGCCGCCCGGACGATGCCATCCGGGTTCTCGAGCGGGCCGTGCGCAACGGCGCATCGAACGAATCGATCCGCCGCAAACTCGCGTTGGCGCTGGTGGGCGTCGGCCGTCTCGATGCGGCCCATCGCGCGATCGTTGCCGATACCGATTCGACCGATCCGGAAACGCAGTCCGCGCTGGGCCGTGTCGCCTCGCGGCAAGGCCGCTACGACGACGCGATGGCGCGCTTCCAGCGGGCGTTGCAACTCGATCCTAGTTTTCCGACGGCCTCGATGGACTCGGGTATCTTATTAATGGAAAGGGGTCAGTACGACGAGGCCCGGCCTCTGCTGGAGCGCGCGCTCGATCAGGACCCGTACCTGGCCGAGGCGTGGAACGCGCTCGGTGTGATCGAGTCGAGCCACAATCGCACACGGGCGGCGATCGAGGCCTGGCGCAAGGCGGTCGACGCCGATCCGCGGATGATCGATGCGTTGTACAACCTCGGTCTGATGCTCGGCCGCACGGGCGACCGGGAAGGGGCGTTGGCGGCCCTCAGACGTTACGCACCACTCGTTCAGGGAGAGTTGCGGCGCGAGGCGGACGCGATGCTCCGCGAACTGGAATCGGGCGGTGAGTACTGACGTCGGGTCCCAAACCCTGTGATACGCTGGAATAGGTGCCGTTCGACCCGTCACCCTGCCACCGGATGAGGTCTGCATGAGAACCCAGTGCACCTTGGTCGCATTGACGTTTCTTCTCCTCGGTCTGACAAACCCGGGTTGCGCCCGGGGTCTCGAACCCACCCCCCAGGGCAGCCGCTACCGCAACTTTACCGGGACCGCCTATGCCAGCAACGGCGACAAGTTCAATCTGATCGTCGACGTTCGCGCGTCGCGCATTGCCGAGCGCCAGGAATTTCTGCCCCTGCTGGTCGCCTTCCTGAACAAGTCCAAGTCACGGGTGACGATCTTTCGCGAGAGCTTTGTCCTCGAAACCAGCGACGGCACGCGGCTACCGGCGGTCGGGTACGGTGAATTCAAGGACGACTACCGGCGCCACTCGGTCGATCTGCGTGCCGGCCAGGATTTCCTCAGCGCGTTGAACGGCCGCTACCCGGATCCGCCGTTCCGCCACCGCGATCTCGAGTTCTACCCACAGCGTGCGTCGGGCATCGTACCCCGCGAGGAAATCGAACTAGGCCAGGGCGAGATGGCGATCGGTTTCATCTACTTCCGGCTGCCTCATGAAGAGGTACTGGACGATCTCGGCAACTGCCGCATGCTGTTCACTCTCGGGGATGAAGGCACGCAGTACGTTCTCGAGTTGCAAGCCTATCGGAGGAAAAAGAACACGTGATGCATCGATCCATTCTTGTCTTATCGGTCTGTGTGGCGCTGGCCGTCCCGGCACTCACACAGCAGGCCGACGAGTCCGCCCAGCCCACTAAGAAAAGGGATCCCCGCGATCTCCCGATCGAAACCGAACTCGTCGAAGAAGTCGCGGTCGAACTCGCCGAGGTGAGCGTCTTGGTCACCGACCGGCGCGGCAACGCGATCACCGATCTCAAGCTGGAGGAAATCACCGTCTTTGAAGGCGGGAAGCGTCAGCGTCTGGCCTACCTCGACAACGTGGGTGGGACTCGTTTTGCGGGGAAGGCCGACGACGCGCCGCCGCCCGCCGCCGTTTTCGATCGCCAAGGGAAGAGGGTCGATGCCGGCGACATCGATGCGGTGATGCCCGCACGCGCCATCCGCCGCGTCGTCCTGGCCTTCGACGTCAAGAACTCCAAGCTCAACATTCGCGAAAAATGGCGCCAGGCCGCCGAAGATTGGGTCCGCGACGAAATGCGGGACGACGATCTCGTGGGCGTCGTGGTGTTCCGAAGCTACCCGTTCTGGCTGATCCAATTGACCCACGACAAGCTCGCGGTCCTGCACTCGATCGAGACAGTTTCACTGGACCAGGGGATGCAGGACCGCGACAAAGGACGGGACGTTTCGCGGCTGGTCGAGGACATCCACTCGCTCTGCACGGATCTCGGCCGGCCGAGCGATCGCCGCCGCCGCGGTTCGGGCCGAACCGGGAGCCCCGCGCCGGGGTCCGACGAGGCGGGTTGCGCGTACAACCTCGCCGAGCCCCAGGTGCAGCAGTGGGATCTGGAGGCCAACGAAACGCTCGACACGTTACGTGGGTTGACCGGGCAACTGGCGGCGGTGCCGGGTCGCAAGATGGTGATCCTGT
>Ga0114950_10002401_pt1:0-2500 | contig 14374 bp, 4 predicted proteins | sample N075metaG_FD_83503 | JGI IMG/M metagenome (GOLD analysis project Ga0114950, IMG submission 83503) | Deep subsurface microbial communities from Kermadec Trench to uncover new lineages of life (NeLLi) - N075 metaG | ecosystem: Environmental > Aquatic > Marine > Ocean trench > Sediment... | reverse complement strand
TTAGGCGGACTTCTTAGGTAAATCCGGGAGGTTGTTAACGCTGAGGAAAGCCAGGCTGGAAGCTTCGGCGGAAGGTTACTTGTTGATTCCACACTGCCAAGAAAAACCTCTAAGGAGACTTTTATCTGCCCGTACCGCAAACCAACACAGGTAGACAGGGAGAGAATCCCAAGGCGCGTGAGAGAACGCTCACTAAGGAACTCGGCAAACTCACCCCGTAACTTCGGGAGAAGGGGTACCCCGTTAGGGTGAAGCACTTCGCGTGTGGAGCTCGAGGGGGTCGCAGTGAAATGGCCCAGGCGACTGTTTACTAAAAACATAGGACTCTGCAAAGTAAAAGAGACGACGTATAGGGTCTGACGCCTGCCCGGTGCCGGAAGGTTAAGAGGAGGGGTTAGTCTTCGGACGAAGCTCTGAATTGAAGCCCCGGTAAACGGCGGCCGTAACTATAACGGTCCTAAGGTAGCGAAATTCCTTGTCGGGTAAGTTCCGACCTGCACGAATGGCGTAACGATCTGGGCGCTGTCTCGGTGAGCGACTCAGCGAATTTGTAGTACCGGTGAAGATGCCGGTTACCCGCAGTAAGACGGAAAGACCCCGTGCACCTTTACTACAACCTGACAGTGGACTTCGGTGCTGCATGTGCAGCATAGGTGGGAGGCTTTGAAGCGTGAACGTTAGTTTGCGTGGAGCCACCGGTGAGATACCACCCTTGTGGTTCTGGGGTTCTAACCCAGGGCCGTGAATCCGGCCCGGGGACATTGTTAGGCGGGTAGTTTGACTGGGGCGGTCGCCTCCAAAATTGTAACGGAGGCGCCCGAAGGTGCCCTCAGGCTGTTTGGAAATCAGCCGTAGAGTGCAAAGGCAAAAGGGCGCTTGACTGCGAGACTTACAAGTCGAGCAGGTGCGAAAGCAGGGCTTAGTGATCCGGCGGTTCCGAATGGAAGGGCCGTCGCTCAACGGATAAAAGGTACGCCGGGGATAACAGGCTTATCTTGCCCAAGAGTTCACATCGACGGCAAGGTTTGGCACCTCGATGTCGGCTCATCGCATCCTGGGGCTGAAGTTGGTCCCAAGGGTTCGGCTGTTCGCCGATTAAAGCGGTACGTGAGCTGGGTTTAGAACGTCGTGAGACAGTTCGGTCCCTATCTACTGTGGGCGCAGGATACTTGACGGGATGGTTTCCTAGTACGAGAGGACCGGAAACCACGGGCCCCTAGTGTGCCAGTTGTCGCGCCAGCGGCATCGCTGGGTAGCTATGCCCGGAAAGGATAAGCGCTGAATGCATCTAAGCGCGAAGCCCCCCCAAAGATGAGGTATCCCTCCACTTCGGTGGCTGAAGACCCCTCGGAGACTACGAGGTTGATAGGCTGGATGTGTAAGTACAGCAATGTATTGAGCTTACCAGTACTAATCGGTCGTGAGGCTTGACCTTATTCCTTTCATACTCGAGGAATGCGGTTCGTCGTTTTTGGTAGTGATCGTAATCCAACTATTCGGTTGTTTTTTTTCCTGGTGACCATAGCGAGAGGGCCACACCCGTTCCCATTCCGAACACGGCAGTTAAGCCTCTCAGCGCCGATGGTACTGCGTGGGCAACTGCGTGGGAGAGTAGGACGTTGCCGGGATTGATTCGACGCCAGGAAAGGTTCGCCGAATGCGGCGAACCTTTCCGTTTTGGTCCAGTCGAGAATAGGCCGCTCGGGCCGGGTTTCGACGCCTGCGGGGATTATTCCGCGGGCCCCGCGATTAGGGGTTGACCGTAACTTTTGGGCGCAGTATAAATCCGGATCTCCAAGGGTTTCATGTAGTTAGCCGATATTGGCCGTTTTGCCTAGGACGGTGTTGGGGGATCTAATCGTGAGACGCAACCCGGTCCGGCACCTCGTGCTGGTCGTACTGCTAGCCGCTGTCGCCACCTTCCCGGTGACCGCCGAGGATGTCGAGAAGAAGTTCCGTCTCGGCGTAGCCGTCGGCTTCTTTAACCCCCAGGACTCCGTGCACAGTGACGCGGGGAACGTGTTGTTGCTCTTCGACCACGATTTCGAATTCCAAGCGGCCTTCGTCGACCCGCGCAACGACTCCGCGATATTCGGCGCCCTCGACCTGCAGCCGGCGTTCAGCGGCACGATCTACGCGCAATACGCGCTCTCGCCGATCTTCATCCTCGAAGCGTCGGTCGGCTATGCGCGCCAGAAAATGGGCGACGTCGAACTCCAAGTCCAGTTCGATCAGACCCAGGTTCCATCGTTCCAACCGTTCCTGTTCGAAGTGTTTCGCTTTCAGGTCGGTGAGGTCGAACGCATCCCGGTGCAACTCACCGCGCTGGTGCGTTTCCGTCCTCGCTCGTCCGTGAATCCTTACGTCGGGATGGGCGTCGGTTACACGTACAACGGCTTTTCCGCCAGCCCCGAGTTCGACGCGCTGTCGGTCGCGCTGGACGGTTCCCAGGGCGGTCTGGCGACGGTCAACGAGGCGTCATTCGGCAATCCCGGATTTA
>Ga0114950_10002394_pt1 | contig 14388 bp, 13 predicted proteins | sample N075metaG_FD_83503 | JGI IMG/M metagenome (GOLD analysis project Ga0114950, IMG submission 83503) | Deep subsurface microbial communities from Kermadec Trench to uncover new lineages of life (NeLLi) - N075 metaG | ecosystem: Environmental > Aquatic > Marine > Ocean trench > Sediment | place... | reverse complement strand
CTGAACCTCCTTTTGGCAAATCGGTCTCTTGCCGGTACCGGCCGCGAAAGTCGGCGGCCGGTAACGCCGGACTAAAAAAACGCGCGGGCTGTGACGCCCCAGTGAAGGCGACGGAGTAGAAAGGATTCACGTGATGCTAGACCAACCTGAAACCGCGACCGAGCCGGTGGCGAACGTCGAGCCGAGGTCGCAGTCCGATCTTGAGACAAGGCTCGCCGAGACGGAGGCGAAACTCGCCGACGCCGAGCGCGGCCTCGCCACGCTGCGGCAAATGGTCGACCAGATGCCGGTGAACGTCATCACCTGCGACCTGGAGACGTTGGAAATCGACTACGTCAACGCGACCACCAAGGACACCATCCGCCAGCTCGAGCACCTGCTGCCGATCAAGGCCGACGAGCTTTTGGGCACCTGCATCGACGTGTTCCACAAGGACCCGTCGCACCAGCGCGCCATCCTGGCCGACCCGAAGAATCTGCCCCACAGGGCAAAGATCGAGGTTGGCGACGAGGTTCTCGACCTGTTGATCTCGGCGATTTACGACACCGAGGGTCATTACGTCCAGCCCATGCTGACCTGGTCGATCGTCACCGAGCAAGTCAAGGCGGACGCGGAATCGGTGCGTCTGATGCAGATGGTCGAACAGATGCCGATGGCCGTGATCACCTGCGACCCCGAGACCTTGGAAATCAATTACGTCAACAAGGCGACCGTGGACGCGATCAAGCAACTCGAGCACGCGCTGCCGATCAGGGCCGACGAGCTTCTGGGCACGTGCATCGACATCTTCCACAAGAACCCGTCGCACCAGCGCAAGATTCTGGCCGACCCGAAGAACCTTCCGCATTCCGCGAAGATCGAGGTGGCGGGCGAGGTTCTGGACCTGCAGGTCAATGCGATCATGGACAAGAATGGCGGTTATATCGGCCCCATGCTGACCTGGTCGATCGTCACCGAGCAAGTCAAGGCGGACGCGGAATCGGAGCGGCTGATGCAGATGGTCGAACAGATGCCGATGGCCGTGATCACCTGCGACCCCAAGACCTTGGAAATCAATTACGTCAACCAGGCGACCAAGGACGCGATCAAGCAGCTCGAGCACGCGCTGCCGATCAAGGCCGACGAGCTTCTGGGCACGTGCATCGACATCTTCCACAAGAACCCGTCGCACCAGCGCAGGTTGCTGGCCGATCCGAAGAACCTGCCCCATTCCGCGCAGATCGATGTGGCGGGCGAGATTCTGGACCTGCAGGTCAACGCGATCATGGACAAGCAAGGCACCTATATCGGCCCCATGCTGACTTGGTCGATCATTACCGAACGGGTCAAGGCGGACGCCGAGATCGCCAAGCTGATGCAGATGGTCGACGACATGCCGATCAACATCATGTCTATCGACCCGGTCGACTTCAAAATCGACTACATCAACAAGACCAGCATCGAGACGCTGCGGCCGCTGGAGCATTTGCTGCCTTGCAAGGCGGACGATCTCTTGGGGCAGTGTATCGATATCTTCCACAAGAATCCGGCGCACCAACGCGGCATTTTGAGCGACCCGAGCAACCTGCCGTTCCGGTCCAAGATCAAGCTGGGGGAGGAGACCCTGGACCTCAGGGTTTCGGCGATCACCGATAAGGACAATAATTACATTGGCGCCATGTTGGCGTGGTCCGTGGTGACCAAGATGGTGAACTTGGCCGACAACTTCGAAAAGAACGTCAAGGCCATCGTCGACACCGTGTCATCGGCCTCGACCGAGATGGAATCGACGGCCACTTCGATGGCCTCAACCGCCGAAGAGACCAGCCAGCAGGCGACCACCGTGGCGGCGGCCTCCGAGGAGGCGGCGACCAACGTGGAGACGGTCGCGGCGGCGGCCGAGGAACTGGCGGCCTCGATCACCGAGATCGGTCGTCAGGTCACCGAATCGGCGAAAATCGCCCAAGAGGCGGTGACGGAAGCCGAGAGAACCAACGAGACCGTGCAGGCCTTGGCCGCGAACGCGACCAAGATCGGCGAGGTGGTTCAGCTGATCAAGGACATCGCCGGCCAGACCAACCTGCTGGCGCTCAACGCAACCATCGAGGCGGCGCGCGCCGGTGACGCCGGCAAGGGCTTCGCGGTGGTCGCATCCGAGGTCAAGAGCCTGGCCAACCAGACCGCCAAGGCGACCGAGGACATCGGCCAGCAGATCGCCGACATCCAGACCGCGACCGAAAGCACGGTGACGGCCATCGGTGGTATCGGCAAGACCATCGAAAACATCAACGAAATCGCCACCGGCATTGCCTCGGCGGTCGAGGAGCAGGGCGCGGCGACGGACGAGATCAGCCGCAACGTCCAGCAGGCCGCGGCGGGCACGCAGGAAGTCACGTCCAATATTTCCGGTGTCACGACCGCGGCGCAGGAATCGGGCGAGGCGGCGACCCAGATGCTTCAGGCGGCGGGCGAGTTGTCCAAGCAGTCCGAGGTCCTGGGCGCGGAAGTCGACAAATTCCTCGTCGAGGTCCGTGCGATGTAAGTCTCCGATTTGATCGGGAGCGGGGAACAGGGGCGGTCCCAATGGGGCCGCCCTTTTCCTGTGCCGCGTTCATGGCGATTTCCATTCACATGGAATCGCCCTGGGATTTATCGCTCACGCCAGCGCGCCGACGGCGCACGGCTCCGCGCGGGCGGCGCATGAGCGCCGGGCCGCGGTCGAGGCCTCGAGCCGCTTCGATGTGTTTAAACGCGGCTCTAAAAGAAATAGGCCAGTTCCACCTGAAGGTGATCGTCGTCGCGCAGGTCGCTCAGCGGGTCGCGACGGGCGACGCCGTGGAACGAACGCAGCTCGACCGTCAGTTTCAGGCTGTCGCCGACGCGCCGGCTCGCCTCGACGAAAAAAAGCCGGGTGTTGTGTTGCAGGTCCTGGATCACGCCGGCCAAAAGCTGGGTATCCGGCGCGTCGTTCAGCGCCAGGCGCGCGCCGAGGAAGATGTCGTTCTGCAGCGGGTCGGTGGCCTTTTCGAGGCGGCTGTCACGCATGTATTCGGCCAGCAGACCCAGGTCCGCCGCCGAGTCGAAAACGCCGAACAGCGTGTACTCGAACCCGCCCACGAACGAGGCATAGTTCTGTTCGGTTCCCAGGGCGTTCTTCATGCCTTGGCGGAACACGCCCTCGAACTTCCACAGCCACGCGCCGGTGGTGTACTGCACGTCCAGGCTGCTCTGGTTGATCAGTTCGTACTCGGGAACAAGCACGAATTCGCCGCCCGCGCTCAGCCCGACACTGAAGGTCGGCTCGCGGCTGGTGCCGTAAAAATGCGCCACGCCAAAGTCCCAGTCGCCCACGCTGTTGCTGTAGCGGATCGCGAAATCGGGATGCCATTGCCCGACGCCGCTGGTGTAGCGGGTCTGGCCCTCATCCACCAAAAGCCGGTTGCGCAGCCGCCCGCCGCGTTCCTGAAACGTGCGCTCGCGGAAATACGGCATGGCGAACAAATCGACATAACCCCAATCGCGGACCAGGGTCAGGTTGGCCATCGGTTGGCCCAGCTTGTCCTCCAGGTCGAGATTTTCGATCTGGTCGGTCTGGTTGACGATGTCGACCAGATGCTTGGACTCGGCCACGCCCCAGAACACCTTGCCGACGCCGGCGCCCAGTTCCCAATCGTCGCCGACCACGCGCAGATACAACTCGCGCACGTCCGCGTGACTTCGGCCGGGATCCGCCGAATCAAGGCGCAAAAATGGTTTGGCCGTCAAACTCGTGGAATCGTCCCATTCCGCGTAGTACTCGGCCTCGGCGCTCACCGACCCGCTGTGTCGCTCCTGGCCGATAAATCGTTCCGGCTCGGCGAATAGCCGTCCCTCGATCGCGACGTTGCCGGTAATCTCCTCGAACACCGGCGTCGCCCACGGCCAGTCGTCCGCCATCGCCGGCATGGAGACCACCGCAAGCGCCGTGGCCACCGCCAAATCCCGCCGTACCCCATGCTTCGCGTCGAAACCGAACCGCACTCTCCACCCCTTGCGTCGTGACCGAATGGCGCCCGCGTGGCGCCACCATATAACCCGAAGGGGGATTATCGACAATCGCCGGTTCGGCGTTTCACGGCCTTAATCGCTTCTTAACCGCCAGCCTAACCTAATGGCGGGCCTTGACTTTTCTCGGTTGGGAAGAGTGGCGTCGAAGCCGCGCTTTCGCCTTATATATCTTTGGGACGGGCATGAGGCCCGGCTCGGATCGAAGATCATGACGGTGTTATCGGAAACGATCCTCTATCGTTTGCTGGACGCTAGCGACACCGGTCTTATCGGCATCGCGCCCGACAGCGCGATAGCATTTTGGAACGGCTGGATGGAGAGCCGTTCCAACCGGCGGCGCCAATCGGTTCTGGGGCGCCGTTTGGACGAGGTGTTTCCGGCCGCCGACGGTGGTCGCGTTTTCGAGGCGGTCGAGCAGGCCCTGGCGGACGGTTTGTCGTCGCTGCTGCCGCAGCCGCCCAACGGCACTTTGTTGCCGCTTTTCCGGGATACGGGGCCGGGCGGCGAACCCGAGCCGATTCAGCAGAACGTGATCGTCAAGGCGCTTCCGACGGACGACGGCAAGCATTTTTGTTTTATCCAGGTCACGGACATCACCCTTGTTGCGTCGCGCGAGCAGCTTTTGCGCGATCAGTCGCGCCAGATGACGGCGTTGGCGGAAAAGTGTTCGGCCAAGGAACGTCAGGTCCGCGCGATCCTCAACAACGCCCTGGACGGCATCCTGACCTTCGATGAAAAGCACCGGATAGAGACCGCGAACCGCGCCGCCGAGGCCATGTTCGGCTATTCCAGCGGTGGCCTGGTGGGCAAGCTGGCCAACGACATCATCGGCTCCGGGAGCGGCGATACCGGTATCACGGACCTGTTTGGCGGCTTGGAAGGATCGGTGAAGGAGGCAAACGGCCGCGAATGCGTCGGCCGGCGACAGAATGACACCACGTTTCCGGTCGAGTTCAGCCTTGGCGTTACTCATTTGGACGGAAAAAAACTTTACATCGGCACCGTGCGAAACATTTCCGAACGCAAGGAAGCGGAACACGTCATCTGGCGGCAGGCGAACTACGACACTCTCACGGGCCTGCCCAATCGCGCCCTGTTCACCGATCGCCTGTCACAGGGCATGAGCCGCGCCGACCGCGAGGGCGACAAACTGGCGCTGATGTTCGTCGATCTCGATCACTTCAAGCGGGTCAACGACACGCTGGGCCACAGCGTCGGCGACAAACTGCTTGTCGAGGCCGCCAGCCGGCTGAAGGAGTGCCTGCGCAAGAACGACACGGTCGCGCGCCTCGGCGGCGACGAGTTCACGGTTATCCTGCACGGCATCTCGAAACCGCAGCAATGCGAGCTGGTGGGCTTAAAGATACTCGAATACCTCGCCAAACCGTTTCATTTGGATGGCGACGAAACGTTCGTGTCGGGCAGCATCGGAATCACGCTCTATCCGGACGATGGTCGCGATATCGAAACCCTGCTGAGGAACGCCGACAACGCCATGTACAAGGCCAAGGAGGCCGGGCGTAACGGATTGCATTTCTTTACCCAGCAGATGCACGAACAGGTGCATAACCGGATCGCGATCGAGGCCGACCTGCGCCAAGCCCTGTCGCGCGGCCAGATGTTTCTTCATTACCAACCGATTGTCGACGCAACCACGCTGGCGGTTTCCGGCGTCGAAGCGCTGCTCAGATGGGACCATCCCACCCGTGGCATGGTTTCTCCGAACGATTTCATACCGGTGGCCGAAGAATCCGGTTTGATCGTCCCGATCGGCGAGTGGGTGCTGCGGACCGCGTGCGACCAGGCCAAGGCCTGGTTGGATGACGGCTTGTTGCCCGGCCGGATGGCGGTCAATGTGTCAAGCCGTCAGTGCCGGCACGGCAGTTGGCTGGAATTCATCGAATGGGTGCTTCGCGACAGCGGCCTGCCACCGGATCTCCTGACCATGGAGATCACGGAGAGCGTGCTGCTCGACGGGATGGATTTCCGGGTGGCGATGTGTGTGTTGCAGGACATGGGCGTGCACTTGTCGATCGACGATTTCGGCACCGGTTATTCGTCTCTCAGTTACCTCAAGCAGTTTCCGGCGGATGTGGTGAAGATCGACCGCACCTTCGTGTCCGACGTGGTCGACGATCCCGACAGCGCGGCGCTCACCCAGGCGATCATCGCGATGGCTCATGGCCTCAAGCTCAAGACCGTCGCCGAAGGCGTGGAAAACGTCGAGCAAGTCGAATTTCTGCGTGGCCTCGGATGCGATTATTTGCAGGGTTTTTATTTCTCCAGGCCGCAACCGGCGGACGTGATCGAGGCCTATTTCCGGCGCAACCGATCCGCGCCATCCGAGGACAGCCAGACCGCCTGAAATTGCGTCGCCACGCTCGGGCGCCGGCGCGTCGGCTAGGCATCGCGGAACCGCCTGTGATAGGTTTCCAGCGTAGTGATCATGCGAGGGAGGCCGCGCCGTGACCATAGCCGCGCCCACCGCCATGGACGGCGGAAGACAGCCGGACGTTTCGGAACAGGAATGGCGGCAACGGATTCGTTTGGCCGCCGCTTACCGGGTCGTCGAGCATCTCGGTTGGACCGACACGATTTACGGTCATATCACGCTGCGCGTGGCCGGCCCCGGCAAACATTTCCTGATCAACCCGTGGGGCCTGCGTTACGACGAAGTCACCGCCTCGTCGCTGGTCAAGATCGATCTCGACGGCCACCCGGTCGGTCACGCGAACTATCCGGTCAATCGCGCCGGCTACGTGATTCACAGCGCCATCCACGGCGCCCGCGAGGACGTCACCTGCGTGTTCCACACCCATACCATCGCCGGAATGGCGGTGGCCGCGCAACGCGATGGATTGCTGCCGGTGGGCATGTACGCGACGGGATTCCATGACCGTATCGCTTTTCACGATTACGAGGGTCCCAGCCTGCGCGACGCGGAACGCGAACGCCTGGTGGCGGCGCTGGGCGACAAGAAAATTCTCATTCTGCGCAATCATGGCCTGCTCACCTGCGGCGCCAGCCTGGAAGAGGCTTTCATCCTGATGTACCGGTTGGAGCGCGCCTGCCAGGTTCAGATCGCGGCCCAGGCTGGCGGCGGGCCGCTTACCGTGCCGCCACGCGACGTGTGCGAGGCGTCCGCGGCGCTGACCGACGAATTTCTTTCCGGCAATGACGGCCTCGCCGTGGGCCAACTCGAGTTCGATTCTTTTGTCCGCTTGATCGATCGCCAGGACCCGTCGTACAAGAGTTGACCAAGCGGGCAAACGGAAAGGCGCGGATCATGTTGAAAGCGGGGTTCAAGACGCTTCTCGCGGAAGCGAACGCCGTCATCGAGACCATCTCGGTCGATCAGGCGCGGCAACACGTGGGCAGCGCGGACGCGGTCTTCGTCGACGTGCGCGAGACCCATGAACGGTCCGCGACGGGGGGGCTGCCGGGCTCGGTCCACGCCGCGCGCGGCTTTCTGGAATTCAAGGCGGACCCGGAAAGCCCGCTCCATGAGCCGGCCCTGAGCTCGGGAAAAAAGTTGATCCTCTATTGTGCGTCGGGCGGGCGCTCGGCCTTCGCCGCCAAGACCCTCCAGGACATGGGATTAGAGAATGTTTGCCACATGGCGGGCGGCATCACCGCATGGAGCGAGGCCGGCGGGCCCATCGAGCCCGCGGCTTGACCGCGCGGGGGAGTCGTTCAAGCAAGCGGCGCGTCTGGGCGCCCCTGGACGCGCCTTGCTTCGTCGCTTATTGACCGGAACTCGACCGCGTTCCCACGGCCATGATCGATGTCCTGGTCATGCTGGTGTTGGTCGCCGATTCCACGACAGTGCGAGGCGCGGTGATCTCTGTCGAGGCGTCCTCGGCAATGGCATTGCCGGCGCCGGTCAGGGCCAGCATCGCGATCGCGGCGGCGCCGATTACTGTCTTGGTCATTGGCTAATCCTTTCAATTCGTTATGAGTATTAGCCTCGGAAATTACACGAGATAGCGGGAACGGTCTGTGATTGACGTCACTTGGGTGTTTGAAAGATGCCATCACGGAAAGCATATATAAATCAAATGATTATACGTTATTTTTCGCTTAGAATATATTGAGTTTGGGTGACAATCCGATGTCGGGTAACGCGGCGATCCAGTACCAGAAGGACGGATTCAACACGTCGGGCCCGCGCCTGATGGGGCGCCACGCGGCGGGCGAGGGCTTCCTGAAGGGGTTCGCGCGCCACGCGGACGTCGAACGCTTCTATTGCTATGCCGCCGACAAACCGACCTATGAAGATTTCGAACATCGCATCGCCGCGTTCGCCGGGGCGCCGCGCCCGTGTCATTGGATTCCCGCGCGGCGTCCGCATGATCTCTCGGTGCCGGGCATGTTGTTCCGGTCGGACCCCGGCGTGGCCGAGATGGCGTGGCTGCGCCGCCACGGCGACAGCCGCGCCTACGGTCTGTGCGGGATCACCCATACCATTGCCTCGGCCGGCGTCATGGACGCATTGGGCGCGCTTGCCGTGGCCCCGGTGCAGCCGTGGGACGCCCTGATCTGTACCTCCGAGGCGGTGCGCGCGGCGGTCGAGCATGTTCTCGAAAACTGGTGTGACTATCTGGAGGAACGGGTTGGCGCGCGGCCGCAAATTCCCCTCCAGCGTCCGGTCATTCCGTTGGGGGTCGATTGCGCGGCTCTCGCGGACTCGCCCGCCTCCCGGGCCGCGCGGGCCAAGCTGCGCCAGCGCCTGAAAATCGCCGACGACGATGTCGTGGCGCTGTACATGGGCCGGCTCAGCTTTCATGCCAAGGCGCACCCCTTGCCGATGTATCTGGGCCTTGAGGAGGCGGCGCGGCAAACCGGAAGCCGCGTTCATCTGATCCTTGCCGGCTGGTTCGCCAACGACAGCATTCGCGACGAGTTCCAGGCCGCGGCACGGGCTTTCTGCCCGTCGGTCAACGTGGTGTATCTCGATGGCCGCGACCGGGCCGTGCGCGCCCAAGTGTGGTTCGCCGCCGACCTGTTCACGTCGTTGTCCGACAACATCCAGGAAACCTTCGGGCTGGTTCCGATCGAGGCGATGGCGGCCGGGTTGCCCGTGGTGGTCAGCGATTGGGACGGCTACCGCGACACCGTGCGCCACGGCGTCGACGGGTTCGCGGTGCCGACGCGGATGCCGGCGCCGGGCCTCGGCGCCGACTTGGCGCGTCGTTTCCACGCCGAAATCGACAGTTACGATCGCTATATCGGCCATGTCAGCCAGACCACCAGCGTGGACGTGGCGGCCACGGCCGAGGCCTTCACGGCGTTGGTCGGCCAACCCGATCTGCGCCGACGCATGGCCGAGGCCGGCCGCGCGCGGGCGCGCGAGCTCTACGATTGGCGAGTGGTGATCGGCGCCTATCAGGCGCTGTGGCGCGACCTCGCGGAGCGGCGCCAGAGCGAAACCGAGCACGCGCCGCGCGCGGCCGCGGCGCCCGCCCATCCGCTGCGCGACGATCCTTATGCCCTGTACGCGGGCTATGCGACCGCGCCGATCGGCGGTGGCGACTGGGTCGAACTCGCCCCCGGCGCCGGCCCGGACCGGCTGTCGCGGCTCCGCGTTCACGATATGAATAGCTTCGCCACCGAAGTGTTGGCGGGCGATGGCGACGCCGAGGCCGTGCTGCGCCACTTGGAGACCCGGGGCCGCTGCACCGTCGATCGCTTGCTGTCGTCTTTCGCGCCGGAAAAGCGGACCACCGTCCATCGAACAATCGGCTGGTTGGCCAAAATGGGACTCGTGCGCCTGCCCGCAAATACCGTCGAGCCCGAGGACGGCGCCGGTTAGCGCCTATCCGGGTCCGCGATCGCGCACGGCCATGTCGTCAAGCGTGGCTTCGATCGCCGCCAGGGCGCCGTCGATTTCCGCGGCGCCGATGGCGCCGATGCAGCCGATGCGAAACGTGTCGGCTTCGGTGATCTTGCCGGGGTAGATCACGTAGCCGCGCCCGTGAAGGGAATCATAAAAGCGCGTGAAGTCGAAATTCGGATCGCCGGGCGTCATAAAGGTGACGATGATCGGCGCCTGGTCCGCGTCGTCCAGCAAGGTCTCGAAACCGAGAGCCCGCATGCCGGCGACCAGCCGCCGGCAATTGTCGGAATAGCGCGCGAGGCGCCCCGCCGGCCCGCCCTCGGCGTCGAGTTGGTCCAACGCGGCGTCGAACGCGGCGAGCACGTGCGTGGGCGGCGTGAAGCGCCATTGGCCATTGGCTTCCAGCCCGCGCCACTGGTCGTGCAGGTCCAGGCTCAGCGACGGCGCGTTTCCGGCCCGCGCCGCCAGCGCTTCGCGCCGGGCCAGCACGAAGCCGACGCCGGGCACGCCCTCGATACATTTGTTCGCCGACGCGGCCAGGGCCTCGAACGGACATTCGCGGGCGTCGATGGCAAGCGCGCCGAAGGTGCTCATGGCGTCGACGAGAAGGGCGCGCGAACGTCCCGCGACGACGGCGGCAATCCGCGCCAACGGATTCAACACGCCCGATGTGGTTTCGCAATGAATGGCGGCGACGTGGCTTATCGACGGGTCCGCGGCCAAGGCGGCGTCGATGGCGTCCGGCTCTACCGGACGGTTTTCCGGCGACTCGATGACGCGGAACGGGCGTCCGATCACGCCGCAAATCTTCTCCATCCGTTTCCCGTAAGCGCCGTTGACCGGGATCAGCAACTTGCCGTCGGCCGGCACCAACGTGCCGATCATCGCCTCCACGGCGAAGGTGCCGCTGCCCTGGATCGGCACGCACGCATGGTCGTCGGCGGCATTGGCGAGTTCGGTAAGCCGGGCGCGCAACCGCGCGGTCAGCGCGATGAAATCGGCGTTGCGCGAGCCCCAGTCGCGCAGCATCGCGCGCCGGGTCGCGGCCGAGGTCGTCAACGGTCCCGGCGTCAGCAGCACCGCCGCGGCGGCGTCGCTGGGCTCCGGGATCGTTCGCGGGGAAGACCGGTCCGACATGGCCGCCGTTCTAACGATGCGTAGGGGCGAACGCAACCGCGCGCGCGTGGCGGACGCAAAACGCCGGCCTGGTGGGGGGACCAGGCCGGCGTTCAGCGAAAAGCGGAACCGGTGGGGAGCGGGGAAGGCACCGGCTCCGCTAGAGAGGGGGCGTTTAGGCCTCCTCCCAGACGGATATCGTTTCGAGGCGCGTCTGTAGAGTGGTGTTGACCGCGTGGACGGCGTGACCGGCCAGCGCCGCCGGGGGGCAACGGCGCGTGGCGTGGGCACAAGTCGTGCCTTTCTTTTGGTATCGCTTGTCCATATCCCGTATCCCAGCTCCTGCTCCGGACCATCAATTGACCGGACAAACGCATCATCGACGAGGACCGGGTCACGCGAAGTGACGGCCGTCACATTTAGGCTGCTTTTGGTTTCGCCGCCCCGGCGCCGCCCGAGATCGGCCATTGCGCGTGGGCGCCCGCCCCGCCCACCTGACAACTTGCCTATGGTCTAAGGGGCCGGCTCGGACTACATTAATCGTAGATATATGAATGCCTTACGACCCGCCACGAAGGGTGCGACGCGGGCGGGCCGGTAACCGGTAACGGGAGAGAGTTGTGCGGGATGCAGATCCAGCCCGGGTTGACGGCATAGAGCTATTCACGAGTCTATCGCCCGAAGAGCTACGCGACCTTGAAAAACGGTGCAGCTGGCGGCGTTACGAACGGAACGAGTTGATTCTGGACCGTGACAGCGACAGTCGCGACGTATATTTCGTGGTCGACGGCAAGGTACAGGTCGCGAACTACTCGTTTTCGGGGCGTGAGATCGCGCTGGCGACGATTCCGTCCGGCGGGTATTTCGGCGAATTGTCGGCGATCGACCATTTGCCGCGCTCGGCCACCGTGACGGCGGGCGAGAAATGTCTGCTGGCGGCGCTGTCGCCGACGGTATTCTCCGAATTGCTTGAGGACCATCCCGGGATCGCGCTGCAAGTGCTGCAGCGGCTGGCCAAGATCATACGCGTGTGTGACGAACGGATCATGGACCTCAGCACCCTCGGCGCGGTGCAACGCGTCTATGTCGAGCTTTTGCGCCTCGCCAGCCCCGATGCCGCCGTGTCCAGCCTGTGGTCGATCTATCCCATGCCGACTCAGGCCGACGTCGCGGGACGCGCCAGCACGACTCGCGAAACCGTGGCCCGCGTGCTCGGCCACCTGTCCAACGGCGGACTGATCCAACGCAAGGGCAAGACCCTTTATATAAACGATCGCGACAGGCTGGCCGAACTCAGTGAACGGCTGAAACGCGACGACGCCGAGGCGGTATCGCGTTAGCCGAAGCGACAATCAATTCACGGACATCCGGCGGGTCGCGGCCGCGACGGCTTCCATGAACGACCACCCCTCGGAGATTTCGGTGGCTTGGCCCTTTTTTCGCTCTTCTCCCTCTTCCTCACTGACCTCTTCCGCCTCTTCCGCGTCTTCCGCCTCTTCCGCCTCTTCCGCCTCTTCCGGTTCCTCGTCGGCGAGCGCGGCCTGTCGCCTGGCCTCGGCTTCCGCGGCGACGTCCGCCTTGATACGCTGTTTCGAATATTTTGCGATCCAGCTGAGCATCAGCGCGGGATTCGCGACCTCGGCCCGCAGGCCCGCCGCGGCGCCGTTGGCCAGGCCCCTGTCCAGAGTCGCGCTGTCGCGCGGCTTTCCCAGTTTTCGCCACAGTTTGTGGCAATAAGCGCCGGCCTGGATGGCGTGCAGCATGAGCAAGCGGTGGCGTACCGGCAGCCTGAGCCAAGTGGCGCCGGAGACATGAACCAGCGGCAGGCGACCGAGGATCTGGGCCCGGGTCAGCACGGTGGCGACACGGGTCATGGTATGCTTGCCGCGATTGGCGAGCCGGGTGATCTTGAGACTAAGTTCCCCGGCGACTTCCGCGCTTTCCTCGGCGGGGACGAACATGCGGGGTTGCTTGACGCCGCGCCATCCGAGCGCGAAACCCATCAATAACATCCGCCGGTCGTCCTGGCGCAGACGGAGCCAATCCTGAAGCCGAAGCTCGATCGGGTTGATGCTGCGTGGGTCGAGAGCCGCTTGGGCGTGGGCCGGCGCAAACAGCACAACGATCAGCACGGCCAACCACGCCATGTGCGGCATCATGGACATAACGAGCCACGGCGGGCCGGCCGGGTCGCGTGATGAATTTCGTTTGATCAACGGTTTCGGAATGCGTTCAGGTCAGAAAAAAACGACTAGTGCAGGACGAAAACGCCGTTGCAAAACCGCACGTCGCTAGGTTTTAATACACCGGCTTTATACAACTTTACAGAGTGTAATCGAGCCTCGATATGGCGCTCCCAGTATTCGAAGAACCGGCTCAGGCGCGGATAGCCAGGCGCCATGTCAAGGGTCTGCCATACATAGGTCTGCAGCAGCGATGGATGATCCGGCATGTGGTAAAGGATCTCCACCGTGGTCAATTGATGTCCGCGCAACTGGCGCTCGATGTCCCGCATGGTGGCGGTCTCCCTCGAACCGATTTCGCACGTGTCTGATAATGAATCTGGTTTGGCGAGCGCCGCAGTCAAAGACTTTTTTTACAAATCCGGCGATGCATCGCGGGAATCGCCCATCCCGGTTTCTTCGGTGGTGAAGCGGGCGAGCCGAAACTCCGGCGACCAGGCGTCGGGGGCAAGGCCCGCCTTGGTCTTGAGTTGACGGAAAAAGTCCCGCGGCTCCGGGAAGCTATGCCACACCACGGGCAGGAACACGGCGCGGGCGCCGCCGTGGCGCAGGATCAAGCCGTCCACCCCGGGCCTCAGTTGTGTCAGCAGATCGTCCTCGGTCGCCACCGTCATGGGTTGGGGCGGGGCCAGCACCGAAAGGCTTATGGCGAGGTCGTGGCTTTCCTCCGGCGTCAGGGGCTTGAAGCGGGGATCGCGGAATGCCGCGGCGCGGGCGTTGATGGCCACGTCCTGGACCAGCGGGCGGCGCGCGCGCGTGCTGCCGATGCACCCGCGCAGCCGGCCGTTGCGTTTCAGGGTCACGAAAGCCGCGCGCGAGGCCCGGAGCTCGGGCGCATAAGCCTCGACATCGATGGGCAGGGGACCAGCCGACTCCAGACCACGATCGATGGATCGCGCCGCGACGCGCAGCAGCACGTCGCCATGGCGTTCCAACAGCCCGGGTAGCGGCGCCTCGCCGTTCACTGGAACACCCAGGCGCCGTAACCCACCACCCGGTCGCGCGGACCGGCGGTATCGCCCGAATTGCACAGGGCGACGGTTTCCGGCGCCAGCCCGCGCGCCGCGGCAACCGTCAACAGTCCGTTGACGCCCGCCCGGCCACAGGCCTGGTCCGGGGCGATCGCCGCGCCGTCGAGGGCGAGGATCGCCGCGCACGTCGCGGCGT
>Ga0114950_10002393_pt1 | contig 14389 bp, 7 predicted proteins | sample N075metaG_FD_83503 | JGI IMG/M metagenome (GOLD analysis project Ga0114950, IMG submission 83503) | Deep subsurface microbial communities from Kermadec Trench to uncover new lineages of life (NeLLi) - N075 metaG | ecosystem: Environmental > Aquatic > Marine > Ocean trench > Sediment | place... | reverse complement strand
CGGTAACCGCGGCGATGAAGGCGAACGTGGTGAAGGGCTCGTGAAAGGCAACGTCTTTATCGTATGCGCCGGTCCAGCCGCCGGGCCGATTGGGATCAGCACCAAGCACATGATCGTAGATCAACAGGTGCGTGATGCCCAGCGCTTCTAGCCCCTGGGCATAGGCCTTGATGGCGCCGGGATCGTTGCCGATCTCGTTGTGCGGAAAGACGGCTCCGAATTCCATGATGTTCCCTTTCGTTTCCGTTGTTGTTGGGTAAGTCGCTGTCCGGCAAGGTGTCGCCGAGCGAACATGCAAGCCTAGAGCCCTACGGAATGGCGCGCAATGGCGTTACAATTCGCGGCCGTTTTTGAACACACGCACGATCATGGCCGAGCCTGCGCAATCCAGCCCGACATTCTCCTTTGTGGAAATGGAGCACCAGATCCTGGATTTCTGGGAGAAGGGGCAGATATTTCAACAGACCCTGGAGAACACCCGGGAGAAGAAACCCTATATCTTCTACGACGGGCCGCCTTTCGCCACCGGTCTCCCGCATCACGGCCACATTGTCGCCAGCACGATCAAAGACATCGTCCCGCGTTACTGGACCATGAAGGGTCGCCATGTGCTGCGGCGCTTCGGCTGGGACTGCCACGGCCTGCCCATCGAGCACGAGATTGACAAACAGCTGAACATGTCCGCTCAGCAGGCGGTAGAGGAGATGGGGGTGGCCGGCTACAACAAGCAGTGCCGGTCCATCGTGCAGCGCTACGTGGGGGAGTGGCGCCACACCATCACCCGGCTTGGCCGATGGGTGGATTTCGACAACGACTACAAAACCATGGATACCTGGTACATGGAGTCGTTGTGGTGGGTGTTCAAGCAACTGTGGGACGCAGGGCTGATCTACCAGGGTGTGAAGGTGATGCCCGTGTCTACGGCGCTGGGTACCCCACTGTCGAACTTCGAAGCCAACCAGAACTACATGGATGTGCAGGATCCCTCGATCACCGTACTCTTCAAGCTCGCTGATGAAGATGCATATCTGTCGGCGTGGACAACCACCCCATGGACGCTGCCATCGAATCTCGCGATCTGTGTCGGGCCGGACATCGAGTATGTAAAGGCCCACGACCCCGAATTTGGTGCGGACATCTACCTGGCAGCCGACCGCGTGGGCGACTTCGGCGACTTTGAGATCAAATCCACCGTCAAAGGTCGTGATCTGGTCGGACGGAAATATGAACCGCTGTTTCCTTACTTCGCTGACGAAGCCAGCCGCGGCGCATTTGTGGTGGTGATGGATGACTATGTGACCGCGCAAAACGGTACCGGCATGGTCCACCAGGCGCCGGCGTTTGGTGAGGATGACCACCGCATCGCAAAGGCGATCGGCATGCAGGCCTTCGTCTGCCCGGTAACCGCCAACGGTATCTTTACAGACGAGGTCTCCGACTTCGCCGGCCAGTACGTGAAGGATGCCGACAAGAACATCATCCGCGATCTTAAGGAACGCAATCTGTTGTATCGACATGATGTGATTCAACACAGCTACCCGTACTGCTATCGCAGCGATACGCCGCTGATCTATCGGGCCATACCTTCGTGGTATGTTAAGGTGACCGCAATCGTTGACAAGCTTGTCAGCAACAATCAGCGGATTCGCTGGGTGCCGGGACACATCAAAGATGGCCGATTCGGTAACTGGCTCGAAGGCGCGATCGACTGGTCTATCTCACGCAACCGGGTATGGGGCACGCCCATCCCGATCTGGATCAACGACGTCACGGGCAAGCAGTTGTGCATCGGCTCCTTGGATGAACTAGAGCAATACACTGGTGTGCGCGTAGACGACCTGCATCGAGAGTACGTCGATCCGCTGCAGTTCCAGCTCGAAGGCGAGGAGGGAACTTACCGCCGAATCGAGGAGGTGCTCGACTGCTGGTTCGAATCCGGAGCGATGCCCTACGCGCAGCTGCACTACCCGTTCGAGAACGAGAAGATTTTCAACGCAGGGTTTCCCGCCGAGTTTGTCGCCGAAGGTCTGGATCAGACCCGCGGCTGGTTCTACACGTTGACGGTGCTGGCAGCAGCTCTCTACGACAAACCGGCATTCCGCAACGTGATCGTCAACGGCATGGTGATGGCTGAAGACGGCAAAAAGATGTCCAAACGGCTGCGCAACTACACGCCGCCAGACGACCTGATGGAGACATACGGCGCCGACGCGCTGCGGCTGTATCTCATCAACTCCGGTCTCATGCGTGGTGAAGAGCAACGCTTTGCCGATTCGGGCGTGCGTGACATGACCCGACGTGCCCTGCTGCCATGGTACAACGCTTTTTCGTTTCTCAAGACCTATGCCGAGATCGACCACTGGTCGCCTGACAAGGGTCAGCACAGGGGCGAGAACATTCTGGATCAGTGGATTCTTTCCCGGTTGCAGACGCTCAAAGCAAACGTTGCGCGAGAGATGGAGGTCTACAAACTCTACAACGTGGTGCCGCAACTCTTCGACTTCATCGAAGATCTCACCAACTGGTACATTCGCCTGAATCGTGCCAGGTTCTGGGGCGAAGAGATCACCGCGGACAAGATCGCCGCCTACAGCACTCTTTATGGAACGTTGTATGAGCTCTGCCAGGTGATGGCGCCGTTCGCGCCGTTTCTTGCCGAACACCTGTATCGGGAGCTGAGCGCCCTCGGCGGCGGCCAGGCAAAACCCGCTTCGGTGCATCTGTGTGACTATCCGGAGCCGGAACCACACCTCATCCGGGAGGAGCTGGAGGTGGCGGTGGCCCGCATGCAGCAGGTCGTTCTTCTGGGCCGTCAGAAACGCGAGGAAGCAAAGATCGGGTTGCGTACGCCCTTGCGTTCACTGACCATCGTCAATCGCGATCAAACGCTGCTCGATGAGCTTGCGCGCTTGGAAGACTACGTAAAGGCGGAGCTGAATGTGCTCACCGTTAGCTACGACGCCGACGAAGACGCCCACATCCAGGTGGTGGCAAAGCCCAACTTCCCGGTGCTGGGCAAACGCCTCGGCAAACGCATGAAGGAATTCCAGCAACACATCCAAGCGCTCAACAGCGAACAGATTTCGTTGTTGCAGGCGGAAGGTGAGATCAGCATCGAAGGCGAGTTGTTCAACCTCGAAGAAATCCAGGTACTGCAACAGGCGCGTGCCGGTACCAACACGATTTCGAACGGTCAGATCGCGGTGGATCTGGATTGCACCCTGGACGATACGCTCGTGCGTGGTGGGTACGCCCGCCAGATCGTCAATCGCATCCAGCGCTGGCGCAAAGAGCTCAACCTCAATGTTGCCGACCGGATCGAGGTACGCTACGAAGGCGACGTGCAATTGCTGGCCGCCGCCAACGAGCACCGCGACGACATCATGGCCGAGACCCTGGCCACCAGATTCATCGCCGAAGCGGCAGACAAAGGCGCAACGGATGCGCAGATCGACGGTATGAACTTTCGATTTTCGATCCGCAAGACCGAGTCCTAGGGGTGCAGAAGGTTGGCTACCATCACGGTGACCTGCGCGAGGCGCTGCTCATCGCGGCGGAAGCCCTGCTGACGGAGACCGGTGTGCAGGGGTTGACCCTTCGCGCGTGCGAGCGCCCGGGCGGTGGCCGGGGAGGATCCAGATCAGCGATTCATTGCGGTTGCGCGCACCTATGTGCTGCATGCGCGAGAATTCCCGGAGCATTTCAGGCTGATGTTCCGCTCGGATCTGCTGCGGCGAAACAATCCGGCGCTGATGGCCGCTGCTGCACAGACGTTTTCCGAGATGACCAACAGCATTACCGTGCAGCGCGGCGAGCCGGACGTGGCCCCGGAAGATCTCTACGAGAGCATTGCCAACGCGGAGTTGGCCGGCGATATTTTTATTGGCTGGAGCCACATTCACGGTTTTGCCCAGTTGCTGATCGGAGGTCAGCTGGATGTGTTTGGTGCAGCGGGAGACACAGACGAGTTTATTGAAAACGCGGTGGTAAGTTCGGGCAAGCGCATCGCGTCGCTCCTGCGCGGTAATCGCTAGATCTTATCTTGTCGGCGCAAAGATGCGAAATTTCGCCGCTGCGGTCAAGGCGATCCGTGGGTATCCCCGATGGGCGCTAGCCGTGCATCCGCCGCCAGCGCCGCCACGTTGCTACCCGTAAGTGAGGTCAGGAAGGCAACCAAATCACGCTTTTCGTCCGCAGACAGATCCAGTGGTCGTATCAGCGTGTCCAGACCGGCGTGGGGAGCACCACCTGCAGCGTAGAAGTCCACGACGCCCTCGAGACTGGCAATCGACCCGTCGTGCATGTACGGCCCGGTGATGGCCACATTGCGCAGGCTAGGGGTGCGATAGCGCCAGCGGTCTTCAGGGTCGCCGGTCACGGCCATGCGACCTTCGTCAGCTATATAGGGCACGCTCAACGTGGTATCGATTTCTATGATGACGCCGGGCGCGATCTGCATCGTGCGGGGCACATCATCGCGACCGAGCGCCGCCCGATGGCCGATACCGGTATCGTGAAAATCGTCGTCGGTGAAAGGAGCATGACCAACATCGAGCTGGTGGCAATCCGCGCAGCCGCTGGCCACAAACACCTTAAAGCCGCGCTTGGCCGCCGTACTCACCGCCTTGGTGTCGCCGCCGAAATACCAGCGATCAAACGCCGAGTCTGCGGACAGGAGCGTGCGTTGATAGCTCGCCAGCGCCCGCCCCAGGGTGACTTCGCTGATCTCTTCAGAAAAGGCTGCACGAAATTCGCGGGCGTAGTCGTCCAGACCCCGCAGCCGTTCGAGTACGCCACCCCGGGATTTATTGCCCATCTCGTTGCCAGCCAGTAGCGGGCTCCAGATCTGTTGCTCGAGATGCTGCTCACGGCCATCGTGAAACAGAACCGGAAGGTACGCCACGTTGTACAGGCTCGGTGCGTTGCGATGAACGAACCGGCCCTCGATCCCCACGGGCGTTTTCAGCTCGTTCTGGGCAAATCCCTGCTCAGGTACGTGACACATTGCGCACGACAGGGTCGCGTTGGCCGAGAGCCTGCGGTCGAAGAAGAGTTTTCTGCCCAACTCGATGGCGCCTGGCTCGGGCTGCCGGTCGGCGGGCAGGATCGGCAAGCCAAGGGGCGGGTCCTGGCCGAGCGCAAAAGGGCCCAGGCTGATACCACCCGTGTTGGCAATCTGGCGCGTGTCGGTACGGAACCCCGCATCCTCGTATCCGCTGCGCGGATCCCCAGGCGATATTGCAGGCGATTTGAATGGCGGGATTGGCTCGTCCGCGGAGGCGCATAAAGCAATCCCGCCCAACGTGATCAGCAGCAGGTTACGAGTGAAGTTTCGCACCCTCATGAGTCGTGTAACCCGCAGTTAGCCGGTGTTAGCATAACCCGACACGAATTCTTTGGCAGGAGGGGCAGATGAAGCTGATTGCAATGCTCGTAACAATGGCGGCGCTGGAGGGATTTATCCTGGGCAGCAGCGCCTGGGCCGACGAAACCTGCATGTCGCCGTACATGGCCAAGATCGTCGGCCAGGAAGACTTTGTCTACGTTTGGACGCTGGGCGTAGAGGGTGTGGGTGATGGTCAGGACAAGCTCGTCACGGTCGACGTGCACCCGCAATCGAAAGCCTACGGCCAGGTGGTGCACTCCCTGTCTATTGGTGGCAGGAACGAGGCCCATCACTCGGGCCTGACCGATGATCGCCGCTATCTGTGGGCAAGTGGTTTAGACACCAGCAAAATTTTCATCATCGACGTGCACACCAACCCCGCAGCGCCGGCGTTGCACAAAACCATCGACGATTTCGTCGCAAAGTCGGGCGGTGTTGTCGGACCGCATACGAACTATGCGCTGCCCGGCCGAATGTTGCTCACTGGTCTTTCTAACAATAGAGACCACGGTGGCCGTACCGGCATGGTGGAGTACACCAACGCGGGGGAATACATCACTACCCACTGGATGCCCACCGACGATAACCTCCAGGGTGCCACCAAGTCGGGCAGCTATGCCGACGGCTACGGTTACGATGTACGGGTGCTACCCAGACGCAACATCATGCTCACCTCGTCGTTTACGGGGTGGAACAACTACATGATGAACCTGGGTGCGGTATTGGCCGATCCGGAAGCCATGAAACGCTTTGGCAACACTGTGGTCGTCTGGGATCTGCATGCTCGGCAACCGAAGAAGATTCTGGACGTGCCGGGTGCGCCGCTCGAGATTCGTTGTGCGTGGGGCTCGCAGAGCAACTACTGCTTCACCTCCACGGCGCTTACCTCGGAGATCTGGCTCATCTTTGAGGATGATGCGGGCGAGTGGCAGGCCGAGAAGGTCGCGGATATCGGCGATGCTTCGAAGATTCCGTTGCCCGTGGACATATCAATCTCCGCCGACGATACGCAGCTGTGGGTGAACACCTGGAACGATGGCAAGGTGCACCTGTACGACATATCCAATCCGCACGCGCCGGTTCAGATATTCGAAGAGCAGATCGGTGAGCAGATCAATATGGTCTCGCAGAGCTGGGACGGCGAGCGGGTGTACTTCACATCGTCGTTGCTGTCGAACTGGGACAAAGTAGAGTCCACAGGAGCCGATCTGCAGTACCTCAAACTGTTCAGCTGGGATGGCAAAAAGTTGACGCCGCAATTCACGATCGATTTTCTTGCCGAAGGACTGGGGCTGCCGCACCAGATGCGATTCGGTGCATATGCTCTGTATGGAAAGCATCGACCCGTGCAGGTCGGCTCTTTGTAGGCGCGTCATGAGCGGTGCGGTCGTGCATGCTGGCCTGGTGGCCGTGCTCGCGGTCGCCGCGGCTCTTCCGGCGAGAGGCTGGAGCACTGAGGGCGATCAGAGTGCGGCGCATGAGCATGCGCGAGCGGTGGTGCTGGCGCCCGGTTATGCCGACCTCGAATTCGAGCCGCCAGCGGCGGGCGGGTATGCCTTGCCGGCATTGGGCTACGCCGCAGACGGGGCGGTGATCGATCTGGCCGGTGTGCCGCGCCGTCTGCACGATTTTCTGGGCGACAAGATCGTGGTCCTGAGTTTCATCTACACCATCTGCACCGATGTGAACGGTTGCCCGCTGGCGACTCATGTTTTGCGAGGCCTGCAGGATCACATTGCAGCATCGCACGACCTGCACAATCAGGTGCGTCTGGTGAGCTTCAGCTTCGATCCGACGCACGATACGCCCGCGGTGTTGCGCGACTACAGCAGGTATTTCAAGCAGCCCGATTTCGACTGGCAGTTCCTTACCTGCGACAGCGAGCAGACGCTGGATCCGGTGCTGCACGACTACGATCAGTGGGTTATCAAAGATTACGATGCCGAGGGAAATTTCCTTGGCACCATGTCTCACGTATTGCGTGTGTACCTCATCGACAGGCAGCGCCGCATCCGAAACATTTACAGCGTTTCGTTTCTGCACGCCGATACCGTCGCCAACGACATTCGCACCCTGTTGATGGAAAAGGTCCCGGAGAAGGCAGTCTCGCTGGGCCACTGATCATGGAAGAGCTTCGCCGACTGATTCGGGAAGCGAAATTCGCGGATGAGGCGTTGCTGGTCGAGGCCATGCTCGCCGACTATCCGCTGCAAGGTCCAGGGCGCGAAGGCTTAGCACAGCAGGTTGAAGCACAAGCCGCGGCCTTGGTGGAAGGAGTGCGGGCGCGGCGCAGCGACCATACGCTGCTTGACACCTTTGTACAGGAATACGGGCTCGCCAACGACGAAGGCGTTGCCCTGATGTGTCTGGCCGAATCCTTGTTGCGGGTGCCCGACGCCGATACCATGGACGCCCTCATCAAAGACAAGATTCTCCCCGCCAACTGGGCGAATCATTTGGGGGATTCGGCCTCCATATTGGTAAACGCATCGACCTGGGGGTTGATGCTCACCGGCAAGGTCATCGGCATGCAATCGTGGCCGAGCCATACGGCGGGAGATTTCGTTGGCCACCTTTTGTCACGCGTGGGTGAGCCGGTTATACGTACGGCAATGCAGCGTGCCATGCACATCTTGGGGCGCGAGTTCGTACTGGGGCGGACGATCGAAGAAGCACTGGATCGCGGCGGCGCCGAGGGCGTGTTTTCCTTCGACATGCTGGGTGAGGCGGCGCGCACGGCGGACATTGCGCTCAATTACTTCCAGATGTACGCCCATGCCGTAGAAGTCGTGGGTGGGGCGCGCGCGGGTTCGAACGGCGGGTCCGGGGTGTCGGTGAAGCTCTCGGCCCTGCACCCGCGCTATGAGTACGCTCAGCACGATCGGGTGATGACACAGCTGTTGCCGCGCCTGCTGAGGCTGTGCGAAGCGGCCGCCGGGCACGATATCGCGCTGTCCATCGATGCCGAGGAAGCCGATCGGCTGGAGCTTTCCCTGGAGTTGTTCGAGCAGGTCGCTCGTGCACCGGCACTTGCCGGTTGGGAGGGTCTGGGCATCGTCGTGCAGGCGTACGGCAAGCGCGCGCTGCCGTGCATCGACTGGGTCGCCGAGCTTGCCCGTCGGACACATCGGCGGATCAATGTGCGGTTGGTGAAAGGTGCGTATTGGGATTCGGAAATCAAGCATGCCCAGGAGATGGGTCTCCCCGACTTTTCCGTATTCACGGTCAAGGCGAATACCGATATTGGCTACCTTGCGTGTGCGAGCAAACTGCTTGGTGGCGTGGATGTCCTTTATCCCCAGTTCGCCACTCACAACGCACACACCGTGACTGCGGTCATGGCGCTCGCCGGTGACGAGCGCAACTTCGAGTTTCAGCGGTTGCACGGTATGGGTCGGCTGCTGTACACACTGGCGCGCGACGGCTACGAAGCGTTTCCCCGTCTGCGGGTCTACGCTCCGGTAGGTGGGCACGAAGATCTGCTCCCATACCTGGTGCGGCGTCTGTTGGAAAACGGCGCCAACTCGAGCTTCGTCAACCGGTTCCTGGATGAATCGACGCCGGCGTTGGAGGTGGTAAGGGATCCGGCCGCCCAAGTACGGCGCAGCGAGACCCATCGTCACGAACGGTTGCGCCAGCCCGGAGATCTGTACGGCGCCGGGCGACCGAACTCGAAAGGCTCGGATTTGGCCGACGCAATCGCGGTCGCGCGCCTGTCCGATTCGATCTCCCCTTACCTGCAACGCGGTCGCGCGGACAAGCCGCCGCAAAGATTGCGCAAGATGCTGAGCGTGCAGAATCCAGCGGATCACAGCGACTTGTTGGAAAGCGTTGTCATTCCAAACGCCGCGGCAATCGACAAGACCGTGTTGACGGCAGCCCAAGCCCAGGGCGCGTGGGATCGTGCCGGCGGAACTGCTAGAGCGGGTGTTTTACGCGCTGCGGCGGATCTGCTTGCCGCCAACCGCCCGGAGCTGATGGCGTTGCTCATTCGCGAAGCCGGCAAAACGATTCCCGACGCCGTGTCTGAAGTTCGCGAAGCCGAGGATTTCTGCCGTTATTATGCCGATCTGGCAGAACGTCAATTTGAGGCGCCGACGCGGTTACCGGGCCCCACGGGTGAGCGCAATGAGTTGTCGCTGCACGGTCGAGGAGTCTTCGTGTGTATCAGCCCGTGGAACTTCCCCCTGGCGATATTCATCGGACAGGTAGCAGGCGCGTTGCTGGCGGGGAACGCGGTTGTTGCCAAGCCGGCAGAGCAGACGCCGCTCATCGCCCGGCGTGCTGTTGAGTTGCTTGTAGAAGCCGGGGTTCCACCGGAGGTGGTGCAGGTGATCCCGGGGGCTGCAGGCGTCGGCGCCAGGCTCGTGAGTTCGCGTGTTATAGCTGGAGTTGCGTTTACCGGGAGTACGGAAACGGCGCGGACCATCAATCGCGCGCTTGCGAAACGCGATGGTCCCATCGTGCCACTCATTGCAGAAACGGGCGGGCAGAACGCCATGATTGTCGATTCCACGGCGTTGTTGGATCAGGTGGCCGACGACGTGGTGAGCTCTGCATTCTCGAGTGCTGGACAACGCTGCTCGGCGTTGCGAATTCTGCTGCTGCAGGAGGAGATCGCAGACCGAGCGCTGGAACTCATTCTTGGTTCCATGAACGAGCTGCGCTTGGGGGATCCTGCCCGGTTGTCGACGGATATCGGCCCCGTGATCGACGCTAACGCGCTTGCGAGCCTGCAGGCACATATCAAAGCTTGTCGCCGCACGGGTTATCCGATTCACGTCGCGGCGGGCGAGGTCCCTGATCACGGCACTTTCCTCGCACCGCACCTCATCGAGCTCGACGATGTCAGCGCGCTCACGGCCGAGCATTTTGGCCCTATCCTACACGTGGTGCGATTTGCGGCTTTTGAGTTCCCGACCCAACTCGCGAAGATTCGCGATCTGGAGTACGGGCTGACGATGGGGGTACACAGCCGCATCGAGCAACGGGTGGCGGAGGTTTTCGCCGCGTCGATCGCCGGCAATACCTATGTGAACCGAAACATGATCGGCGCGGTGGTTGGCGTGCAGCCGTTCGGCGGCTTTGGTCTTTCAGGCACTGGGCCCAAGGCGGGTGGACCCGGCTACCTGCAGCGCTTTGCCACCGAACGCACGTTGACTGTGAACACCATGGCCCAGGGCGGCAACATTGACCTGCTTAGGGAGGATTCATAACTGGAACGGCGCGTTCAGGCCGTCTTTCGGAATGCTCTCGTGCTTGCGCGACGCTCTGTGTAGGACTTGGTTTGCCAGCTGCCCAGCCATTGCAGCAGGTCGTCGGACGATACCGCCTTGCTAAGGAAGTAACCTTGCGCCTGCTGGCATCCCGCGGCTGCGAGATACCGAATGGTCGCTTCGTCTTCCACGCCTTCGGCAACAACCTGTAAGTTCATGTTGCGCGCGAGTTCGAGGGTGGTTTTGACGATCGCCTCATTCTGTGAGTCGTTGAGCATCGTCATGACGAAAGATTTGTCGATCTTCAGTTCGTCCAGTGGCATGTTTTTCAGCTGAGCAAGCGACGAGTACCCGGTGCCGAAGTCATCCATGGAAATACGTACGCCAATATTGTGCAAACGCTCCAACACGCCGATGGCGCGGTCGACTTCCTGCATCACCGTGTTTTCGGTTATTTCGAGCGTCAGGCGATGCGCCGGGATCTGATTTTCTTTTAGCACCTGCAGCACGTTGTATGCCAGGTGTTCATCGAGCAAATCGCGCGCGGACAGATTAACGGATATCTGGAGCTCGTATCCTTTGTCCTGCCAAATTCGACATTGTTTCACCGCTCGAGCAAGTACGTATCGTGTCAGGTGTACGATGCTACCCGCCTGCTCGGCTGCCGGTATGAAATCGTCGGGTGGCAACCAACCCATCTCCGGATGGTCCCAACGAACCAGCGCTTCTGCGCCGCAAGGCGTACAGTTTGGCAGCGAAACTTTTGGCTGAAAATGAACCAGCAACTCGCCACGCTGCAATGCGCCGCGCAGGTCGTTGACGATACGCAGCTGGCGTACGTAGTAGTCCTCGCGCCCGCTCTCGTAAGTTACGATTGACTGATGCTGTGCCTGGGATTCGCTTCGGGCGATGGACGCCTTTCGTAGCAGGTCTGCCGCGTTGGTCGCGTGTTTAGGAAAGTCGGCGACGCCAATTTCCGACTGCAGAGTGATGTTTGCGCGGTTAAGCGTCACGCCTGTACTGAGAACGTTGGCGATACGGTCCGCATAGTTGAGTGCGTCATCTGCGTTGGTGTCGGGCAGGATCAACACAAATTCGTTGGTGCCGATGTGGCCGAGAATCTGGTTTGGATCCAGGGGTATGTGTTTGGCGACCAGAACAGTCACTTCGTTGCTGGCGCTGTGGCCGAGCGTTGAAGAGATCGCGTTCATGCGTGACAGCCCGATGGAGATGACGGCAACGCTCGCATCAGTTGCTCTTGCGTGGTCGATAATCTGGTTTAAGCGCTGCAGAATGTTGCTGTGGTTTGGTAGGTCGGTGAGCGGATCATGTAGTGCCTGATGGGAGATGCGTTGCTCGCGCTCGGCGATAGCAGTCTGCATCGCGTTGAAACTGGAAGCGAGCTCACCGAACTCGTCGGCGGTTCCCACCTGCACATTCTCGTCGTAATGGCCGGAAATCATGCGCCGAGAAGCGTCTGTTAAAATGCGAAGAGGCTTGACGATGCTGCCGGATACCCAACTGACCGCCAACGTGACGAGTACCAAGAGCACGATGCTAAAAGCGATCAGCCAGCGACGCGCATCGACATAGGGGGCCATCGCTTCAGCCAGGGACCTCTGCAGAACCACCAGCACATCGTGGTTGCCGATGACAAACGGGGTCCTGAGTGTTAACCAGTCCACGCCGCCCTGGCTGATCGTATGTACTTGGTCAATTGGTACACGGGCTGACGAGATTGTGGTGGAGGATATTGCCACCGGTCCATTGTGGGCCGTAGAAGCGACGACATGCGGCTCAACGCCTGACGTTGATGTCAGGGTCACATCGAACCCGGTCAGGCTACCGATTCTGTCGGCCAGAGCGGCGTCGATCTTGAACCCCATTACGACCCATCCGATGGTGACCGGTGCCCGCAGAGCCACCGTAAAGGTTTGGTACGTGACGCCATCGAGCGTTGCTATGGATTGCCGAGGCACGCTGGTGATTCCATCCTCAATCAACCGCAGGAGCGTGTTGCGGTCGTTCGGAATCAGGATACCGGTACTGGCAACGCCGTTTCCATCGGCATCGAGGAGCACGGCTATATCAGCACCGACGCGTCGGCTGTGATTGCCGAGGACCGAAACGATCGTTTGCGCATCGCCGCTGGCGGCAGCCTCTTTGAGTCCAAAATCCGCGGCCAGAACTCGCACGCTGGTTCGCAGTTGATCGCCGCGACTGGCCAGAAATTCGTTCACTACGCTGCCGCCGATCACCAGAGACTGCGTTGCCCGTCTGTCGATGTCAGCCTCGAGCGTTTGCATTACCGCAAACAGGGTAACGATCTGAGCCAACGCAAATGGCACGATCGAAAGTAGCAGTAATTTGCGTCTGAAGGTGGTTCGCACGCTTATAACTCGTACACGGTTATAATTTGCGAAGCATAGAGAAATCTTCACTACAGGAGTGTGCGGTGGGTCAAGTTCGATTGCTGAAATTGAACGTACGCTGCCGATTCAATAGGCAAATACCTCGCACACATGGGACTCCCGAGCCGTCCGTCGAGGGTGCGATCTAGCGGAAGCGGCACACGCGTCGCTGTTGTTTGCAGGCTCGCTGTTCACGGTACCCCCAACGTTTGCATTGCTAGAAGTATCGGTACTGGACCGAAGCGGCGAACGACGACGACGGTCGCGCGGTGATCCGGACGCAACGAAGCGCCAGGCGCAGCTCAGCCTACGGTTGCGCTTCGGCAACTGATATGGACGTGCATTGGGAGGACGCATAAATGCTTGCGCAGTCTGGAATCCTAGCGACCGCCCGCGGCAAAGTTGCACCTTCGAATTTCGCCCACATCGAGCAGCGCTCCTACTCGGCCCCCGTGGTCGGTTCGATGTCCGCGTACTGCCATGCGAGTTCGAGCGCCTCGTCCAGATCATCGGTGGCTTGGCCCAAGGCCCGGTAGGCCTCCGCCAGACCATGCAGCGACCAGCCGTTGTTCGGGAAGCTGGCTAGGTCCACGTTGAACGTATCGGCCGCTTGCTGGTGGTCTCCGGCACGAAGGTAGGCCGAGCCCAGAGACTGCCGGATCGGAAAGTGCCAGAAAGGCGGCTCGGCGTAGGGCAGTGAGTCTTGGCTCGCCACCGCCTCGCGCAAACTGGCGATCTCGGCTTGCGAATCACCGCCGTTGCGGGCAATGCGTGCCTGCACGAGTGACATTGCGATGCTTGCCAGGATATCTCCGACCTCGCCTTGGCGAAGCATCTGCACTCTGAAGTCGCCACTGTCGATGATGGCCTGCATGGCGGCGAGGTCCGCCTGCGCGCCCTGCGTATCCCCGAGTGCCGCGTGCGCCATGCCGCGACCGTAATGACGCATGTAGCTGGCAATCACCAGGCCCGCTTCGGGGGCGGGCACCGCCAGCGCCTCGGGCCACATTCCAAAGCGTACGTAGGTATACGAGGGTACCGCGAGGTATGCCTGAATGGAGCCGAACTCACGCGCGACTTCCAGGGGGACCTTGGCCACCAGCTTCAGTGCAGCCTCCACGGCCAGCGCCTTGCGTCCTTCCATCATGGCCGAGTACCACAGGAAATGAATGTTGTGGGGGTAGTAGACGGCAGGATAGAACCCCTGCGCATTGCACTGCGCGATGTAGTCTTCGTCGGCCATCGATGCCTTGTCGTTGGCGATCACCGCGTCGTGATAGCGGCCCACGCGCAGGTAGATGTGCGAGGGCATGTGCACCAGGTGTCCGGCCACCGGAACGAGAGATCCCAACCGATCCGCCGCAGCTTCGGCCTTT
>Ga0114950_10002391_pt1 | contig 14391 bp, 13 predicted proteins | sample N075metaG_FD_83503 | JGI IMG/M metagenome (GOLD analysis project Ga0114950, IMG submission 83503) | Deep subsurface microbial communities from Kermadec Trench to uncover new lineages of life (NeLLi) - N075 metaG | ecosystem: Environmental > Aquatic > Marine > Ocean trench > Sediment | place... | reverse complement strand
TCGCCATGACGAGCATGGAGCCCACCACGACGGAGTCGACACTTTCGTGCGGCCGTGCCGCGTGACCGCCTTTTCCCTCGATCTCGATGCTAAACGTGTCGGTCGACGCATTGACCGCACCGGCGTGGGTAACGATGACACCCGTTTCGTAGTTTCGGTCGACGTGGCCGGCGAATATCATCGCCACCCCTTCGAGCGCGCCCGCGGCGATCATCGCCTGCGCGCCGGCGCCCTTCTCTTCGGCGGGCTGGAACAAGATGCGCACGGGCGCGGGCAGGGCGCCGTCTCGAGCGAGAAGCTCGGCGGCGCCCAAAACCATTGTCGTGTGCCCGTCATGACCGCATGCATGCATGACGCCCTCGTGCTCCGAGGCGAACGCGAGGCCTGTCTCTTCCAGAATCGGCAGTGCATCGATGTCGGCCCGCAAGGCCACTGCCGGACCGCCATCGCCCCCCGGGATCTCGGCGAGGATCCCCGTCTCGGCGACGCCGTTCGTGTACGTGATCCCGAGCCGGTCGAGCTCACGGCAAATGCGTTCGGCGGTTTGTGTTTCTTGAAACGCGAGCTCGGGATGGCGGTGGAGCTCGCGACGGAACCGGACGAGGTGCTCTTTGAATTTGCTCTCGATTAGGGACACTCGGGCGGGATCTTAACATCGTCGCGTCGTCATGTCAGAGCGCGCCGACTTCGTGGAGCAGAGCGAGCGTTCCCGCGAGATCGTCGAGCTGGCTCAGATCGATGTCGGGCGTGTTGACGTCCGAGAGCGGCTCGATGAGCGGGTGGGTGCTGATGCGCTTGACGAGCGGGTACTCGAACATTTCTTCCGCAAAATAGATCTGAGCCTCGTTCGAAAGCAGGTACTCGGCGAAGTCGAGCGCTGCCTTCGGATGTCGCGCGCTCGTAAGCACGCCTGCCCCCGCGATATTGATGAGCGCGCCCGCGCCTCCGCCGCGGGGGCTGTAGTTGCGCGCGGGGAGCTCAACGTCGGGACCGTCCTCGAGGAATCGGAAGAGGTAGTAGTGGTTCGAAAGTCCTATATCGATTTCTCCATTGAGCACCGCCTCGAAAAGAGGCATGTTGTCGCGATAGGCCTTGGACTCGTTCTTGATCATGGCAGTCAGCCAGTCGCGCGTCGTTTGCTCGCCCTCGATGAGGCGCATGGCGGTCACGAAAGCTTGAAACGAGCCGTTCTTCGGTGCCCAGCCGATACGGCCTTTGAAGCGCGGCTCGGCGAGCTCGAGCACGCTGTCGGGGAGATCGGCTTCGGTTAGGACGCTCGTGTTATAGACGAGGACCCGAGCCCGTCCCGACGCGCCGATCCAACGGCCATCGCGCGCACGGAAACGGGGCTCGACTTTTTCGAGGAGAGCTTCCGGAAGCTCCGAGAGGCGGCCTGCTTTCGCGAGAGATCCGAGTGCGCCCGCATCCTGGCCGTAATAGACGTCGGCTAGGCTTTCTTCACCCTCATCGAGAATAGCGGCGGCCATCTGCGCCGAGCCACCGTAATGCACCTCGACCTCGAAGCCGCTGTGAGCCTCGAATTGATCGATCAACGGTTGCACGAGCGCTTTAGCCCGCCCCGAATAGACGACGAGGTCGGGTGCGGCGGTCTCATCGCCGCAGGCGTAAGCAAGCCAGGCGGCACAGCCGGCGGCAAGAACGGTAAGACTGGGGGCGTGTCGACGCATCCTCACCCCGCAGGTTACCACGGCTCGAAGGAGCGCGGCGTTAGTGTTGTCACCTGCTCGTGAGAGAGCTACGATGTCCTGTTGTCTATGCCACCCCGCCACACACCTTCCGAGGTTTACGCGCTCATCGAAGGCGAATTGAAGCCTCACTTCGACGCGCTCGTCGAGTGCGCCTCCACGTCCGAGCTTCGCGCCCATCCGGTCTATCGCTCGATCGAGTCCACCGTCTTGACCGTGCTCGCGACGACCGATCTCGGCTCTTATGCGTCGGTCGAGGCGCCACCGAAGGGACGCTATCGCGTGCTCTCCTGGAATCTCGAGCGCGGGGTCGAGCTCGAAGGACAGATCGAGGCGTGTCGCACACATCCCTATCTAAAAGACGTTGATTTGTTTCTCTTGACGGAGACGGATGTCGGCATGGCGCGGTCCGGCAATCTCGCGGTCGCGCAGACAATGGCTCGAGAGCTGGGTCTCTACTACGCCTTCGCGCCTTGCTATCTCAATTTGGCGAAGGGCTCAGGCGTCGAGTTCGATGTTGCGGGCGAGAACCAGCTCGGCCTCCACGGCAACGCTGTCTTGAGCCGCTATCCGCTTTCTTCGGCCCGCGCTATCCCACTAAAGAACGGAAAGGACAAGATGAGCGGGCGCGAAAAACGTCTCGGCAACCAGACAGCGCTCGCGGTGGACGTGGCACTCCCCGGGCTCCCGCTCACCGCCGTCGCGGTCCACCTCGACGCGCAATCCCGGCAGAGCCATCGGCAAAAGCAGATGCTAGACATTCTGGATGCGCTCGGCGACGTCGATCGTGCGCTTATCGGGGGGGACTGGAACACGACGACACACAACTCGTCGCGTGCGTTTTACGCGATTATGGGATATTGGTTGCGAGTGTTTCTCGGTATCGACCGGTCCATCGAGCACTACCTTCACCCTTATCGATGGTTCGAGAAAGGGTTGTTCAGTCTTTTGGAGGAGCGCGGCTTCGACTATCGGAGTTGCAACAAGCTCGGCGAGCGCACGTTGTCCTATCAAGTCGACGACATGAAAACGCGAAAGAACCTCGGAGAGTGGGTCCCGGGCTGGTGTTTTGCGTTTATTCGCTGGGCCCTTCGAAATCACGAAGGTCGCTGTCCTCTCAAAGTCGACTGGTTCGCGGCGCGAGGCCTCGTGACGGAGCATCCGGTGGTTTTCCATGAGTTCCGCGAGGGCCGGACTGTACCGTTATCGGATCACGATGCGATTGGCGTGGAGCTCGTGTCGTGAGCGACACCATCAGAAACCGCAAGAAGCTCGTGGACGACCGCGCGCGGATAACCGTTATGGCCATCGAGAAAGCCATCGCCTCCGCGGAACGACCCTGATAGAATTTCTACTCAAACTCTGCTACCGCCAAAAAAGGAGCATCGATGAAGACGGCGACGATCGAAACGGATAAGGGCACCATCAGCCTGGAGCTTTTTGACGACAAGGTGCCCAAAACGTGCGAGAATTTCGTCAAGCTCTCGACGGAAGGGTTTTACGACGGTCTGAAGTTCCACCGGGTCCTCGACAATTTCATGATCCAGACGGGTTGTCCGCAGGGCACCGGCACTGGTGACGCCGGCTATAAATTCGACGATGAGTTTCACCCAGAGCTAACGCATGCGAGCCCCGGTATTCTCTCGATGGCCAATTCCGGCCCTAATACGAATGGGTCTCAGTTCTTCATCACCCACGTCGCCACGTCCTGGCTCGACAACAAACATTCGGTCTTTGGGCGCGTTGTCGAAGGGCAGGACGTTGTGGACGCCATCCGGCAAGGTGACAAGATGATCAAAGTGACCATCTCGGAGGGGTGAGGGAGGCCGAGCTCATTTCTGAAGCGTTCGCATGCGTCTCTCCTTGATGTGGGTGGGCGCCAGCCTTCTCACCGGCTATATAGGAGCCGAGCGGTGCAAGCTCTGCCATCGCGCGGTTTTCGAGTCGTGGCAGCGCACACCCCACTCCAGCACGGGCACCGTGGGTGTCGAGGCGGAGGAGCGTTGTCTTTCGTGCCACACGAGTGACGGCGCGGCACTGCGCGGGGTTCAGTGCGAAGCATGCCATGGCAGCGGCGAAGATTACTGGCCCGCGGAGGTCATGATCGATCCTGAGAAGGCGTCGATGGCGGGGCTCATCCGCCCGACGGAGGCGACGTGTCGCCGCTGTCACGGAAGTGATGAACCCGACCACGCGCGAGAGTTCGACATGCCGCCCGAGGCGGAGTGGACCCGTTGGGTCCACTCGCGGAAACCGTGAGCCCGCCTGCTTTTTCTTTTCCGGACAATTTGCGCTTCGAGTGTACCCGGTGTGGGGATTGTTGCCGCGGGTGGCGCATTCTGCTCGGCCCTGGTGAGCTCGAGCGGTTGTCAGCTTTGGACTGGAGGGGGCGCGTGGATAGGCTCGTCGAGACGAAAATTGTCGAGGGAGTGTCTTCACACAGGGGGTCGCACAACGTTCTGGCGCGGCGTCCCGATGGCGCCTGCGTCTTTCTCGGCGCCGAGAATCAGTGTCAGATCCACGAGCATTTTGGCGGCGAGGCAAAGCCGCTCGTCTGCCGGCTCTTCCCCTTCGGCTTCTTGCCCGTGGGCGATCGGATCGCTGTCGACGTTTCCTTTGCCTGTCGTTCGATAAGCGCCGGGATCGGCGCGCCCGTTTCAGACCGTGTGCCCGAGTGGTCGAAGCTCGCCTTCGACGTCGATCTCGAGCAAGGTCAGCGTCTCTATCGATTTTCAAAGAAGTACCACGTTCAAGGAGGGCTTCTCTGGGAGCTCGAGCACGAGATCCTAGGGCTCGTTTCCGACAGCTCGATGTCGATGTTCGAGCGCGTACGGGCTGTCGCCGAGTTCATGCGGCTCGGAACGACCAGCGATCCCAGGACGGATGCCGCGCGCACGTTACGGCAAGTGATGGCCAAGGGCATCCCCAAACAGATTCGGGAGCGGCCTGCCGAGGGCGGCATGGACAAGACGCAGCGAGCCATCTTCTTTCACTTGATGTTTCTTCTGCTCAACCCGACACCTCCCGAGCTCTATCGAGCTTCGGGGAAGGCGCGACAAAAAGAAGTGGCCCGCAGGGTCCAAGCGGCAAACGGGTACAAATTCGGGAAGGCGCGCCCATGGCTCGAAAATCGCGAGCTCACCGAGAGCTATGCCAGCGTTGATGCTGTTCGCCCAGGCTATCTTCTCTCGGATTCTGGAGACCGTCTCTTCGAGCAATATTTATCGGCCAAGATCCTTGGCCAACGTTTCCTGAGAGAGGGGGAGGGCGAGCTCCCGTTCGTCGAGGCCGTACCGAGGCTTCTCGTCCTGTATCCGATGCTGCTCTGGACGGCTAAAGCGCTCGCGTCGGAACGTGGAGCCAAGGATGTCATCGAGGACGATGCCCGCGGCGCCCTGCGCTTGCTCGACCGCAGCTACGGGGAAGTGCGCCTTTCCGAGCTCCCCACGAAACAGAGAAAAGCTTGGCAATTCGTTTTCATGGAGACCGGGCTCGAGACCGCGGCCACCATCGACATGCTGGGCGCGTGAAGAACAGTAGGAGCTTGTCCCCGCACGCGCCGGCGGGGTAGTCTTTCGAAGACCAGGAGGCTATGTCTGTTTTCGTCGCTCCCAAACCTACATCCACTGTTCGTCCACTTTCCCATCGCGCTTTTCCTCACCGCGGTTCTGTGTGACACGGCTCTTCTCATGCGTTGGCGTGCGATGTGGCTTGACCGTGCCGTGGTCCTCATCTATGTATTGGCCGCACTTGGCTCGGGCGTGACGGTCGTGAGCGGCAAGCTTGCCGAGAACACGATGACGGGGCGGCTCGACGCCGCTGTAAGCGAGCTGGTCGCGGTGCACGGTGAATGGGCATTCGGATCGGTCCTGGGCTTGTTTCTCACGGCGTGCTTACGCTTCGATCTCTCGTGGCGCGACCGTGCCGAGTCTTTTCCGCGTCCGAATGGGCGGCGCTACGCGGCACTCGCCATCGCTTTCATCACGGTGTTCGTGCTTCTGCAAACGGCCGGGCGCGGCGGCGAGCTCGTTTACCGATACGGCGTTGGGGTCGAGACTTCGAATGGTAGAGTCGTGCAATAGGAGGGGAGTTTGTCGGGAGCCACCACATCAGGGACGGAGATCTTCGCGGCTCGCGCCGTCAAGAAAGACGTCGCGCCAGGGCATTTTCGCGAGGCCTGCGGTCTCAAACTTTCCACCATCGGTTTGGGCACCTATCTCGGGGCGACGGACGACGCCACGGACGACGCGTACACGGAAGCCATCCTCGAAGCTGTCGGGATGGGATGTAACGTGCTCGACACGGCTAGCACCTATCGCTGCCAGCGCAGTGAGCGCGCGGTCGGCCGTGCGCTCGAGAAACTCGCAAAAGCAGGAGTGGACCGCGACCAGCTCGTGCTCGCATCGAAAGGCGGATACATGGCGTTCGACGGGGCGCCGCCCGAGAACCTGAAGGAGTGGATCGAAGAACGATACATCGCGCGCTCGCTCTTCGGGCCGGAGGATCTGGCTCGCGGCAACCACGCGATCACACCGGCCTTTCTCGCCGATCAACTCGACCAGAGCCTCACCAATCTCGGCGTTTCCACAATCGATATCTACTACCTTCACAACCCAGAGGTCCAGCTCGCCGTGCGCGATCGAGATGCGTTTCGTGACCAGCTCCGGAGCGCTTTCGAGTTTCTAGAGGGGGCCGTCGCGGAGGGAAAAATCGCGTTCTATGGCACCGCGACCTGGAATGCCTTTCGGGTAGCGGCGGGCTCAAAGGACTACATGTCGCTCGAGGAAATTGTTGGAATTGCCAGTGAGGTGGCCCCAGAGGGGCATCACTTCCGGTTCGTGCAGGCGCCGTACAACCTCGCGATGACAGAGGGGTTGTCCGCACAAACCCAAACCGTCGAGGGGGAGACTCTCTCGCTTTGCCAAGCCGCTCAGTCTATCGGCGTGAACATGGTCGCGTCCGCGATGATCGCTCAAGGTCGGCTGACGCAAGGTCTTCCCGATTGGCTCGGCACGCTGTTCAAGGGGTTCGCCACGGACGCTCAACGCTGTATCCAGTTCGTTCGCTCGACCCCCGGCGTCGTTACGGGACTTGTCGGCATGAAAACCATCGACCACGTTCGTGAGAATCTCGCCGTCGCACGGGTCCCGCCTGCGCCGATGGAGGATTTCTTGAAGCTCTTCGAGGTGGATTCTTCAGAGTAAAACGCGAATAATCGTAGGTGAAAAAATGTTTTTGCGTAAAGAAAAGATAAAGTGTGAGCTAGATCACGTTGTTCATCACGAGTTAGGTGTAAAAATCGGTGGCGTGGTGAGGGTGGAGTACCCCAACCCAAAAACCAAGGTGTGCGGACATCATTTCACCCCCGGCCCCAACCAGGGGTAGTGGATAAGGCCGCATCCCCCCAACTCTGCTCTCACCACGACAAAGTTAGTAGCGCCGGCCTGAATCTCGACGCTGGGCGGCCAAACCGCTGAGCACTCGGTGATTTTGTCAGAGAAACATTGTATAAATCGCTTCATGGCGTCCTCCAACCTTTGCGTCCTCTGCGCCTCTGCGGTGAGATTTTCTTGCTCCAGATCTAGAACGTGAACAAACTCCTCGCTTCTGACGGGTAAGAGCCTAATGTTTGGCTTCTAAACGGGGCCAGAGCGGGGGAGCCTTCTCCGTTCTGAGTGCATCGCTAGCACCCCAGCGGGTGGCTTCCGCGAAGCTTCCCGGGCTCGCACCCAAACGGCGCAGGATCTCGGCCGCGGAGCCTGGCATGACCGGTAGAAGAAGAATCGCGGCGATACGGGTCGCTTCCGCGGCGTCGTAGAGGACCTGGCTGAGGGTCTCTCTCGCGTCAGGATTCTTGGCGAGCGCCCAGGGCTCCGATTTCGTGATGAAATCGTTGACCGCATCGATGATCCCGAAGGCCTGCGACGCGCCATCCGAGAGCGCGAGAGACTCCATCGCGTCGTGGTATTTCTTCGCCGCGTCCTCAGCGATTTGCCGTAGTTTTCCGGACTTCGCCGGAGGCTTCAAAAGACCATCGAGATATTTTTCGGACATGCTCGTGATCCGGCTCACGAGGTTTCCCAGATTGTTGGCGAGGTCCGCGTTGTAGCGGTTCTCGAACCGCTCCCACGAAAAATCACCATCTTGCCCGTAGATGATCTCGCGGACGAGGTAGAGCCTGAGCGGGTCGGGACCGAAACGCTTCGCCGCATCGAGAGGATCGACGACGGTCCCTTCTGTCTTGCTCATCTTTTCGCCTTTGAAATTGACGAAACCATGTCCGATGATCTGACGGGGAAGCGCTATGCCAGCGCTCATGAGCATCGCGGGCCAATAGATGCAATGAAATTTGGTGATGTCCTTGCCGATGATGTGAAGATCGGCAGGCCACCATTTAGAGAACAAGCCCGCCTGCTCATCGTCTTGACCGTAGCCCACGGCGGAAAGGTAATTGATGAGCGCGTCTACCCATACATAGACCACGCTCTCCTCGTCGAAAGGTACGGGGATGCCCCACTTCTGGCTTTCCCGGCTGATCGAGAGGTCCTTGAGTCCGGATTCGATCATTCTCAAGACCTCATTGCGCCGGGTTTCGGGAACGAGAAAATCCGGGTTGTCTCGATAGTGCTCGAGCAGCGGCTCCTGGTATTTCGAGAGTCTAAAAAAATGGTTGCGCTCTTCGAGCCACTCCGCTTTCGAATGGTGCAGCGGACAATTGCCGTCGACGAGGTCTTTTTCCAACTTGAACTCTTCGCAAGAATTGCAATACCAGCCCTCGTAGCTTCCCTCGAATACGTCGCCCGCTTCGTTGATGCGGCGCAGGACCGCCTGAACGGTGGTCTTGTGCCGCGGCTCGGTGGTGCGGATGAAATCATCGAAAGAGACGTCGAGCTGCTTCCAGACCTCCTTGAACTCCTTTTCCATCTTGTCGCAATAAGCGCGGGGCTCGATGCCGAGCTCCGCCGCTTTCTTGAAGACGTTCAGCGAGTGCTCGTCATTGCCCATGACGAAGTGGGTGTCGTAGCCCGCGAGACGCTTGAAGCGCGCGATGACATCGGCGGTCACTTTTTCATAGGCCGTTCCGAGATGAGGACGGCTATTGACGTAGTCGATCGCGGTCGTGAGGTAAAACGTCTCCATATTGATTGCATTCTAGCAGACGGTTACAAGTTGACAGCGGCGGGCCGCACCTTTAATGTCCGTCCCGCAGTTATAGGAGCCGAAAATGAAGACAAATGTTCTTCGACTTTGTATCGCGAGTGCGCTGATCGCGACGACGTCCGCCGCAGGCGAGAGGCCTAAAGGTCCCGATCGCTATGCGATTACCGGTGCGCGCATCGTGACGGGGTCAGGTCAGGTTATCGAGCAAGGGACGCTCGTTCTCGAGCACGGCTTGATCACGGCCGTCGGCGCTTCGGTCGAAGTTCCCGACGGCGTGTGGGTCATCGACGGTAGCGGCAAAGTGGTCTATCCGGGATTGGTCGACGCGCTGTCGGATATTGCTCTCGAGAAGAGCGAAGCGTCAGGCGACGCGCCGTTCTCGCGAGGCCCTCTGGACCGGCCGGGAACGACGTCGTGGGCCGCTGCGGCCGATGCCCTCGTGCTCGATGACGACCGCGTCGAAGCTTGGCGCAATGCGGGCTTTACGTCCACGGTGTCGTCTCCCTCGACCGGCATCGTGAGCGGCCAAGCGGCCTTTCTCAACCTTGCCGGTGAGCGCGACGAGGATCTTGTCGTCGCGACACCCGTGGCTCTCAGAGTGAACTTCGAACCGAACGCGAATCGCAGTTTTCCAGGCTCGCTGATGGGCGTTTTAGCCTACATTCGGCAAGTGTTTGCAGACGCCTCGCACTATCGCGTGAGCCAGACGGCTTACGCGCGCGAGCCTCGCGGAAAGAGGCGGCCGCGCTACGATCGCGCGCTCGCGCCGCTCGCAGAGGCTCAGGTGGATGGTTGGCCGGTGCTCATGCCGGGGCACTGGGAGCACGAGATCGAACGAGCGGTGCGGCTCGGCCGCGAGATTGGGGTCCGCCCAGTCGTTTACGGACTGCATGAAGGCCATCGCGCGGCCGAGTTCCTCGCCTCCGAGAACGTTGCCGTGCTCGTGAGCTTGAAGTGGCCGGAGGCAGACGAGGATAGAGACCCTGAAGCGGAAGAACCGCTCCGCGTCCTCCGAATGCGGGAGCAGGCGCCAAAAACGCCTGCGGCGCTTGCGAAAGCCGGGGTTATGTTTGGGTTTTACTCGGACGGACTGGAGAGCCCCAAAGAGATATTTGCAAGTCTTCGAAAAGCCATCGACCGAGGTTTGACCCACGAGAGCGCGCTGCATGCGTTGACGCTCGGGCCCGCGACTATCTTCGGTGTCGACGATCGACTCGGAAGCCTCGAAGCTGGAAAAATTGCAAACGTCATCGTGGCGGATGGTGCGCTCTTCGACGAGGACACGCGGATCGAAACGGTTTTCGTCGATGGCGCGAAATACGAGATTCGAAAGTCCACGGACGAAGGAGGTTCACCGTGAATGTAAAGAGATTCGTTTGGACGGCGGGTCTAGTCGCAAGCGTTAGGGTCATCGCAGGCGGAGGCGCCGCGGTGGCGCAAACGATGGTGATCCGCGGAGGCACGATCTTGACGGTGACGAACGGCACGATGGTGAACGGCGACATCCTCGTCGAAGACGGCAAGATTGTGGAGATTGGCACGAATCTCTCCGTTCCGGAGGGTGCTCTAGTCATCGACGCGAGGGGGCAGTTCGTCATGCCCGGCATCATCGACGCGCATTCGCACATCGCGGCGGAGTCGATCAACGAAGGTAGTGTCGCGGTGTCCTCGATGACGGGTATCGAGGACGTCCTCGACCCAACCGATATCAACATATATCGTGAGCTTGCCGGCGGGGTGACAACGTCGAACATCCTCCACGGAAGCGCCAACCCGATCGGCGGGAAGAACGCTGTCATCAAACATCGTTGGGGGAGTGACGCCGAAGGACTTCTTTTCAAAGGGGCGCTTCCCGGGATCAAATTCGCGCTCGGAGAAAACCCGAAACGTTCACGCGGCGGGCGGCGCGGTGTTCCCCGCCGCTATCCCGCGACACGGATGGGCGTCATCGACGTCATCCGGGAAGCGTTCACGAAAGCGCGCGCCTATCGTAAAGAGTGGCAGGACTATGAGGCGCAGAAGGCACACGGTCAGGCCGATCTCGTGCCCCCGAGGCGCGATTTCGAGCTCGAGCCTCTCGTCGAGATCATGGAAGGCAAGCGTCTCGTTCACGCCCATTGCTACCGCGCCGACGAGATCCTGCAGCTTCTTCGCGTCGCGGAAGAATTCGATTTCCGCATCGCGACCCTCCAGCACGTTCTGGAGGGCTACAAGGTTGCCAAAGAGATTGCGGAGCACGGCGCGGGCGCATCGACGTTCTCGGATTGGTGGGCGTACAAGATGGAAGCTTATGACGCCATCCCGTACAACGCGGCGCTCATGACGGAAAAGGGTGTGCTGGTATCGCTCAACTCGGATAGCGCCGAGGAAGCGCGCCATCTCAATCAAGAAGCGGCGAAGACCTTGAAGTGGGGAGGGCTGAGTGAGGAACAGGCGCTCGCTCTGATTACGATAAACCCCGCAAAGCAGCTTCGCATCGACGACAGGGTGGGGTCGATCGAAGTGGGGAAAGATGCCGACTTCGCCATTTTCGACACGCATCCTTTGAGTGTCTACGCTGTGCCGCAGAAGACAATCGTCGACGGTAAAGTCTACTTCGACCGCGAAGAAGACGCCGAACGCCAGAAAGCGTTGGTGGAAGAGCGCGCAGAGCTCTTGGAAAAGTTGAAGCCGGCTACGGAGGAAAAACAATGATCCTGACACGTACGCTCACCATCCTGGTGCTCTTTAGCGGGGCCGCAGCAAGTGCCCAGGACGACGTCATCGCCATCACGGGCGGGAAAATTGTGACTCTGGCCGGCGAGCCGATCGAGAACGGCACGATCATCATCCGGAACGGCCGGATCGCTGAAGTCGGCGCGAACGTCGCGGTCCCGGCCGGTGCCGAAGTCATCGACGCCTCCGGGCTCGAGGTCTATCCGGGCATGATGGATGCCGTCAGCCGGCTCGGCTTGACGGAGATCTCATCGACCGCGGCGACGGTGGATATGACAGAGCTCGGCGATTACAACCCGCAGCTCACCGCCGCCACGGCCGTGCATCCTTCGAGCGAGCACATCCCGGTCGCGCGGGCGAATGGCATCACCCATGCCGTCACGGCGCCTGGGGGCTCTGGAGGATTTGGCGTGGGGGGGCCATACGGTATCCACGGCCAAGCCTCGCTGATAAACCTCGCGGGCTGGACGGTGGAGGAAATGGCAGTCAAGATGTCGGTCGGCATGGTCCTTCATTGGCCGACCATACAGACCTCGACCTTCGATTTTTCGACGTTTAGCCGCGTCGAAAAGAAGTTCTCCGAAGTCAAGGAACAGTACGAGGACCGTGTTGCCGAGCTCGAGGATTGGATGGACGCGGCGCGACGCTACGCAGGTGAGTCGGAGAAAGAGACGGACCTGAAGCTCGAAGCGCTCGCCAAAGTCGTCGAAGGCGAGCTGCCGATGATGATAATGGCTGACGATGCCCGCGACATCAAACGCGCCGTTCAGTTCGCGGAAGAGCAGGGCATCAAGATGATTCTTCTCAGTGGCCGCGACGCTTGGAAAGAGAAAGCGCTTCTGGCGGAGAAAAACATTCCTGTGATTCTCGGGCCAACCTTGCGGCTTCCACGAACAGAAGATGAAGCGTATGACAAGCCGCTCACCGCCGCGTCGGAGCTCCAAGCTGCCGGGGTTCGTGTCATCTTCGCGTCATTCAGCTCGGCGAACTCGAGACTCTTGCCGTACGAGGTCGGAAACGCCGTGGCGCGCGGACTGCCCTGGGAAGAAGGGCTCAAAGGCATCACCCTCTATCCCGCGGAGCTTTTTGGGGTTTCCGATGAGCTCGGGAGCATCGAGGAGGGCAAACGAGCCAATCTCATTATTACTGACGGGGATCCTCTCGAGATCCGTACCGAGATAAAGCATTTGCTGATCGACGGCGTACCTACGAGTTTGGACAATAGGCATTTGGAGCTGTATGAGAAATACAGGGCCCGTCAATGAGACAGCTTGCTTTTCTCTTGGTCATTTACTGTTTCGGGTGTTCGGGGTCGGAGGCGGTGCAGTCGGAGGATGTGGCGCGTCGCTTGCACGAGACGGTGCCGCTCATCGACGGTCATAACGATCTTCCCGGTCAGTATCGTGATTTGAGCAATCAGTTTTCCGCGCTCGATATTGCGAAGAGCCAGCCCGATATCATGACGGACATCCCGCGTCTTCGGGAAGGCGGTGTCGGAGCTCAGTTTTGGTCGGTCTTCGTCCCGACGAGCCTCGAGGGCGGCGATGCGGTTCGAGCGACGCTCGAGCAGATCGACGTCGTCTACGAGCTCGCCCGGCGCTATCCCGATACCTTCGAGATTGCGATGACGGCGGACGATGTGGAACGCGTCTTCGCCTCGGGAAAGATCGCCTCGCTCATAGGGATGGAGGGCGGGCATTCTATCGACAGCTCACTCGGAGCGCTACGTATGTTTTATCGGCTCGGAGCCCGCTACATGACGGTAACCCACGGCCGTAATACGCCGTGGGCCGACTCCGCAACCGATAGCCCGGCTCTCGACGGTCTTTCGGAGTTTGGCAGTGACGTCATCCGCGAGATGAACTGGCTCGGAATGCTCGTCGACCTCTCGCACGTTTCGGAAGCGACGATGCACGACGTGCTGGATGTCGTTCAGGCTCCCGTGATCTACAGCCACTCCTCGGCGCGCGCGCTTTGCGACCATCCGCGCAACGTTCCAGATGACGTTCTCCGGCGGCTCCCCGAGAACGGGGGGGTTATCATGGTGACCTTTGTGCCGCAGTTCATTTCCCAGGAGGTCAAGGACCACGGCGACATGCGAGACGCGGAGAGCGAGCGCTTGGAAGCGATCTCGGGCTCGAGCGACGCCAGCGTTGCCGAAGGACTGCGGGCGTGGGATCAGGAGCACCCGGCGCCGCGAGCGACGCTGGCGCAGGTCGCGGACCATATCGACCACATCCGCGAGGTCGCGGGAATCGACCACATCGGGATCGGTTCGGATTTCGACGGCATCTCCTCGGTCCCAATCGGGCTCGAGGATGTCTCGACGTTCATCGACCTGACGCGCGAGCTTCTCGCGCGCGGCTATTCGGAGGACGCTGTCGAGAAGATCCTCGGGCGGAACGTACTGCGCGTCATGCGTGCGGCTGAGGAGACGGCAGCGCGGCTTCGGCTCGAACGTGGGCCTTCGGAGGCACTCCTTCCCGGTCGCTCCGAGTGGAATTGACCATCCTTCAGGATTCAGCATTCAGCATTCAGGTCGAGACTGTGGACGTGAGCAAAAATTAGAAAAGAACAGCCACAGAGGGAAACGAGATCACAGAGCAGAGATTCGGCTCTGCTCTTCGGTCCCTCCACGGTGCGTGGGCCCCGGTGAAGAGTGGCAAAAGTCACCTCGTCCTCGGGTTTCCTCTGTGTTCGAAGTGGCTTCGGCCGATCAAGTCTCAAGACCGGCAGAACAACGCTCGCATCGCCGCCGCGAGCCTTTCAAACTCCGCAGCCGCACGAAGAGATCTCGCGAACCTGTGTG
>Ga0114950_10002388_pt1 | contig 14399 bp, 16 predicted proteins | sample N075metaG_FD_83503 | JGI IMG/M metagenome (GOLD analysis project Ga0114950, IMG submission 83503) | Deep subsurface microbial communities from Kermadec Trench to uncover new lineages of life (NeLLi) - N075 metaG | ecosystem: Environmental > Aquatic > Marine > Ocean trench > Sediment | place... | reverse complement strand
CGTTTTCGCCGAGCGAAAATTACCCGACGACAAGGTGCTGATCCCCGGCGTCATCGACAGCGTGACCAACTATATCGAGCACCCGGAACTCGTGGCCCAGCGCATCTGCCGATATGCCGACGTGGTTGGCCGCGAGCGGGTTATCGCCGGCGCCGATTGCGGGTTCGCCACCTTCGCCGGCATGGGCGCGGTCGACGCCAAAATCGCCATCGAAAAATTCAAGTCCCTGGCCGAGGGCGCGGAGATAGCCTCGAAACGCCTGTGGGGCGGCTAAGCCTCAACCACCAATTTCTCGAGCGCGGCGCGCGCCTTGCCGGGGATCGGCACCGGCGTCATGTCGCCGTGGCGCACATAGACATGGACGAAGTGACCGGTCGCCGCCGGCGTTTCGTGGCCCTGGCGAAAAATTCCGATCTCATAGGTCACCGAGGAATTGCCGAGCCGGCTGACCCGGAAGCCGATATCGAGAATATCGGGAAAGGCGATTTCGCCGTGGAAACTGCAGCCGGTCTCGGCCACCACGCCGACCGCATCCGTTGAGCGGTAGTCCAACCCGGCTTCGCGCATGAGAAAGCCGTTCACGGCGGTGTCGAAATAGGAATAGTAGACGACGTTGTTGACGTGGCCGTAGACGTCGTTATCCATCCAGCGGGTCGGAATTTCGATGAACTCGCGGTAGTTTTCCCGGCGCTCGTCGCGCCCCGCCCGGCTCATGCAGCGACCCGCCGCAGGAAACCGTCGATGGCGTCGATGGTCTCGTTGGGCCGCTCGACCATGATCATGTGGCCGGTCGCCGGCAAAATTTCCGTCTCGACCTGCGCCAGCGCCTCCGTCAGTGCCTTGGCCGTACGCGGCGGCGTCATACGGTCGCCGGCGCCGAGCAGCATCAGGACCGGACAGGTGATCTTTTTCGCCGCCTCGACGGCGCCGCCGTAAGCGTCGCAGGCGGCCAGATCGGTTCCCAGAACGCCCGGCGTGCCGGCGCGCAGCAACTCGCGGCCGCAGCCCAGCATCCACAGTCCCGGCGCTTGGTGGCCGCCCAGATGGGAGGGCTTGCCGAACCCCCAGTCAGTGATCATGTCGAACGCTCTGGGATCGCTGCTTTTTCCCGCCGCCAAAAGATCTTCGTGCACCGCGATCCGTTCCGCGGTGCCGACCATGACCAGTGCGCGTGTATTTTCGGGTTGCTTCGCCGCCGCCGCCAGGGCGATCAGCGAGCCCATGGAATGTCCCGCCAGCGTCGCCTGCTTCGCGCCCGCCGCATCGAGCATCTGCCACACCCATTCGGCGAGGGCATCGAGCGTGTCCAGCGCCGGCCCCTCGGACCGGCCATGGCCAGGCAGATCGACGGCGAGAACGGTGTAGCCATGGTGGGAGAAAAACCGCGTTTGCAGCCCCCAGAACGTATGGTCGGTTCCCGCGCCATGGATCAGCACCAGAACCGGCTGCGCCGGGTCGAAGGGCTTGCCGCCGGTATGGGCGAAGACGGCAGCGCCGTTTACGTTTATATCCATCCGCTGCGTCTCCTATTTCTGCGACATGCGTAGCGCTTGGCGCAAATCGCCGATCAGGTCTTCCGTGTCTTCCAGGCCGACCGACAGCCGGATCATTTCCTCGCCGACACAAGCCGCCGCCAATGCCTCGGCATCCATTTGCTGGTGGGTGGTGCTGGCCGGATGAATGACCAGCGACTTGGCGTCGCCCACATTGGCCAGGTGCGAGAACAATTCCAGCGCTTCGATGAACTTGGCGCCCGTTTGGCGAGCCCCGGCGGGGCCGGCATTGATGCCGAACGTGACGATCGAGCCGGCGCCGTCGGGTAACAGTTTGGCCGCCAGCGCCTGGTCGGGATGGCTATCGAGTTCCGGGTAAAGTACCCAGGCGACTTCCTTCGCCGCGTCGAGATAGCCAGCGATGGTGCGGGCATTATCGACATGGCGGGCCATGCGCATCGGCAAGGTCTCCAGACCCTGTATCAGATAAAACGCGTTCTGCGGCGACATACAGGCTCCGAAGTCGCGCAACCCCTCGGCGCGGGCCCGCATGATGAAGGCCGCCGGTCCGAATTCCTCGGCAAAATCGAGTCCGTGGTAGCCCGCATACGGCTCGGTCATGGTCGGAAATTTTCCCGACCCCTCCCAATCGAAGGCGCCGCTGTCGATCAAAACACCGCCGATGGCGATGCCGTGGCCGCCGATCCACTTGGTCGCCGAATGCATGATCAGGTCGGCGCCGTGTTCGAACGGCCGCATCAAATAGGGCGTGGCGAAGGTCGAATCGACCATCAGCGGAATACCGGCATCGTGGGCGACCTGCGAGACCGCCGGTATGTCGAGAATCTCCAGGCCCGGGTTGCCGATGGTCTCGGCAAACAGCAGCCGGGTCTCGGGGCGGATGGCGTCGGCGAATTCCCGCGGGTTCCGGGGATCGACCAGCGTCGTGGCGATGCCGAAGCGGGGCAGCGTGTGGAGGAACAAATTATGGCTGCCGCCATATATGTTGCGCGAGGCGACGATATGGCCGCCGGTATCCATCAGCGTCATCACGGCAAGCGTCAGCGCGGCCTGGCCGCTGGCGGTGGCCACCGCGCCGACCCCACCCTCAAGCGCGGCCATGCGCTCTTCGAACACCGCGACGGTGGGGTTGGAAATGCGCGAATAGATGTGGCCGGCGCGCTCCAGATTGAACAGGCTGGCGGCGTGATCGACGTCGGGAAACACATAGGATGTGGTCTGATAAATCGGTGCGGCCCGGGCCCCGGTGACCGGGTCGGGATGCTGGCCCGCATGCAGGCTCAGCGTATCGAACTTCAGGAATTTTGCCTCGACCATGGTGCCGGTCCCTCCCAAAAGAGAACAACGCCTGGGCGGCCCTTTCGGCGCCCGGGCGGCGGACCATAGCCTATCCGCCACGCAGCTTGAACCGGGCACACGCTGCCTAATGGCACAAAGAAAAACCGCTCCGAAAGGGGGGCCTTCGGAGCGGTGAGTCAACAGGGAGGCATCAAGAGAGGATCTAGGGAGGATCCAATTGATGGGTTCGTAATAGAACCATCACCACCTAATGTCGGCCTAATTCGTTAACAAATTGTTACCAAACGTTAATAGAAAAACAGGCCCGAAATAATCGGACCTGTGTTTTTCATAACTATCTGTATTTATTGTGTTTTATGTGTCGTTATTGCTCGTGCCACCGACACGGACATCCGCCATCCAGTCCGGAATTCGACTGGGAACCGCCGGTTCTTCCTGGGGAATCAGGTCGGCGCTGATCGGTGCGGACGTATTTTCAGCCGGTTTACGGCCCGCTTTACGGCCTTTTTCAATGGCTTCGTCGAGATCCATTTGCCGGCACAACCCGATGGTCACCGGATCGCGCGGCTGGATTTGCGACGAATTCCAGTGGGTCCGGTCGCGGATGGCATTGATTGTCGGCTTGGTCGTGCCGATCAGTTTCGATACCTGGGCATCGCTGAGTTCAGGGTAATAGCGCAGCAGATAGGCGATTCCATCGGGCTTGTCCTGACGCTTCGACAAGGGAACATAGCGCGGCCCCTTGGTGCGCCGCACCGGCGCGGGGTTTTCGGTGGCCTTGATCCCCAAACGCGCTGACGGATCCTTGCTGCAGCGCTCGATCTCGTCCCATTCGAGCTGACCATTCACGACCGGATCGATGCCCAGCATGCCCATACCGACCTCGCCATCGGCGATTCCCTGTATTTCGAGCTTATGCATGCCGCAAAAATCGGCGATCTGATCGAACGTCAGTGCGGTATTTTCGACCAGCCAAATGGCGGTCCCTTTCGGCATCAATGGTTCTGCCATCGAACCTCCTCATTGCACCCCGGGCGGGGTGTAAAGACCCGAGTCGCGCCCAAACTGCATGTTTAATTTCAAGGTATTAGAGTTGGCCCCTATATAGGCGCGAAGCCCGGAAAAAGCAAAGTGCAACTATTTCACAGTGAGGATAATTTTACCGATATGGCTGCTCGATTCCATCAGTTCGTGGGCCTTTGAGGCCTCGGCCAGAGGAAAGGATTGGTGGATTACCGGCCTTATTTTGCCGCCCTCGAACAGGGGCCAGACATGCTCGTGAAGTGCAGCGGCGATCGCCCCTTTGGTGTCCACCGAGCGCGGACGCAGGGTCGAACCGGTCACCGTCAATCGCCGGGTCATCACCCGGCCCAGATCGAGCTCACCCTTGGCTCCCCCCATCAGAGCAATCTGCAGAAGGCGCCCGTCGGGGCGTAAAATGCGGATATTCCGTGGCAGATAATCGCCGCCGATCATATCCAGGATGACATCTATTCCGGCGCCGCCGGTCAATGCCTTGATCTCTTCGACGAAATCCTGCTCGCGGTAATTGATCGCCTTCGCCGCACCCAGTTCTTCGCAGAAGGCGGCCTTTTCGGCAGAGCCGACGGTGACATAGGCGGTGGCGCCAAATGCGCTCGCCAACTGTATGGCAGTGGTGCCAATACCGCTCGAACCGCCGTGGATCAGGATCGACTCGCCGGCCGTCAGATGGCCGCGGTCGAAGATATTGGCCCACACGGTGAAAAAAGTTTCCGGGATACCGGCCGCCTGGATCATGTCGAGGCCGCCCGGCACGGGCAGCACCTGGGGTACCGGCGCCACGGCGTATTCGGCGTATCCCCCGCCGGCGATCAATGCGCACACGCCATCGCCCTCTTTCCATTGGCTCACCCCCTCACCGATGGCGGCGACCGTGCCGGCGACCTCGAGCCCGGGAAGGTCCGATGCACCCGGCGGCGGCGGGTAGAGGCCAAGCCGCTGCACCACGTCGGGCCGGTTGATCCCGGCTGCGGCAACGGCGATCAGAATTTCACCGGCTTCCGGCGACGGAACCGGCCGCTCGACCGGCCGCAACACCTCCGGCCCACCGAATTCGGCAATCTCGATGGCGGTCATTGTCGCGGGCAAATTCATCTCACATACTCTCCAGAATCCGGTTTATGGCCAGCAGGCCCTTGCGAGCGTACTTTAGGCAGGTCAAACTTTGGACACAACGATCATGCGTTTATGCGGGCAATGATCAAATGTGGGGCAAAAAGTATGAGCTTCGATGACGATCTGGAACCTCAGCACCCGGCGAAGCGAAAGGCATTCGAAGAGATGGATATCGAGGCCTTGTCGATCGAGGAAATGGGAGAGTACATCGAGCACGCAAAAAAGGAAGTTTTGCGCGCTGAAGCGGAAATCAAAAGCCGTAATGCAATGCGCGGCGATGCGGACTCGTTGTTCAAGGATTAAACGTTTTCACCGCACGCGGTGAGGCTGAGTTGGGGAGAGGCATATGACCAACCCGTACGAAACCGACCTCGATAAAAATGAGGCTAATTTCACGCCCTTGTCGCCACTGAGCTTCATCCGGCGAACGGCATCGGCTTACCCTCACCGCGCCGCCGTGATTCATGGCGAAATCAGGCGCAACTGGTCGGAAACTTATGCCCGCACCAGACAGTTAGCCTCGGCGCTGTCGCAACGGGGCATCGGCGTTGGCGACTGCGTCGCCGTCATGTCGCCGAATATACCGGAAACGATGGAAGCCCATTTCGGCATCCCCATGACCGGCGGCGTCATAAATGCCCTCAACACCCGCCTCGACGCGGCGACCATCGCCTTCATCCTTGACCATGGCGGCGCCAAAATCTTGCTCACCGACACCGAGTTTTCACCGACCATCAAAGAAGCCCTGGCGCTGGTCAAGAACAAGCCGGTCGTTATCGACATCTGCGACACGCAGGGTCCCGGCGGCGAGCAGTTGGGCGAAATGGACTACGAGACATTCATCGCCGGCGGCGATCCCGAGTTCGAATGGTCGCTGCCCGACGACGAGTGGCGCGCCATAGCCCTGAATTACACGTCCGGCACCACCGGCGATCCGAAAGGCGTCGTCTATCACCATCGCGGCGCCTACCTGAACGCGATGGGCAACGTCTTTACCTGGGGCGCCACCGGCCACCCGATCTATTTGTGGACGCTGCCGATGTTCCATTGCAACGGCTGGTGTTTTACCTGGGGTGTCGCGTTAGCCGCAGGCACCCATGTCTGCCTGCGCCAGGTCGCCGCGAAAAATATCTACGCCGCCTTCGCCGAACACGGGGTGACCCATTTGTGCGGCGCGCCGATTGTCATGCAGATGATCACCAATGCCAGCGCGGAAGACCGGCAGCCCTTCGACCAGGATGTCGAGTTCATGACCGCGGCGGCGCCGCCCCCGGCGGCCGTGCTGGCGCGCATGGCCGAACAGGGTATCCGGGTGACCCATGTCTACGGCCTGACGGAAATCTACGGCCCGGCCATTATCTGCGCCTGGCAGGACGATTGGGAGGCATTACCGCCGGATCAACAGGCGCAACTGCAGTCGCGCCAAGGCGTTCCCTACGAGGTGCTGGAAGACCTCATGGTCGGCGACCCGGAGACGCTGGAACCGGTCCCCCGGGACGGCAAGACAATGGGCGAGGTGTTTACCCGCGGCAACGTCACCATGAAGGGTTATCTGAAAAACCCCCAGGCCACCGACGATGCCTTTGCCGGCGGCTGGTTCCATACCGGCGATTTGGGGGTGTGGCATCCCGACAATTATATCGAGCTGAAGGACCGCTCGAAGGACATAATCATTTCGGGCGGCGAAAATATTTCATCGATCGAAGTCGAGGACGCGCTGTACAAACACCCCGCCGTTTCCGCCGCCGCCGTGGTCGCGCGGCCGGACGAAAAGTGGGGCGAGACGCCCTGTGCCTTCATCGAACTGGCGCCGGGCGCCACCGCGACCGAAGACGAGTTGATCCAGCATTGCCGGGATACGATCGCCCATTACAAATGTCCGCGCCACATTGTCTTCAGCGCCCTGCCAAAAACCTCGACCGGTAAGATTCAAAAATTCATTCTGCGCGAACAGGCCAACAAACTGGCAAGCGCAGAAGCCGTCGCCGAATAATCCTTCGGCACCGGCCGTAAACACAAAAACGGGCGGCCTTATCGGCCACCCGCGCTATTTATTCTCTGTGCAGAACCACCGGGGGAAAGTCATCGGGTTCACGCGACTTCCATGTGCGCGATCGCATCTTTGACTTTTAATTTTTCCCGTTTGATCTGCGTGATAACGAATTGGTCTGGATGAGGTCGCTGTATCTCTTCGTCGAGCTGATTGTCTAGATGTGCATGCTTCTGTTTCAACTCGTCAACACTGGTTTCCATAAACACCAACATCGCCTCCTTTTCGATCAGAAGTAACAGGAAAATCCTAGTTCAGATTCGCCTGATTTGCAAAGCACTTCGCTGCAACGCAATATTCATGCAATTTCCATTTTCGTATCACCCGGAGCTTCAACGTATTGTCAAATAGGGGAAGATTGGCGCAACCTGTTATCGCCTTTATTGCTATACATCGGGCGGTCGTCGATACGCGGCCGTGAAAGATGTGAAAGAGCGTTCGACGGGATAAAACGTGGCGGCCAAAACTACACCCGACAAGGAAGAACTGCGGCAGCGTCTGGAAGCACTTCAAAGTGAACACCGCGACCTGGACGACGTCATAGAGCGCATCTCTGATGAAATGCCCTTCGACCAACTGCAGATACAGCGGTTGAAAAAACGCAAACTTATTCTGAAGGATGAAATTACGCGGCTGGAAGATCTGCTGCTACCCGACATTATCGCTTAGCGCAGTTCCAGAGACCAACTAACCCGCCGCCGCCCGGACTTGCTTCTGTTGATACATGGCACGGTCGGCATGTTGCAGCGCTTCGCCGGCATTTTCTTTGCCGGAGAACGTGTAGGCCCCGTACGACGCGCGCACCTTGAGCCCCCGGTTTTCCCATATGAGAGGCGTGGTTTCGATCGCCTGGGCCAATTGCGCCGCTTTTTCCGCTGCCGCATTGGCATCGGACTGGGCCAAAATAACGCCGAATTCATCGCCGCCCAGACGTCCAACGACATCGGATTCACGAACGTTGAGTTCTAATATTTCGCCGATATGCTTCAACGTCGCATCGCCGGCAGCGTGGCCGTATTGATCGTTGATTTCCTTAAAGCCGTCGATGTCGAAATACAAAACGCTCGACACTGAATTGTAACGTTCGGAGTAGGCCACCATGCGGGTCAACTCGCGCACGAAAGCGCGGCGGTTGGCAACCGGTACCAGAGTATCTTCGTCCGCCAGCTTCTCGAGATAGGTAACGCGTTTTTCCGCCTTCTGGAGTTCCTGGCGCATGCGCTGCACTTCGTGAATCAACAGCTCAATGGCGTCGCGGACCTTGGGAGTCAGCTCGTCGCTGGGAATACCGGCTATCGTTTCAAGGTCGGCCGAGGGAGCCGGCGCAGCGGCATTAGCGGTAGAGCGCGCAGCATAAGCGCGGCCAGCCTCGCGGGCGCTACCCGCGGAAACGACCGGACGGAGACCTGTGGTCTTGGTAGGGCCGACTTTCATAAGGCCTTTCCTCGCTCCAGAACGTTAATAAATCGTGCAATTTCGAAAGAGTCCGAACGGCACGACTGCGCATGAACTTAACAGAAATTCCCTTAATATTTCGTTATAGCAACAATTGTATGTAAATTTTCTACCGTAATCAGGTATGTGAACGACTTGCGCTACAGGTACGCAAACCTATAATCCACGCCTTTTCCCCACCCTCGTGCGCCCAAGTGGAGACGTTAACTATGGCGAACCCCGCCGTCGGAATCATCATGGGTAGCCAGTCGGACTGGCAGACCATGCAGCATGCCGCAGAGACCCTCGAAGCGCTCGGAATCGAGCATGAGGTGCGTATCGTCTCCGCCCATCGAACGCCCGAACGTTTGGCCGAGTACGCGAAGACGGCCCGCGCGCGCGGTCTCAAAGCAGTTATCGCCGGCGCCGGCGGCGCGGCCCACCTGCCCGGCATGACCGCATCGATGACCCCCGTGCCAGTGCTCGGCGTACCGATCGAGAGCAAGGCGCTGAGCGGCATGGATAGCCTGCTGTCGATTGTCCAGATGCCGGCCGGGGTTCCCGTCGGCACCCTGGCCATCGGACGCGCCGGGGCCATCAACGCCGCCCTGCTGGCCGCCGCGATCATTGCCGGGGAGGACGCCACGGTCGCACAAGCCCTCGACGATTGGCGCGCCCGGCAAACCGATAGTGTCGCCGAAGTGCCCTCCGACGACGCGTGACAATTGTGCCCTGCAGCGAAACGCCGGCGGTGCTCGCGCCGGGCGCCACCATCGGTATTCTCGGCGGCGGCCAACTCGGCCGCATGACAGTTATGGCGGCGACCAGGCTCGGCTATCGCTGCCACATTTTCTGCCAATCGCCTGATGAACCAGCGGCGCAGATCGCCTCCCACGCGACAATAGCGGCGTTCGACGATACCGGCGCCCTCGACCGTTTCGCCGCCGCCATCGACGTGGCGACGCTGGAATTCGAAAACATCCCGCTGGCCAGCGTCGAACATCTCGAGGCGCGCGTTGCCGTGCGGCCGGGCGCAAAGGTGCTGGCGGTTGCCCAGGACCGGATCAGGGAAAAGGATTTCATCACCGCCGCCGGCATTGCCACGGCGCCTTACCGCGCCGTTGCCAACGGTGGTGATTTGGCGGGCGCGGTCGCCGAGCTCGGCACCCCGGCGATATTGAAAACGGCGCGCCTGGGCTACGATGGCAAGGGGCAGGTTCGCATCGGCCGGGGCACCGATCTGGACGAAGCCTGGGCCAAGTCGGGCGCCGGGGCGTCCACTGGCGGTGCTGTTCTCGAGGGCTTCGTCGAGTTCGAGCGCGAAATCTCGGTCATTGCCGCACGCGGCGTCGATGGCGCCACGGCCAGTTACGTTCCCGTCGAGAACCGCCACGCCAACCACATTCTCGACCGAACCATCGTGCCCGCGCCGGTTTCCAGCGACGTCGCCGCCACGGCAACGGATATCGCCCACCGGCTGGTAGAGAGTCTGCAATTAACCGGCTTGCTCGCGGTCGAAATGTTCGTGGGGCGGGACGGCAACGTTCTGGTCAACGAGATCGCGCCGCGGCCGCACAATTCGGGACACTGGACCCTCGACGCCTGCGCGGTCAGTCAGTTCGAGTTGCTGGTGCGCGCGGTCTGCGGCCTACCCCTGGGCTCGACCGAGCGCGACGCTGACGCGACGATGAAAAACCTCATCGGGGACGAGGGGGACGATTGGCAGGCGTACCTCGCCGATCCGACGGCGCGCCTGCACCTCTATGGCAAGGCCGAAGCCCGGCCGGGGCGCAAAATGGGCCATGTGACCTGGCTAACCCCGCGGACAGAGCCGTAGCTAAGGCTTTCACGCCGCCAGGGTAATTATTCCGCCAGGGTGTCGTGTACGGCCTTGGAGAGTTCGGCCAGCCGGAACGGCTTGGTCAACAGAATTTCGTCGAAGCCGGGTATCTTGTCATGGGTATAGAGATCGGCAGCATAGCCCGACATAAACACCAGCTTCAGTTTCGGGTAGAGGTCTTTCGCCTTGGCCGCGAGTTCCGGACCGCTGACGCCGCCCGGCAACACCACGTCGGACAGCAGCAAATCCAGGTTTTCCGCCTCTTCATCCAGCACCTGTAATGCGGCGTTGGCGTCGGCCGCCTCGTGCACCCGGTAGCCCAGCCCAACCAGGGCATTGACCGCGAACGAACGCACATCGGGATCGTCTTCGAGAACCAAGATAGCTTCTTGCTGAGCCTGCGCGCAGTTCATATCTTCGTCTGGCATCGGTTCATTCAACATATCGGTCACCTCTGATCGGGGGAGCAGCAGTTTTACCACTGTGCCCGTTCCCAATTCGCTTTCGATTGTGGCATCGGCGCCCGATTGCCGGGCAAAACCATGGACAATTGGCAGGCCCAGGCCGCTACCCTCGCCCACATCCTTGGTCGTAAAAAACGGTTCCATTACATGTTCGAGTACGTTCGCCGGCATGCCCGAACCGGTATCGCGAACGGCGATCTGCACATAGTCGCCCGCCGCAACCCTGTCGCTGCCCTGCACCTGTATGTTCTCACAGTTGATTTCGAGTGCGCCGCCCTCCGGCATGGCGTCGCGGGCGTTGATCGCCAAATTCAACAGAGCGCTTTCCAATTGCCCGGGGTCGGCGGTTACCTGCCATATGCCCACGGGAACATGGGCCGTAATCCTGACCGTCTCTCCCAAGGTGCTCTGAATGAGATTATCGAGATCTGGGATGAGTTCCGCCAGATCGATCGGGCGCGGTTTCAGCTCTTGTTGGCGGGCAAACGTAAGTAAACGCTGGGTCAACTCCGCACCGCGCGTGGCCGCGCGATCAATTATGGTCAGCAGGGGGTGATCGCCCAACTCGATTTCCAGGAGTTCGGTATTCCCGAGAATAACCGCCAGCAGATTATTGAAATCGCGCGCCACGCCACCCGTCAACTGGCCCACGGCTTCCATTTTTTGGGCCTGCCGTAGTTGCGCCTCGATTTCCCTGCGCAGACTGATATCCCGGACGACCCCGATGAAACTACGCTTGCCGCCGGTGTGCATCACGCTGACGTCGAGTTCCATGGGAAATGTGGACCCGTCCTTGCGTAAACCCAGAACTTCCCGCGCTCCGACGCCGATGATTTTGCCAATCCGCGTCTGCTTATAATTGGCGATGTAGTCATCGTGCTTGCTGTGGTCGGGTTCGGGCATCAATACCTTGAGGTTTTGACCCCGGACATCTTCTGCCCGATAACCGAACATGCGTTCGGCCGCCGGGTTGAAACTATGGATGATGCCTTGCTCATCGATGGTGATAATCCCGTCGACCATGTTATCCATGACCCCATGGAGGCGCGCCTCGCTATCGCGCAAGGCGGTCTGGGCCTGGCTGATCTCGGCAATCCGCTCCGTCAGAACACTGTTGGCCATATTGAGATCTTCGGTACGCTCACCGACTCTAATTTCCAGCTCGTCGCGCGTCGCCCTAAGCGCTTCCTCGGCGCCCCGGCGTTGCATGAGGAGAAACGCCGTCGCCCAAATGGCAAAGAACGCCAGGCCGCGGTTTATGGCGACCATCCAGGCAATGCCGCCGGAAGCGGAAAATATGTAACCCAGGACGGTTAGCGCGGTCCCCAGGACGGCAAACAAAACGATACTGTGCCGCCAAGATGCATAAACCGCGACCAACACCACCACGAAATAAGGTACGCCGGCGGCAACGCCGAGCGGAATCAAAAGATCCACCCAGAGAATTCCCGCCGAAACCAGCAACAAGATAGATATCAACAGAAAATCTTTACGCACAAACTTGGCTTTAATATCAGCCACTTAACAGTGTTCCCTTGGCACGAACCACATATTTTTCAGTCATTCATACCAAGATATGATTAACCAAAAATTATGGAATCCCGGGCCCGCCACGGGTCCGGCCATGCCTCAGGCTAACGTGCGAACGCCGTGGGGTGTCGCGATGCGCGCCGTCAGGCGAACTTGCGCGCCAGTCTCAATAACGACACGTGAATCGTCGAAAGCCGGATAGAGATAGCCGCGGATGGCTTCGGCCTCCGGATGTTCGATATCCAAGCGCTCGAGGCTGCAGCCCAGATCGGGCATGCGTGTTGCCGGATGAGGCCCGGGAGGCCACTCGATCAGGGTTGGATAGGCGCCGTCGAAGGGCATGGATCCATCCTCCGGCACCGAAATATGCCAGCTCAGTCCACCCCGGCTAACCTGCACCGCGGGACCGGACGCAGAGGGAGCGGCGGCGAGTGCGCGGTCAAGATCGCCGGTTCGCGCAATCCATGTCGCCAGCCGCGGCGGCGCGGCGCCGAAGCGATCGAGGCCAAACCACCGCGTCCGTCCCGGCGGACCGGCCTCGGGATCGATGGCGATGACCTCGAGGAATAACCCGTCCCCCAAACGCAGAACATGATTATGCGTACCCATCTCCCGGTGCTTGCCGCCCGCCGGCATTGCCACCCCGAGCGCCGCCTGGACGTGGGCTAGTCCCTCGGCCAACGAAGCGGCGGCAACGGCGATGTGGTCGAGCGTCAGCAGTGGAGCAGCGACGAGTTTCTGCATGGAATTACCCGGGTCGAGATTACCGGCCCGCGAGGAGGTTTAGCGCCTAAGCCCGCGGCTGGCCAGTAACGGGCGTGGGGAGGCCACTTGCAGAGAGCGCGCATTAAGCCGCCCGAGGTGTCTTTCTTGTGAAAGGCTGAATACTATTCGTTAGGCGATAAGCGGCGATCTCGAATAACGCCGCGACAAACAACGGGTGAGGAAGGAATATGCAATTCGGATTGATGTATTTGTTTAGCGAATACGGCAATGTTCCCCAGGCGCAGGTGTTCAGCGAATTCCTGGAAGAAATTGAATTGGCCGAGGAATTGGGTTTCGCCGCCATCTGGCTGCCCGAGCACCACTTCTCCATCTACGGCATTCTGGGCGACACGCTGACGCTGGCGGCCGCGATTTCGCAGCGCACCAAACGAATCAAGATCGGCACGTCGGTAGTGTTGTTGCCGCTGCAGCATCCGGTGCGCATCGCCGAACAAGCGGCGCTGGTCGATATGCTGAGCGACGGCCGTTTGCTTCTCGGACTGGGGCGCGCCTACCAACCGAAAGAATTCGCCGGCTTCGGCATAGACCCGGCGGAATCGCGCGAACGCTTCAACGAAGGCCTGGAGATGCTGCTTGGCGCCTTCACCCAGGATAATTTCAGTTATGAGGGGAAGTACTGGTCGTGTAACGACGTCACGTTGTTTCCCAAGCCGGTGCAGCACCCCACCCGCCGATCTATATGGCTGCGGTGTCGCCGCCTTCCTATCAACTGGCGGCGGAAAAGGGCCTGTCGATCCTGCGCGCACCGCGTTTCACCAGCATCGAAACGGTCGAGGAACAATGGGCGCTCTACTGCGAACATATGCGCGCCACCGGGCACGACCCGATGGCGTTCGACCAGCCGCTATTGATGCAGACCTACGTCGCCGAGGACGACGCCACCGCCAAGGCGGAGGCCGAGGAACACGCCATGTGGTACCATGATTTGTTCCAGAAGGTTCTGCCGGGCGGACAGGGCACGGCCGTCCATCCTGGCTACGAATTCTACGACAGTGTCCGCAAGGCGCACGCCCGCGTGACCTACGACGATTTGTCCAATTGGGGCAGCGCCTTCGGCGATCCGGACTATGTGGCGCAGCGGATCCTGACCTATGCGCGCCAGGGCGGCGTCAATCACTGGATGGCGGAAATGCGCTTCGGCGGGCTGAGCCACGAACAGACGATGCGCTCGATGCGGCTGTTCGCCGCGGAGGTGATGCCACGGGTCCGTGACGGTTTGGCTCAGGATGCCGCCGCATAAGGTGAGAGCTCAATATCTGTCCAGCCCTCATCTGGCCAGATGACCTCGAGGCGACGTATACTGGGGTCCCGGATACCGCAGCATG
>Ga0114950_10002385_pt1 | contig 14417 bp, 11 predicted proteins | sample N075metaG_FD_83503 | JGI IMG/M metagenome (GOLD analysis project Ga0114950, IMG submission 83503) | Deep subsurface microbial communities from Kermadec Trench to uncover new lineages of life (NeLLi) - N075 metaG | ecosystem: Environmental > Aquatic > Marine > Ocean trench > Sediment | place... | reverse complement strand
CTCCTTTTCGAAAAATACCAGGTCGCTGCAGGTAAACGGCTGAAATACGCTGCCGAAACGGCTTCGCACCCGCCGCGCACCACGTGCCACGGAACGAACACGGCCGAAGTTCAGCGTGTAAAAGACGACGATGAGGTCCGCCTCACCGAGGGCGTAGTGGCGCAGCGCGTAGGCCCGTGTGTGGCGCAGCGGCACCTGGCCCTCAACTCAGCAGCGCCGTGGCGATGGAGAAGTACGCCGCCACGCCGACCACGTCGATAGCGGTGGTCACCACCGGCCCGGTAGCGATGGCGGGGTCGAATCCAAGCCGCCGGATGAGCATCGGCACGGCGGCACCGACGAGCGCGGCGGTGGTCATGCTGACGGCAATCGCTAGACCGAGCACGCCACGCATCAACGGAGAGATACGCTCCCCATCGATGGCGCCCGCAACCAGCGCCAGCAGGACGCCAAAGGTGATGCCCATTATGATGGCGACGCCGACCTCGCGCACCACAACGCGGAAATCCTTCCCCCCGTGGATGCGTCCGGTGGCCAGACCACGGACGACGACGGTGGAGGATTGCGTTCCCGAGTTGCCTCCCATGCCGGCAATAATCGGCATGAACCCAGCAAGGATGATGATCAGCGGAGCGCCGGCGCTCGTCGCCTCGTCCGGCGCCAGGCGAACCACGAAGAACTCGTAAATCTGCCAGGCGGCGATGCCGCCGCCAAAGGCCGCCAGCAGCCACGGGAATCGCTGCAGGGCATTCTTCCACACCGGGGCGCGCAGAACCTCTTCCTCGTCCCCCTCGCCGAGGCCCGCCATCAACAGCATGTCCTCGGTCTCCTCGTCGCGGATGATGTCGATGACGTCATCGACCGTGATGATGCCGACCAGCTTGTTCTCGTCGTCGACGACCGGCAGCGCCAGCAGGTCGTAACGAGCCACCAGCCGCGCCACGTCCTCCTGGTCGGTGGCGGTGTTCACCGAGGTGACGCTCGGGCTCATGATGGCGCTGAGCTGGGCACCGGGGTCGGCGAGCAGCAGCTCGCGCAGCGAACACACGCCCACGAGATGCCGCCGATCATCGACCACGTACAGGTAAAACACCATCTCGAGCTCTTCGGAACGCGACGTGCGCAGCGCCGCGATGGTGTCCGCCACCGGCACGTGCTCTTCGAGGGCGAAGACCTCGGGGCTCATGATGCGACCGGCGGTCTCTTCCTCGTAGGCCAGCAGCCCTTCGATGGGCTCGGAAGCGCTGTCCTTCATGATGTCGAGAACACGCTCGGCCTGTTCCTCGGGCATCGCCGGGATGATCTCGGCGGCGTCGTCGGAGTCGAGTTCGGCGATAATGCTGGCAACCTGGGCGTCGGGAAGGGCCTCGAGGAGCCCCACGGCAACCGGGACATCGAGCTCGCGAATCAGATCGGCGGCGCGCTCGGGTGACTCCCGCAGCATGAGCCCGAATACGGTGCCCTGCTGCTCCACCCGCAGGTAGTCGAAGAGCCGCGCCACATCCGCCGCGTGCAGCTTGCTGAGCATGTTGGCGGCGTGCCCTGTAGCCCCGCGGCTGAGCAGCTTGCGCAGCGGGTCTACCAACGCGGCTACTTGCTGTCGTGCCATCAGCCTTCGATCTCCAGACGATCCAGAATCGGCGCTTCCTCGCGCCACCCCGACCTGACCTTCACACGCAGATCGAGAAAAATTCTACGTCCCAGCATTTCTTCAACCTGCTCGCGTGCCGCCGTCCCGACCGCCTTGAGCATTCGTCCGCCCCTCCCGATGATGATCGGCTTTTGTGACTCCGTATCCACCAGGATGGTGGCGAAGATACGCACCACTCCGCCCGGTTTCTCGGGCTCTTGCCATTCATCAACGGTCACCGCGGTCGTATACGGCAACTCCTCCCGCGTACGGTGCAGCACCTGCTCCCGCACCAGCTCGGCAGTGAGAAAACGTTCCGACCGATCGGTGAGCGCATCTTCGGGAAACTGACGCTCACCCACCGGAAGATAGCCGAGAGCTACCTCGAGAAAGCGCTCGCAATTATCACCCTTCAGCGCTGATATGGGAATGACCTCGGCCCAGCCGCCCTTTTGGCTATAGGCGGCGATCATGGGTAGCAGCTTGGCCTTGGCGAAACGGTCGACCTTGTTGAGCAACAGAAACTTGGGTACGGCGAGGTCGCTCACCATATCGAGGACGTAGCGCAGCCCTGAGCCCGGTTCCTCGGTAACATCGATGAGCAGGGCGACGATGTCGACCTCGCCCAGCACCGCGCGGGTAGCGGCCATCATCCTCCGGTTCATACGGTAGTGGGGCCGGTGCACTCCCGGCGTGTCGACGAAGACCAGTTGCCCACCGGGGCGCGTCAGCACGCCGAGAATACGATGCCGCGTGGTCTGCGGCTTATCGGAGGTAATCGCCACTTTGGCGCCGACGAGCTGGTTGAGCAACGTGGACTTGCCGGCGTTCGGCCTGCCCACCAGCGCCACGGTGCCGCTCCGGTACTCGTCGCTCATTCCGTCACCGCGCGGATTGCCGTGATACGCACCCGATGCACCCGTCGTTCGTCCGCCTCGAGGACCTCGACACGCAGGCCGTCGCGCTCGAAAGACTCGCCGGATTTAGGCACGTAACCGAGGTGCACGAACGCCATACCACCGACGGTTTCGAACTCGTCGACACCGATCTGGACGCCGAGCATCTCCTCGATGTCTTCGATCTCGGCCTTGCCCACGGCCACTACGGCACCATCGGGCTGCTTCACCACCGTCTGTTCTTCGGCGTCCTCGAGCTCATCCTGAATCTCGCCGACGATCTCCTCGAGCAAGTCCTCGAGGGTCACCAACCCGGCAGTGCCACCGTACTCGTCGACCACGATGGCGAGGTGCTCGCGGCGCTTCTGGAAGTCCCGCGTCAGGTCGCTGACGCGCTTGGTCTCCGGTACGAACATTGCAGGCCTCGTGATGCCCCCCACCGATACGTCCGTGCCCTCTTCGCCGAGCGCCGCCACCAGGTCGCGGATATTGGCGACACCGACCACGTCGTCGATGTTCTCCCCGATGACCGGCACACGGGAATGCTTGTGCTCGGCAACCAGCGCGCGCAGCGCCCCCAACGTTGCCGACGCGGGGAGAGAGACGATATCAACCCGCGGCGTCATGACGTGATCGACAAGCACCTCGCGGAACTCGGCAACGCCGCGCAGCAACACCTCGTCCTGCTCCGATACCAGGCCGGATTCCTCTGCCATGTCGAGGAAGGCATCGAGATCGCCGTTCTCCGCGGCGTTCTCCTCGACCTCGTCCCGCGCCCGCCTGACACGCTGGAAGCGATTGAGCATACGGGCGGGACGGCCGAACAAGAACCAGAAGAAGGAAATCAGCAGCCGGCCGACCTCGAGCACGCGCCGAGGACCGAGCGATGCCACCAGCGCCAGGGGGAGCAGTTTGTCGACGACAACATAGGCTGCCAGGCTCAGTGCCATCGACCACGCCAGACGTGCGGGATCGCCGGCGCCGACACCGAGCCAGCCGGGAACAACGGCTGCAACGGTGACCACCAGCAACACCAGCGCCAGCTGGCGCGCCAAGCGCACGGCCGTGAAGGTCTCGTCGATACGCTCCCACACGGCCCCCTCATCGGCTTCGGCGCCGGAAATGCGCTGCGCCCAGCGGTACACGTCGAGCCGGGCGACCGCCCGCGAGGCCACTTCGAGCGCCGCCGCGAGCAGCAGTGTCAGGGCAGGAATCAGCACGCCCAGGATCTGATAGCGGGTCATCGTTTGCCTCCCCCACCGACCACGCGCGGCCGCAGACGGTTCTCGAGCGCCACCATCTGGCCTTCGTCGCGCTCGTGATCGTAACCCAGAAGGTGGAGAAGGCCGTGCAGGGCGAGAACCTCGAGCTCGTGCGCGTAGCTCCTGCCAGCGTCGGCGGCCTGTCGTGCCGCTTGATCGGTGCAGATGACAACGTCACCGAGATCACGCTCTCCGGTGGGCTCGAGCGCATCGGCGGGAAAGGACAATACGTCGGTTGACTTCGGCACATCGACGTAGCGCCCGTGGTAGTCGCTCATCGTGGCGTCGTCGACGAACACAAACGACACCGCATCGGCGCGTTCGGTGGTTTCGCGAAGAGCCCGCTCCACGACGAAGCGCAGCCTGGTCGCGTCAATGATAGGTCTGATTTGAAAGTTGCGAACCGCTATCCTCATCCGACAGGCTGACCCTCACCCCGGCGCTCGACGAATCCGTCGCTTCAGGATACTCGATCCTCTGGTGGTGCATGCCTGCCAGGACGCTTAAAAAAGCGTCGGAGATCTTCGACAGGTCTTCGAGTGTGAGCGCGCATTCGGCCAGCTGGTCATCATCGACGACCTCCTGGATGGCACGCTTGATCATGGCACGCAAACGGGCCGGGCTGGTGTCGCTGAGCGTTCGAGAGATGGCCTCGACACCGTCTGCAAGCATGAGTATGGCGGTCTCCTTGCTGCGTGGCTTGGGCCCCGGATAGCGAAAGTCGCGCTCGTCCACCGGGCGCCCCTCTTTCTGCGTCGCCTGCTTGGCTTTCTCGTAGAAGAAGCGGATCAGACGGGTGCCGTGATGTTGCGGGATGGCATCGATCAACGGCTGCGGCAAACCATGTTCCCGTGCGTAGGCGACGCCGTCCTTGACGTGGCTGACGAGAATCAGGGCGCTCATGCTGGGAGACAGGCTGTCGTGTGGGTTGTGGCCGTCTTTCTGATTCTCGACGAAGTACTGTGGCTGCCGTAGCTTGCCGATGTCGTGGTAGTAGGCGGAGACGCGCACGAACAGCGGGTTGACGCCGATCGCCTCGGCCGCCTTCTCGGCCAGCGTCCCGACCACCACGCTGTGGTGGTAGGTGCCCGGGGCCGACACCGCGAGGTCCTTCAACAGTGGCAGGTTCATGTTGGAGAGCTCGAGCAACTTGATATCGGTGAGCGACTGGAAGAGATGCTCCAACGGCGGCAGCGCGATGGTCGCCACGATCGACACCAGAATACCGCCGGCGATCGCGCACACCACCTGGAAGCCGAGTACCGAAAGTGAATCGATAGGCTGGGCCAGCAGGCCCAGGCCGACAACCGTCACGGCGTTGACGCCGCCGACCAATACACCGGCGCGGGTCAGCGCGGTGCGCTGTTTGTACTCGCTCATTCCGTAGAGGGCTGCAAACGAACCGAGCAGTGCGTAGAGCACCATGCCGAGGTCCTGGGTCATCGCTCCCAGCACCACGGCGAACACCGCCGAAAACGCCCACGCCACCTGCACGTTGACGAGCAGCATCAGCAACACTGCACCGGAGGCGAGCGGAACGGCGAAACGATAGCTTTCGACACTGGTGAAGGGATCCAGAGCCGCGGCATTGGCCACCGCCTCGCCGAGAAACAGTGACCCGCGGGTGAGCGCGACCATGCCGACGAGAGCGATCAGCGCCAGCAGGTACAGGTGCTTGACCCGCTGATAACGAATGCGCTTCTGGTAGTGGAGGACGTAGCGCCACAACGAAAAAACCGCCAACGCCACCAGAAGGGCCATCCCGGCGGTCCCCAGCATGGAACGGTCGCTGCGATACTGCTCCCGAATGGCGTCCAGCTCGAGCAGCTTTTGTGCCGTTACTTCGTCGCCCTGGCGCAACAACACGCGACCCCGCTTGAGCTGGTAGAAAAACGGCTGCACGGCATCGAGCGCGTCGCGACGGCGTTGCGTCGAGGCATTGCTGTTGAACCTCAAGTTGGGAACCACCAGGCCGGCGACAAACTCGCCGAGCGCGGCCTCGGCAGTATCCGACAGCTCCAGCCGGTCCGCCAGTGTCGTTTGCGCCAGCTCGCGGGCGTCACCGATTTCGAGGACACTGTCGCCATTGGGCAGGCGACTTTCGTCCTGGCTGATGACATCACGCAGCGTGATCGCCGTGCTGGCGCCAATCCGGGTTCGCTCGATGGTGCCCACCAGACGTTCTTCGGACAGCGAGATGATGCTGCCGGCGGCGGCGAGCTCGGTGTCGATTGAAAAGCCACCCTCCTCATCACATAGCGCCCCCACCAACTCCGCCGGAAGAGGTTGCCCGACCGCCGCCATCGCCTGCTGCTCGAGGTCGAAGCGCACCTCTTCCGAGAGGCCAGCCCATGCTTCCGCCCCCTCGAAACAGGCGGTGCGTCCCCAGGCGAACAGCGCTTGCACCGCCTGTTTGCCGTACTCGTGCGCTCCCGGAATGTAGTCGTAGAAGGCGGGCACCGACTGGTCGACCTCGGTCCGACGACGCTCGGTGGATGCGGGGTCCTCAACGGTGAGATCGACCGGCGCCGTCACGTCGGCGGTAGCGATGTCACCGGGTTGATACTCGGGCTGCGAGAAACGCACCTGCGGCGCCACAATGACAACGATCACGACGGTCGCCAGCACCGTCCACAATGCGTCGTAACCGAGCGCGGCGCGCAGCCGCGCACCCGCCATCTTGCGCCGCCGGCGGCCACGGCTCACCGCCCTAGCCATTGTCCGGCTCACGGCCACCACCGGCGCCGGCGGAGTAGGCGGCCGCCTCGATTTCTTCGGCTACTGCGGCCGCCGTCTCGGTGCCGTCGAGCGCTTCCGAAGCCTGGCGCGCGAGCCGCTTGGCCTCGGTGTCCTCGGCGTACGCGACGATGATCTTCTGCACCAACGGATGGCGAACCACGTCACGCTCGTCGAACTCGACAAAGCCGATGCCGCGGATTTTCTTCAACAGCCGACGCGCCTCAACCAGCCCCGAGGGCTTGCCGCTCGGCAGGTCAATCTGGGTCACGTCACCGGTGATAACGGCACGCGAATCCCTGCCGATCCGGGTGAGGAACATCTTCATCTGCTCGGCGGTGGTGTTTTGCGCTTCGTCGAGAATGACGAAGGAATCGGCCAGCGTACGGCCGCGCATGAAAGCGAGCGGGGCGATCTCGATGTGACCGCGTTCCACCAGCCGGTTGGCGCGGTCAACGTGGATCAGATCGTACAGTGCATCGTACAGGGGTCGCAGGTACGGATTGACCTTCTCGTACATGTCTCCGGGCAGGAAGCCGAGTTTCTCCCCCGCCTCGATGGCCGGACGCGCCAGGATCACGCGCCGCACCACGCGCCGGTTGAGCGCGTCGATCGCCATCGCCATGGCCAGATAGGTCTTGCCGGTGCCCGCCGGCCCGATGCCAAAGACGATGTCGTGACTGCGAATCGCCTCGATGTAGAGCTTCTGATTGACCCCCTGCGGGCGCACCAGGCGGTCGCGCGCCGTCTGGATGCCGCCGTCGCCGAAGAAACGCGTCAGCGACACCTGTGGAGAGTCCTTGGCGATGCGCAGCGCCGTTCGAACGTCCTCGTCCTTGAGCTCGTAGCCCCTGGAAATCAGCAGGCCGAGCTCGGTGAGCACCTTGGCGGCAATCTCGACGCCCTTGTCGTCGCCCTCGAGGAACACCTCCCGGTCGCGCGCCGAGACGGTGATGTCGAGATCCGATTCGAGGTGTCGGAGGTTTTCGTCGTGTACGCCGAAGAGCGCCTGCAGCTCTCCTTCGGCGAGAGCGATCTTTCTCATATTGCAAACGACCGCGCCACCTCCCGCAGAGGCCAGCACGGTCCTCGTTGTCTCAGGGTCGTGTACCCATCGCGCTGGAATGCTAGCCGGGGGTGTGCGGCCGTGTCTAGTAGAACGGGTTGGGAAGGGTTCGCGTTCCGCGTCGGGGGGGTGGGGATTCGCTCCCTTTCTGCCTGTTTTTTGGATTTCCCGCCACCCACGTTTTTTTCTATTCCCACCACCCGCGTTTTTTCTATTTCCCACCACCCGCCCCCTCCGGGCACTGCCTACGGCAGCACCCTTGCCCGCTATATGCCAAAGGAGTAAGAAGGGCGCCTGTCGGGACAGGCGCTTCGCTCCCGCCTACGCGCCCAGCGGGCAGCGAAGGCGCCGTAGGCGCCGAGAGGTCGGGGGCGGGTGGTGGGAAATCAAGAAAAACGGCTGGTGGGAAATCAAGAAAAAATGAACCCCATCTCAAGCCGCCTCCAGCCCCACCTATGCAAAACTCGACATCCGCCTTGAAAGCCCGGCCGGGCCCAATAGAATGGTCGCTCACGTCCACTCAACTGGATCGAGCGACAGATCGGATCCGCGACCAAGCCATGACGCTGCACTCCATCAAGAAATCCGCCATTCTCGCCGCCGCCACGTTGACCCTGATCGGGACGACCTTGCCGGCCGACCCTCTCGTCGGGATCCGACAGGACCCGCAGGCGAACCTCGAGCGCGCCCTGGAAATCATCGGATCGATGGAGGAGGCGTGGGAGACCATCACCGACTACACGGCGATCGTCGCCAAGACGGAACGGTTTCGAGACGGCACCGTCAGGTCCGAGCAAGCCCTGGTGAAGTACCGCAAGCCCGCCGACCACTACCTCCGTGTGCTCGAGGGTGATGAGAAGGGGGCCGAAGTTCTGTATCCCACGGGGGAGAACAACGACCTGATTCTCGCCCACAAGGGTGGCATTACCGGAGCGTTTGCCAGGTTCATCGGAGGGATCCCAGGAATCGGCCGGGTGATCCCCAAGGAATTCGGCCTTGAGGATCCGCGGCTGCTCGTCCGTCAACATCACATCATCTTCGATATCAATCTCGGAAAAGTAGTGCAATTGATCGCACGACCCGTTCGCACGTCGGCTGAATATGGTGAGGGGCAGATCATCTTTCACCCGAGTGAGGAGGTGGACGGCCGGCCGGCTGACGTGATGGAGCTTCTCTTCCCCGCGGATGCCGGACTCATTCAAACGGTTCAGCAGGGTGACACGCTGTTCAGCGTTGCCCCCGAATGGGGGCAGGACATGGCCGTCATTCTGTACAACAACCCCGAGATCGACGGACCGACTGATCTTCGTACGGGACAGAAAATCTTCGTTCCCAGATACTACGCGGCGCGGGTCGTCCTGTGGATCGGGCAGGAGCCACGGCTGCCGTTGAAGCTGGAGATCTACGACGGCCAGGGTCGACTCTATGAGTCCTACGAGCACTCCGAGCTGCGCCTCAACACCGGACTGACCGACCTGGATTTCGACCCGGCGAATCCCGAGTATCGCTTCCGGTAGGCGCCGTAGGCGCCTAGAGGTCGGGGGCGGGTGGCGGGAAACAAAAAAACGGGCCCACTCTCAAGCTGGCACCTGCCCCCTCCTACTCCTCTCGCCCCAGCTCGGCCGAGATTCGAGCGAGCTCGTGTACGTAATCCCCCAGATTCATGGCATGAGAACCCGCCAGCCGTCGAAGCGCCGAGACCGTTGTGCCCTCGCCATTCTCGATTCGTCGTACCTGCCGCTCCGACAGGCCCACGATGGAACCTTGGGTCATTCCATGCGTCCGTCGTAGGCGGCGAATCGCCTGGCCGAGGCGCCCATCCTCGAGCGCTCTTTTAGCGAAGACTTGTTCTTTGAGCTTCGGGTCGACCACCAGCCGCAGGTCTTCCAACCCCAGATGAACGTCGGGCTGTGGCCAGTGCAGATAGCTCCCATCCTCGGCGATCACGAGTTGCTCGAGTTCGGCGCGACTCAGGTGGCGCAGGGCTCGCGCCTGTTCGATCGGAACTCTGATCATCTCCGACGCGCAACTCACCACAACCAACTCGTCCTCCGTCAGTCGGGCGGTGGCTATGAGGTCTTCTTCTGCGCCGATACAAAACGCGTTCAAGACCCTCCGGGGAACATCGACGTGCCGATGAACGAACATGTTGCGAATTGCCCGCAGATTCGCTTGAGCCAAGAACTGCGGGAGCAATTCGGAGGCGTCATCGGTGTGCACGAAAAGCGCACGCAGGTGATGACGCTGGTTCGCCAGCCTGGCGAGTTCCGCCGTCTGTTGGAGATGGAGCAAGGAGGTCAAGACAAAGACGTAGCGGTATTCCAGCATCAACGTCGGCGACCCCTCGCTGAAGTACTTCAGGCACCTCCGCCGCGGCAGGCCGGCGAGCAAGGACGGCTCGGTGGTGAAAACGGCAAGATCGCGCTCGGAACTCAGCATCTCGACCTACTGGCGGAAGACTTTTCGATCCCACTCATCCAGCAGCTCCTCGCGGTGCTGGACGACCAGGCTTCGTATCCGCCGCTGCTCGCGCCCCGACGGTCCCCGCCCCCTCCGGGGCCACACCATTGTGAACGCCAACGCCTCGCTCGTGGTGAACAAAAGGTCCACGCGAGCGTCCCACGTGCCCGGCTTCCGCACGTGCAGATGCGGCGGAAGATGGTCGCTCGAGTGGAACAGCAACTCGAAACCATCGAGACGGCAGCATTCCACTTTTCCCAACGTTTCATGAGCTCCGTACCAGCCATATTAATTTCATAAACAATACATTAATGTCCGGTCTACGATCAATACGCGAAGAATTAGTCCCCTACCATTGAGACGGCCATCGACTGTCTGGAAGAAGCTGATTCCGACGCCTACATCGAAGAGATAGAACTTCGCCGTCTCGACCAGGCGGCGCTTCTGACGCCGGCGCCACGGCTCCAGCGTGAAGCCGAGGAGCGTGTCCTCCAATATCTGGAAGTAGTTGCGTTGTGCCACCACGGCCGTCCAAGGTGGGATTGTGCCAGCGTGGAAGTGGGTTTAATTTTTTTTGATTTCCCACCACCCGCCCACGACCTCTCGGCGCCTACGGCGCCTTTGCTGCCCGCTGGGCGCGTAGGTGGGGGCGAAGCGGCTTGCATGCGGTGGGCGATTGTTCCGCTACTCGCACAGGTGGGAGCGAAGCGGCGATCCAGACAGGCGCCCGTCCCATTCCTTTGGCTGGTAGCGGGCAAGGGAGCTGCCGTAGGCAGCGATCGGAGGGGGTGGGTGGCACCAAACAGAAAAATCGAACCCACTCTCACGCTGGCTTCCGCCCTACCTACTCCGTCAACTCAATATGCAGCTCTTCCAGCTGCTCCCCATCCACCGCCGCCGGCGCCTCGGTCATCAGATCGGTCGCACTCGCCGTCTTCGGAAACGCCGTCACCGCCCGCAGGCTCTTCTCCCCCGCCAACATCATGACAATGCGATCGAAGCCCATGGCGATGCCGCCGTGCGGCGGGGCGCCGTACTCGAGGGCATCGAGCAGGAAGCCGAACTGCGCCTGGGATTCGTCGGCCGCCATGCCGAGGACGGCGAAGACGCGGCGTTGCAGGTCGGACCGGTGGATGCGGATGGAACCACCACCGAGCTCGACACCGTTGAGCACCAGGTCGTAGGAGCGGGCCCGCACTTTCAACGGCTCGCTCTCGAGCATGCCGATGTCGTCCGGGTGCGGCGAGGTGAAGGGATGGTGGCGCGCCATCAGCCGGCCGGCCTCTTCACTAGCCTCGAGAAGGGGAAACTCCAGCACCCAGCAGAAGTGAAAGCCGCCGTCGTCGGGGATCCAACCCTCGGTGGCCGCCAGCGCCTTACGCACCGCGCCCATGGTCACCGCCGCCACCTCCCACTCGTCGCCGGCGATCAGCAGGGCGTCCCCGACCTCCGTTCCGGTGGCCCGGCAGAGCTCGGCAACCAGCTCGTCGCCGAGGAACTTGGCCACCGGCGATTTGAATCCGTCTTCGTTGTGCAGGATCCACACCAACCCCTTGGCGCCCTGCTCCTGGGCGAGCTCGGTGAGCTTGTCGAGCCGGGCGCGCCCGACGGTGGCACCGCCCGGCCAGCGCAGAGCCTTCACCGCACCGCCCGATTCCGCCACCGCGCTGAAGGCACGGAAATCGCTATCACGTACCTGCTCGGTGACATCCTGCAGCTCGTGACCGTAGCGGGTGTCGGGAGCGTCGGAGCCGAAGCGGTCGAGCGCCTCGCGGAAGCTGAGCCGCGGGAACTCGGGATCGGCGGGCAAGCCGGCGACCTCGAGCAAGCGCCGCATCATGCCCTCGGTGAGCTCGATGACGTCGTCGGGCTCGACGAAGCTCATCTCGATGTCGATCTGGGTGAACTCGGGCTGGCGGTTGGCGCGCAGGTCCTCGTCGCGGAAGCAGCGGGCGAGCTGGAAGTAGCGATCGAAGCCCGCCACCATGAGCAACTGCTTGAATAGCTGCGGGCTCTGCGGCAGGGCGTAGAAGGTGCCCGGATTCACCCGGCTGGGCACCAGGTAGTCGCGCGCCCCTTCCGGTGTGGCGCGCGTCAGGATGGGAGTCTCGATCTCGGGGAAGCCCTGCGCGTCGAGGTAGTTGCGCACCGCCAGCGCCATCTTGTGGCGCAGCTCGAGGGCGCGCTGCAGCGGTGGACGCCGTAGGTCGAGATAGCGGTACTTCAGGCGCAGATCCTCGAGCGCGCCGGAGTCTTCCTCTATGAGGAAGGGAGGTGTTTTCGCCGTCGACAGGGTCTTTGCGGTTCGTACTCTGATCTCGATCGCACCGCTGGGCAGCGCCTCGTTGACGGTCTCCGGCGGGCGTGCCGCGACCTCGCCCTCGATCTCTACGACCCACTCGGGGCGCCATTCCTCCGCGGTGGCGTGGGTCTCGGCGACCTCCTCGGGGTTGAACACCAGCTGCACCGTGCCGCTTCGATCACGCAGGTCAACGAAGATCAGCCCGCCCAGGTCCCGACGGTGCCACACCCAACCCTGCAAACAGACCGTCTTGCCGACCTGTTCGCGGCGCAGCTCACCACATTTATGAGTTCGACGCATGTTCGATCCTCAGCCCTCGCCGCCGTCTTGGCGCAGCTCGTCGGCAACCACGGTGGCAAGGATCTCGAGCGACACCTCGTGTTGTTCGCCGCTCTCCATCATCTTCAATGTACACACTCCTTTTGCCAGTTCGTCGGGCCCGAGAATGACCACCGCCGGCGCGCCGCAGCGATTCGCCGCCTTCATCTGCGCCTTCATGCTGCGCCCCTGGAAATCACCGGTGCAGCGCACGCCGCACGCCCGCAGCCGGCGTAGGACGCGTAGCGCCTCGGGCATGAGATCGCGACTCACGGTTACCACGTAACAATCGAGGTTCGCCGGCCGGTCTCCCTGCGGCAAGGCCAGCACGATGCGCTCGAGGCCGGCGGCGAAACCAACGCCGGGAACATCGTCGCCGCCCATGTGCGCCACCAGGCCGTCGTAGCGACCGCCGCCGAGAACGGCATCCTGCGCCCCCAACCCCGACGAAGTGATTTCGAACACCGTGCGGCGATAGTAGTCGAGGCCGCGCACCAGGCGCGGATCCACCTCGTACTCGACCCCCCAATCATCGAGGTAACCGCACACCTCTTCGAAATGGCTCCGGTTCGCCGGGCTCAGATGCTCGATGATCTTGGGCAGCTTTTCAATGACGGCGCGATCACGCGGGTCCTTGCTGTCGAACACCCGCAGCGGGTTGATCTGGTGGCGGCGGCGCGCGTCCTCCGACATCTCGTCGAGGAGCTCGCTCTGCGCCTCGACGAGCTTCTCCATGTACACCGGGCGGTCGTCTTTGTCGCCGACGCTGTTGAGCTTGAGCTCGAGCGAATCGAGGCCCAGGTCGGCCAACCAGGTCATCGCCATATCGATGATCTCGGCATCAACGCCGGCGGATTCGGAGCCGAAGGCCTCGACGCCGATCTGGTGAAACTGGCGATAGCGGCCCTTCTGCGGGCGCTCGTAGCGAAACATCGGACCGATGTAGTAGAAGCGCACGACGTCGAGGCTCTGCCCCAACTTGTGCTCCACGTAGGCGCGTACCACCGGCGGCGTACCTTCCGGGCGCAGGGTCAAATCGTGGCCACCGAGATCGACAAAGCGGTACATCTCTTTTTGTACAATCTCCGAAGTTTCGCCCGTCCCTTTCTCGAACACCTTGCTGTCCTCGAAGATCGGAGTGCGCATCTCGCGGAAGCCATAGCGTTCGAAGGCGTGGCGTGCTGCCGCCTCGACCTCCTGCCAGCGCTCAACTTCGGGAGACATGACGTCGCGGGTGCCGCGGGGCGCTCGCAGGCCCTGGCGCTCGGCGGCGGTGGGCAACGAATCTGATGTTGTCATGCCTCGTCCTTCTTCACGCATCGTGCCAACGACCTTGGGGCGCAGTCGACTGGCTTCATGCTTCGTCCCAACGCGATTCGGGAGGAATCATCTGTCCCCCACCCTCTCTCAGGTACTGCTCTTTGCTCTCGACGTAGTGACGCGCATGATCGAGAATCCATTCGACGTCTTCGTCGTTGACCCGGCGGGAAAATTTCGCCGGGCTGCCGACCACCAAGGTGCGCGCCGGCACCACCGTCCCGGGCGCAACCAACGCACCGGCGGCGATGATGCACTCCTCGCCCACCACCACGCCGTCCAGCACGGTGGCGCCCATACCGACCAGCGATCGCCCACCGATGCAACAGCCGTGCAAGATGGCGCCGTGCCCCACGGTAACCCACGATCCCAGCACGGTGGGCTCCTTATCGGGTGCACAATGCAGGATTGTACCCTCCTGAAGGTTGGT
>Ga0114950_10002383_pt1 | contig 14422 bp, 9 predicted proteins | sample N075metaG_FD_83503 | JGI IMG/M metagenome (GOLD analysis project Ga0114950, IMG submission 83503) | Deep subsurface microbial communities from Kermadec Trench to uncover new lineages of life (NeLLi) - N075 metaG | ecosystem: Environmental > Aquatic > Marine > Ocean trench > Sediment | place... | reverse complement strand
GTCTCCGAGGACGACTCCAAGCTCAGACCAGCGGCCAAGTCCCCGGCACGTCGGGGCTATTACCGCTTACACGGAATTAGAAAATATACTGCTAAATCAATAACTTAGACTGGCGGAGAGGGAGGGATTCGAACCCTCGATGGGCTACAAACCCATACACACTTTCCAGGCGTGCTCCTTCAACCGCTCGGACACCTCTCCAAAACACGATTACACCGGGACGATGGAGGCAACCCAAACCAGCCACACCTTGCACACGAGGCTGCTGCTACCGTTGCTCCCTTCCGGGCCTGGCGGAGTTCACAACTTGTCATTGCGAGGGGACCGACCTGGGTCACCATTGATCACGGGCGAAGTATGCTAGCGGAACTCGACCGTGAAGTGTAGCAAGCCAATCCTCACCTATACTGTTTGAGATGATTTGCGATCCATCCACCCACTCATGAACTGGTCGCTTTTCGCGATCATTCAGTTAGGCGTTACTGCTGCGGGAATCGTGGCTGCGTTCTGGCTGCGTAATCGTGAGCTGAAAAAACACCTCGCCAGGATGGAGGCATCTCCCGATGAAGCCGATCAGGCACTTGCCGAGGCGAAAACCAAGCTTGAATCCATCGAGGAACGCAAAGAGTGGCTGAAAGGGCGCATCGCCGCACTTGACGGCGACGATCCAGTGACCGTGGTTCAGCGAATGGTGTTGCAAAACGAGTCGAAGCCTAAGAAATCGTTCCACGATGACTTATCGGCCCAGCTGGGTGGTGGCTCGAACATCGAGGAGAGCTGGCGCGAACTCCGTGCCAATCAACATGAACTCTCTGCCAAACTCATCGGTACTTCTCCTTCACAACATACTTCCATCGTGAGACTTTACGAAGTGTATTCGACGTTGGATGAATCTCTTGGAATCGACCTGCCCGCGCTTCCAGAGCCGGAAGAGGGCACGGTTCTAGAGGGTGAAGAACAACTCCGGAGTGAAAACGAGCGCCTCCTTGAACAGCTGGAATCGGCCCGCGAAGCACTCCTTGCTACAGGCGAAGGTAATACCGAAGGTGAGGATCTAAAGAGTCTACTGCAGCAATTTACTCGTGACAGCCGGGATATGATGATCTGCATCGAAATGTTGGAAGCGGAAAATCTGCAATTGCGCGAACGCCTCGACGCAAACAAGTCCGCAAACTCAAAAACACCCGGCGAGCCAGACGAGACGTCTTCCGAGGGACCAGCCCAGGCACAGCCCGCAGATTCAGCGGATGCAGACGTGGCTGAAATCGATGATGCCGACATTGAGGCAATCCTGGCTTCCGTTGCCAACGAAGGTGCCGAAGACGCGGCTTAAACTGTAACGCGAGCTTCGGATGTCTGGCTGTCGTTGTGAACATAGGCTAGAGTCAACCTCCTTCCTGGAAGCGACTATGAGAAAAACGATTGCGCAAAGACCATCGCCCCTACCTGGCTAAGCGTTTACACCGCCATATTGAACGCTCCTACGTAAACCACTTCATCAAACCCAACCTCGATTCCATGGGAGCCGAAGCCGCAATCATGAAACCGTGGAATCTTAAAATACATGGCCCGAATATCCATTTCGGTCGTGGGGTGCATGTCATTACCGCTCGGGATCGCAAAGTGCAACTCACCGTGTGGTGCCAGGGAGAGCAAGAAGGTCGTATCGATATTGGCGACTACGCCTTGCTCTGCCCCGGCGTGCGGCTGGACTCGGCCTGCCATATAGAGATTTGCGCCAACACCATGATTGCCGCTGGCGCCTACCTGACCGACGCCGATTGGCACGACATTTACGACAGAACCAAACCGATCGGCAACGCTCACAAGATCACGCTTCATGACAATGTCTGGATCGGTGACAGCGCCATAGTCTGCAAGGGCGTTTCGATCGGTGCCAACAGCATCATCGGTGCGGGGAGTGTTGTGACTCGCGACATCCCGGCGAACGTCATTGCCGCGGGCAATCCAGCCACCGTGGTCAAGGAGCTCGACACTGCACGGAAGCTACGCCGGCGTAGAGATTTACTCGCAGACGCGCAGAGTCTCAACAGACAAATCGACTATCTGGAGCGCTCACTTCACGGGGACAACAGTTGGCTAGGCTGGCTGCGGACAATCGTGCGGCCGAAGCGGAGCGATTAGATCGACGCTTGCACCGACCCGACGCGGGAGAGCATTTTAGTGCTCCGGTAATTCTTTACTAACGCGGCAATTCTCATTGCCGCGGTAGCCGCACCAACGGCGCAACTTCTTCCACATCCGAGCGAAACGGATTTATTTCGATTCCACCGCGACGTAAAAAACAACCCAGTACACTCAGCTGCTCGCACCGGCAATATTTTTTCAGATCCAGGAATATCTGCTCCACGGTAGCCTCGTGAAAGGCCGCGTGATTTCGAAACGAAACCAGGTACTTCAGCAGGCTTTCTCGCACCATAGGACGTCCCACATATTCCACCCTCACCGACGCCCAGTCTGGTTGACCTGTTATCGGGCAGAGGCTGCGGAACAGATGGCTGAATAGTGTCTCCTTAACCATGCGCTCATCACCCGATTCGAGTCTGAGCAACGTGGGTTCCCGTTCGTAGTGAGTCACTTCAGTCTCCAGGTCGTCCAGACAGGTGCCAGGAAACTGATGGTTGGCGATCAACAGCTGACTGCTTTCGAGAAGCTCCACCATTATGGGTGCGCGAAAAGCTACCGTCAGATCTGAGTCGAGCGTGCTCAACACATCTGCTTTGTTGGCGAACTTGGTTTGCGCAAAAGAATTGAGATACAACTTCAACGATTTGCTTTCCACCAGACAGGGGGACGTACACCTGACTTTTATTCGCAAACCTGCTATTTGCGGTTTGCCTCGCTCATCGAGCCATGAGAACTCGTAACAGGTCCAGATATCCTCGCCGCTAAAAGGCAACGTTGCTGGCAGGTTAAAAGAATCGCGCCCATTGGCTCGTTCAATCGCACACAGCAGCGATGGCGTATACGTTCCGGTATTCCGGGCCGCCCTGCCTAACGGGATCGTGGAGTTCATAGGGTCGTCTCTACCGCAAACAATTCAGGGTCTGTCAAAGGTGGCAGTCCCAAGCCATCCAACAACAACCCTACCATTGTATAAGACAGTGAGCCACCGGTCAGGGTCAAACCCGTGTCGATAAACGGCCCGGTTTAGCTGCTCAGCCGATCATCAAGGCAGCTAAGTTGACGCCGGACTCTACCGGCGCCGAAGCCAAATCCGGGAACACGGACGCACTGCTACCTGGCACCATCCATTGCGCAAGCTCGCCAAACTCGGCGTCTAAAGCCGTGCGGCTTCGTATCCACCGCACCTCCCGGCCGACTCATCACCTGCTTGACATGCACGTACAAAGCGCTCATCTGACCGCTCAGGTATTTTCATGGATCTTTCGAGAATGGTGCGGTGACATCAAAAAAGGTTTACCTTCCCCAGCAGAATGATTCTGGCCCGGGATATTGATAGATATATTTGAGCAATTTCAATCGTTTGCAATAGCTTTCTCACAATATGCCTGGGGTCCGTGGTTACTGGTTCTGTTGCTTGGCGGCGGCTCGTTCTTCCTGTTCTACAGTGGTTTTACGCCGTTTCGCTATTTTTCCCATGCCGCGGCTCTGCTCATGGGTCGATACGATTCCCAGGATGATCCCGGTGAGATCAGCCATTTTCAAGCGCTCTCAACCGCACTCGCCGGTACGGTCGGCATGGGCAACATCGGGGGCGTTGCTCTCGCCATCACGGTGGGAGGCCCCGGCGCGATCTTCTGGATGTGGATGACGGCAATCGTCGGTATCGCGACCAAGTTCTTCACCTGCTCACTGGCCGTCATGTACCGCGGACGCGACAGCAATGGGGATCTGCAGGGCGGCCCGATGTATGTCATCCGAGAAGCGCTCTCACCGAAATTCCGCATCCTTGGCCTTATGTTTGCGTTTTTCGGCCTGATCGGTTGCCTTCCTGCATTTCAGGCTAATCAGCTCGTACAAGTTCTTCGAGAGGTGGTATTTGTCGAACTCGGCATCCTGGAAGCGGGTGTTGCGCAACCAACCTTCAACTTGATTACGGGAATCGTCATTGCGTTCGTCGCAGCAATAGTCATATTCGGTGGTTTACAACGCATAGCCACACTAGCCAGCCGTGTCGTTCCGTTCATGGCAGCGTTGTACCTTGGTACAGCGCTCGTTGCCGTGCTAATGAACATTGCGGAGCTACCCGCGGTTATTGCCCTCATCGTAACCGATGCGTTTACCGGTGAAGCAGTTGCGGGAGGCGCATTACTCACCGTCATCCTCTACGGAGTGCAACGGGGTGCCTTTTCCAACGAGGCAGGCATCGGCACGGAATCCATGATACATGGTGCCGCGCGCACCAGGGAGCCTATTCGCGAAGGCCTCGTGGCCATGCTTGGTCCTGCTATCGACACTCTGCTCGTGTGCTCGGCGACTGCATTCATGATTTTGCTCTCCGGTGTGTGGCAAGCGAGCGATGAAAGCGGTGTCACCCTGACGGCGAGCGCATTTCAAGCACTGCTCGGAACACCCGGGCTGGTGATATTGTTTGTCTGTGTGGCCTGCTTTGCCAGCACCACAATCTTCACCTATTCCTTCTACGGTACGCAGTGCGCAAGCTTCCTGTTTGGAGCGCATCGTAAGCATTATTACCGGTGGGTTTACATCGGGTTCATTGTCGTAGCGAGCGTGGTTACCCTCGAGGCGGCCATCGGTATCATCGACGGAGCTTTTGCGCTCATGGCGATTCCGACCATGATCTCGACGCTGCTGCTTGCACCAAAGGTCAAAGAAGCTGCCAAACGCTATTTCGCGCAGATCGATACTCCGGGGCCAACGTTGCGAACCAGACCAACAGAGGGTTAGACCGACATTTCTAACCGCCAGCCACTTGCAGCCAGTCGATTACCTTTCTACAGTGATGCCACTGCTTCGACGGGTGTTCCAGTTTGCTGTCATACCACAGACGTAGGTGTGAGGAACATTTCTCCAGTGCAAAGACAAGCTCCGCAAAACAGAAGAGACAACTAGTCTTCACTCATGACTCAAGAATCGAACAAGCCAGATCCAGAAAACGCCATCGCTGATACCTACCAGTCAGTAAGCGGCGTTTACGACGAGTTCATGACGAACGGAAAGCTTCGCACCCATTGGGGATCCATCGGCGAGACTCTGTTACATCAAGGACAAAACTGGGCGGCTAACCTCAATACCAACGTACGTCGTTTGCTCGAAGAGAACGCAGTGACCTATCTCGCCGATGGCACGCGTAGGCCATGGCAACTCGACGGTCTACCTTTCTTGTTGAATCCTGATGAATGGCAGACGCTCGAAACGGGGCTGATCCAGCGGGCTCAGTTGCTGAATGCAATCGTTGCGGATCTCTATGGTCCGCAGACCCTGCTGCACGGAAATCTGCCCCCTGCACTTATTTTTGCAAACCCGGATTACCTACTGCCGAGTTGCGGCTATCAGACACCTGAAGGCATCTACCTGCACCTGTTGGCATTCGATCTCGGTCGTTCCCCCGACGGCCAGTGGAGAGTGCTGAGTAATCGCACCGAAGCGCCATCCGGCCTCGGTTTTGCCCTTGAAAACCGCCTGATCATGGCCAGATGTTTGCCGGAACTATTCGATCGCTGCGGCGTATCGCGTCTCGCTCACTTCTTTCGCTCATTCAGCGACAATCTGCAACGTCTGGGTGCTTTGAGCACGGCCGGTGATGGCTTGGCGGTGATTCTTTCCGGCGGACCCGAGGATGCCATCTATTCGGAGCACACCTTCCTGGGTCGCTATCTCGGTTTCCCCGTGGTGGAAGGCGCCGATCTCACCGTACGTGATGATCGTTTGTATCTCAAAACCCTCGAAGGGCTGAAGATCATCAATCTGCTTACCCGCCAGATCGAATCCGCGGATTGTGATCCTCTGGAGTTACGACCACGCTCCAGGCAGGGCGCACCGGGTCTGTTGCGCACCGCAAGCAATGGCCACGTGGTCGTCGCAAACGCCATTGGTTCCGGCGTGGTCGAAAACGACGCGATCATGAGTTTTCTACCTGGATTGTGCCTCAGCCTGCTCGGCGAAGAACTCGCACTGCCAAGCCTTGCGACCTGGTGGTGCGGTCAAGCCAAAGAATACGCTTACGTTCAAAATCACCTCGATACCCTGGTGCTGCGTAAGGCATTCGTTCGCAGGCCGCTACTCGAGAGTTCGGTACACACTTACATGGCGACCGATGTGGATGTCCTCGACATGGTTCAACTCGAGCGCGCGGTCAACCTGTTGCCTTATGACTACGTCGGAAGAGAACCCGTAGCGCTATCCACAGTACCTTACTGGAACGAACACGGTCAGTGGGAGGCTGCGCCCATGACCCTCAGGCTTTATGTCGCGGCAACCGAACATGGCTATCAGGTCATGCCGGGAGGGCTCGCTCGGGTATCAACTCCAACCGGCGACATCAGCAAAGATGTGTGGATCCGCTCGAACGAGAGCTTTCTCACCAGCGTTGTTACCAACTTGTCCGTGGCTACTCGACGCAGCGACCGGGATCTTCCCAGCCGCACGGCGGACGATTTATTCTGGCTTGGGCGCTATCTCGAGCGCAGTGAGGGCGCGGTACGGCTATACAGAACATTGTTTCGCTACATCGGCGGGGGTGGGGATGCCAGCGAACAACCCGTTGCACTGGATATTCTCACCCGTCTGCTCGGATCAATGGACTACCTGTCCGCACAACGGGCGCGACGCGCCGCCGCCGCCGGGCAACAGGCGGTGGAGCGGGAATTGTGGAACATTCTGTTTGGGCCGGAAAGCAAAGACGGTCTCGCCAAGGTACTGGCCAACGTCTATCGCACCGCCAACCACGTGCGCGAGCGGCTTTCCCGTGATGCCTGGCGGTTGTTCGAAAAACTATCGGAAGTACCGCAGTTACGGTGGCGGGTTCACTCGGTTGCTGATGCGGCAATATTGCTGGACGATCTCATCGAGAAGCTCTCAGCGATCAACGGCCAGATCCACGAGAACATGACGCGCGGTCACGGTTGGCGATTGTTGGATCTCGGTCGCCGCCTCGAACGTAGCCGTTTTGTTCTCCAGGTGATCGGCGATCTGTGCACTCGCGAACCGCAACAACTCGGCGCGTTGAATCTCTTGTTGGACGCTTGCGACAGCAGTATTACCCATCGAGCCCGCTATCGCGCCAACCCGACACTGAACACCGTTCTCGATCTTCTGTTGGTCGACAACTCCAATCCTCGCGCGGTGATTCACCAAATTGAGATCATGCAGGAACATATGAGCGTCATGCCGCTGGAACACGCGGAAAAAGGACTGAGCGAATCCGGTCGGATACTGCTTACTGCGCACACCGACCTTGCACTCGCAGAAATTGACAAATTAGTAGACGTCATCAGCAAACGAGGTCTTCGTACCCACCTTGCCAGACTTCTCAAGCGCACCGAACAAGCGGTGAATATGTTGTCCCAGGTGATTACCCGGACGTACTTCGATCATACGTCTCGGCACAGCTAGTGCCCTGTCCCGCAAACAACCCAACTCAATCGCGACGCGCCACAATGGGCGCGACAGCGCACTAACCCATGCGTTATCAGATTTCACACACAACCCGTTTCTGCTACGAACAACCCGTTGCGACTTCTTATCAGTTACTGCACCTGACCCCACGGTCGTTCGACAAACAACAGGTGCTCAGTACCAAACTCAGCATCGAACCCGTACCGGTTTCTTTGCAGCAACGTACGGATTATTTCGGTAACACCGTCACCGACATCGTGATCCAGGAGCGGCATGAAGAACTCATCATCACAAATCTCGTACAGGTGGACGTCAACGCCGATCAGGAGATCCTGCTGGAGTTGAGCCCCCCCTGGGAGTCTATCGCAGAATCGATGCTCAACCCCCTGGATGACGATGCGCTGGACGCGTCGAAATTCTGCTTTCCGTCGCCCCGGATCAGCATCGATACGGTTCGGGAGTATGCACAGGTGAGCTTTACTCGGGGAAAACCTCTACTGCGGGCTGCGATGGAAATAACCCGGAGAATTTTCGAAGATTTTGAATACCAGGGCGGAGTAACCGACGTCTACACACCGGTACCCCATATTCTCGGGGCACGTGCTGGCGTATGTCAGGATTTCGCCCACCTGGCGATTGCCTGCCTGCGCTCCTGCGGTTTACCCGCTCGCTACGTCAGCGGTTACCTGCTTACCCGCCCGAACGACGGCCAACCACGGCTGACGGGGGCTGACGCATCGCACGCCTGGTTTTCGGTCTGGTGCCCCGAATTTGGCTGGGTGGATTTCGACCCCACCAACAATTTGCGTCCGCAGAACGAGCACATAACGATCGGTTGGGGGCGAGACTATGGCGATGTCAGCCCGACGCGGGGATACATCCGCGGCGGTGGCACGCAGACTCTTCATGTCGCGGTGGATGTTCGTCCAATCTGAGAAACACGCTTACGCTCCCTATGCCGAATGAAAGTCGCTAGCATGGAGGCTTCTCCAAGCACGCGAACGGCAGACATGAGCGATCATCTATTTCAGCTTCCAGCGGACTTAGCCGCATCAAAACCCGCCTCCGATCACACCCGTATCGCCAATGACGCGGTTCGCGAAGCGCTGCCATTTGCCGACAAACGCAGCTTTGAAAACGCCTCGCGCGGTTTCATCGCCAGTATCGATCCCGTGACATTTACCCGTCCGGATGGTCGCGTAACGTATGATCTGTCAGCTGTCGATTTTCTCGAACAAGACGCTTCACCGGACACGGTGAACCCCAGCCTCTGGCGCCAGGCACGACTCAATGCTCGCCATCACGGTCTCTACGAGGTCGTGGATGGGATCTATCAGATTCGTTCGTTCGACATCGCCAACATGACGCTCATTCGAGGCGATCGCGGCTGGATTCTCATCGATCCGCTTACCTCGGCTGAATCCTCTCGCGCAGCTCTGGAACTCGCCAACACCCACCTGGGCGAGAGAGCGGTATCCGCCATTATTATCACCCACAGCCACGCCGACCATTTCGCTGGTATACTCGGGGTAGTTGATCCGGTTGATGTCGAGTCCGGTGCTGTCCCACTGCTCGCTCCAGAACACTTCGTAGACGAAGCACTCAACGAAAACGTGCTTGCGGGCAACGTGATGAACCGCCGTGCTACCTATATGTATGGGAACCTGTTGCCCCCCTCGCCTACCGCGTTTGTGACCGCCGGTCTGGGTGCCGCTCTTTCCATGGGTAGTACCGGCTTTGTAATACCCAACGACACGATTAAGGAAACCGGCGAAACACGAGTACTCGATGGTGTCGAAATAGAATTCCAGATGACACCGGGCAGCGAAGCACCCGCCGAGATGGTTTTCTATTTTCCCCAGTTCAAAGCGCTGTGTATGGCGGAGATCACCTCACACCATCTGCACAATGTATACACGCCTCGCGGCGCACAAATTCGTGACGCGCTAGCCTGGAGCAGCCAGATCAACGAGTCCATCGATCGATATGGCGATCGTCTCGAGGTGCAGTTCGCCTGCCATCATTGGCCGGTCTGGGGCCGAGAAGAAGCACGTGAGTACATGAAAAAACAACGAGACATGTACAAGTACATTCACGATCAGACTCTGAGGCTTGCCAACCACGGCTATACCAAAGAAGAAATTGCCGAGCAGGTCCGTCTACCAGACAGCTTAGGCCTCGATTTTTCGAATCGCGGCTACTACGGAACCGTGCACCACAACGCCCGTGCCGTATACGTCAAATACCTTGGATATTTCGACGGCAACCCGGCACATCTGTATCCGCTGCCTCCGGTAGAAGTCGGCAAACGTTATGTCGACTTCATGGGCGGCGCTGACGCCGTAATCGAAAAAAGCCGTCAATCGTACGCGGAAGGTGACTATCGCTGGGTCGCCGAGGTATTGAATCATCTCGTGATGGCTGAACCGGATAACGCCGCAGCCCGGGCACTGCTTGCGAACACGCTGGAACAACTCGGTTATCAATCCGAATCCGCACCCTGGCGAAATTTCTATCTCAGTGGCGCCATGGAGTTGCGCGCCGACACCGAGAGTTCAGCTAAATTCACGGCTAGCGAAGGCATGGCCCACGCGATGCCAATTCGGAACCTGTTCCAGGCCCTGGCAGTTCGGTTGAACGGCCCGAAGGCAGACGGGAAGACGCTGCACTTCAATCTGCACTTCTCCGATCTTGAAACGAGCTATCTCATGGTCATCGAAAACGCCGTACTGCACGCCTTCGAGAACAAGCAAACAGACACACCCAGCGCCGAACTCACCCTGACGAGCATTGACTTCAAACGGATGATGTTAGGCCTCACAACGGCCGTGGATCTCATCGCTGACGGCAATCTGGCATTGAACGGGAACCTGGCAGCCTTGGCGGACCTTGGCAGCCTGTTCGATCAGTTCCCGAGACGGTTTCCTATCGTGACCCCGCGACCCGCATTCTAAGGACGTCCAATAAAGACGCAGCAACTTTCACCGCGGATCAAGGACCTCTACTGACCGGCCTGCGCCGCTCTGCCTACATATCGCTGCCAGGCAACTACCAACACAACCACCAACGTGCCTGCTACGATCTGCATACTGTTGTCGAACCCGATGTCGGCCCAGGGTTCGATTCTGGGCAGTGCGATCAGCATCCCCGCCAACACCAAACCACCGCGCCGCAACATCGATCGAACGACTCCGAGAAACGGCAGGTAGCCCTGGATGCCAAGGACGATGAGCCAGATACCCAGCAAAGCTTCCAGCACGGATTGCACCACCGCCATCGGCGCGCCTTTCATTATCAGGCCTGGATCCAATACAAATATGAAAGGGATGAAGTAGATGACACTGCCAAGTTTCATGGCAGCGAACCCCGTGCGCATGGGGTTACTACCGGCAACCGAAGCAGCCGCATAAGCCCCCAGCGCAACCGGCGGGGTGATGAAGGACAACATTGCCCAATAGAGTATAAACAGGTGCACGCTCATGGGATCCATATTTCCCTGGATGAGAGCCGGTGCCAATACGATCGCGAGAAAAATATAGGCAGCGGTTACCGTCATGCCTATGCCGAGCACAAAGCTCGTCACCGCGCCCATGATCAGCAACAACCACAACGAGTCTCCCGCGAGGTACAACAGATCGTTGACCAGGGTGCCCGACAGACCCGTCACGGACAGCGCGCCAACGATCAGACCAACACCCGCGAGAACGCAAACCAGTTCGACCAACAGCTTCCCGGTTGCCGCAAGGAATTCTGTCAAATCGGTCATTCGCCAACGGTGCTTGGGCGATAACTGGTTCAGCACCAGCAACAAACCCGTGGCGATATAGGGCGCCACCGCCTCGCGTTGCAACACCAACAGCAGGAATATGAGCGCGGCAAAGGCGCCGAGATAAAACCAGCCGCCCTTGAGCGTCTCGGCGATACCCGGCAATTCCTCACGAGGCATACCCTTTAGCCCGATAGTCGCCGCGTAAGCATCCACCTGGAGAAACAGACCGAAAAAATAGAGTAACGCCGGAATGGTCGCGGCGAGGGCCACCTGGTAATAGGGCACTTCTAAAAAAGTAGCCATCACGAACGCGGTGGAACCCATGATCGGCGGCAACAAGACGCCGCCCGTGGATGCACAGGCTTCCACACCGGCGGCAGTTTCCGGTGACATTCCCGTCTCCTTCATCGCCGGGATGGTGAGTTGACCCGTCGTGAGTACGTTTGTGATCACGCTGCCGCTCATGCTCCCCATCAGGCCACTGCTCAGTATGGCAACTTTGGCAGGACCGCCACGTACATGACCCAATATCGCGAACGCCAGATCCAGGAAGAACTTTCCGCCGCCCGTGTACTGCAACGCGATGCCGAAAAGAATGAATCCGATCACGAGATCGGCAAATGCGCGGAAAGGTAAACCGAAGATGCTCTCGATACTGAGCGCGTGGTATACGGCTGCTTCCTGAGGGGTGGATTGCAAACCAGCAAACGGCCCAGGCAAATGATCCGCGAACATGGGCATGATCGAGAAAACAAGCGCAATCCCGAATATCGCCCAACCTGATGATCGGCGAACTGCCTCGAGAAGCAACACCCAAAGCGCAAACGACATCCAGGTAGCGAGTTCCGGGGCACCAAACTCCCATCCTTCATCCACGATGGGTTCCGCATTGAAGAAAAAATAACCGCATATCGAAATGGTTAGTATGGAGAGCACGCTGTCGACAAAACGTATACGGGGGAAGATTAGAAAAGCCAACGGCAACAACGAACCCAGGAGAGCAAAGTAATAGTGGGTTTCGATGCGTATCCAGCTACTCAGCAACGGCGTACTGGTGAAAAGCCGTAAAGCATCCATCGCCAGAAACAAGCTGATGACTGCGCCTGCTATAACGAGATAACGCACGGACTTGCTCAAGCGATTATCGCCAAACGGGATCGAATCCTGCGGCTTCCAACGCCGCTACACGCGAACTTCGCCACGCAAGCTGGAAAACCTGGTCGTCCGAATACTGGTTTTGTTTGTGCCGCAACCAGGCATCGCCCAACACACGCTGCCGTTCGAGCAGTCGCTGATTGTTCGACTCGTTTTCCTCGGACCACACCCCGATCTCTCGTAAATACCGTACCGCACCGGTGTGATAGGGCACAACATAACTCAACAGCTGACGATCCATTGCCCAACCGATGGCACCGGGATCGGCATTTTTGAAGGCATCGTAGTGCTTGTGAATGACCTGAATCATCGAATACACGAGAGTCTCGTCGGTCGTGTCCAGGCCGATCAACAGCGGGTACGGATAGGTCACGCCCACGTTCGGCGCATCCACGGTAATTCCCGCTCCGCGAGTAGCTACGTGCGGGGTAAAATAGGGCGCCACTTTCAGCAACCGTCGCATACAGCCCTCGTCATCGGGGGCAATTTCCAACCACTTGATGCCGCGCGGCGAGGCTTCGAGTTTGCGCGCCGGTCCTGAAACGGTATTCGCGAATGCCGCGTCCACATGCCCGTTGACTATCCCATTCCACATCGAGTTGTAACCAGGGAAATCCACCCGCACTACATCTTCCCAACCTAAATCACCACAGGCGAGAAAAGCCTCGATGGCAACATTCAACGAGGGAGCGCCGCGTACATAGGGCACTCGATGGCCTTTCAGTTCGCTCGGGTGGGTGATACCCGTGTCGGCGGCGACAGCCAGGGCCTGATTGCTTTCTCCGTTCGATGAAATGACCAGCCGTAATCGCAGCGGTCCCCAATTCCGGTGCTCGAACTGGAATACGCCTTCCTGGGCAAAATAGGTGGCCATGCCATTCGCAGAAAACTGCACGCGTCCCTTCACGAGAAGCAGTAACCTTGAGATGTCGTTTTTCCCGGGAATGACCCGCAACGTCACGTTGTACTCGTCTTTTAAAACCTTACCGATGGCAACAGCCTGGTTATACCCGGTCGTTCCAAGGTTGTAGGCACTCCAGGCGAGCGTTTTAGGCAGTTGAACTTCCCCGGCCTGGGCAAAAACCACCGTGCTCAGCAGCGTTAGCGAAATGATCAGACGCACTTATTTCCCCTCAAACGAGCGCGCATTCTATGTCAGCCCCCTGCCCCTTGAAACCCGGTGGTCGGTCAACGACGATGGTGACCTTGAGCATGAATCGTAAAGGGGGATTCTCATGACCGTAGCACAAACCACCACCGGACCCGTACAGGGTCGCAAAAAGGAAGGCGTATTACTTTTTGCCGGGATTCCCTTTGCAGCACCCCCCATAGACGAGTTACGTTTTCGGGCGGCCCAACCCCATCTGGCGTGGACGGACGTTCGACCCGCGTTGAAGTTTGGCGCCGCAGCCCCACAGGTCGCAACCGGTGGATTAACCGACAGTGCACCCGCACGCTGGGCCGAAGACTGCCTCACACTCAACGTCACCACGCCGGCGCTCGACAACGCAGGCCGCCCGGTGCTGGTCTGGATCCACGGCGGCGGTTATCGCACCGGCCAGGGCGGTATCCCGTGGTACAACGGCGCCCGTTTCGCGCGCAACGGCGACATCGTGGTCGTCAGTATCAACTATCGCCTGGGTGCGCTCGGATTCACCGACCTATCCCGTTTCGGGGAGGAATACGCGACCTCCGGCATTAACGGCATTCTCGATCAGATCACCGCACTCGCCTGGGTACGGGACAATATCGCCCAATTTGGCGGTGATGCGAACAGGGTAACCATCGCTGGCGAATCCGCGGGCGCCTTTGCGGTTTCCACCCTGCTTGGCTGTCCGCGGGCCCAGGGGCTGTTCCGGGCAGCCATCGCGCAAAGTGGCGCAGCCCACCACACGCTCCCCTCACAAGCGGGCGAAAAGGTAGCAGATCTATTTC
>Ga0114950_10002382_pt1 | contig 14426 bp, 14 predicted proteins | sample N075metaG_FD_83503 | JGI IMG/M metagenome (GOLD analysis project Ga0114950, IMG submission 83503) | Deep subsurface microbial communities from Kermadec Trench to uncover new lineages of life (NeLLi) - N075 metaG | ecosystem: Environmental > Aquatic > Marine > Ocean trench > Sediment | place... | reverse complement strand
CTCCGTTCAGGTCGGCCACGATGACGCGTGCGGCTTTGTGTAAATTTCTGCCGCGGGCGTAGTAACCCAGGCCGCTCCAGTGATGCAGCACCTCGTCGAGCTCTGCGGTTGCCAACGCGTGAACCGTTGGAAACCTGGTGATGAAGCGCTGATAAAAAGGAATGACTGTGGTCACCTGGGTCTGCTGAAGCATGATTTCCGACACCCACACCCGATACGGGTTGGGATCTATCTGCCAGGGCAGGTCCTTGCGACCATGTTCGTCGAACCAGATGAGCAGTCGTTGCGCGAACCAGTCCAAACTCCGTTCCGCCCTTAGTCTTCTTGTGCGTTGCGTTGCAGGGCATCGCCCAGCAGATCGAGCAAGCCGCGGGCGGCGTCGCGGTACTCTTCGGGCACCTTCTCTTCGATTTTCGCGTCCAGCTTGTCGCGCATGGCGCTACCTTCTGGGCTGGTCAGCATCGAGGCCACCAGGCGTCGGGCGGCCTCGTCGTCCACCCGACACTTCGGATCGTCTAACGCGCCACGGCAGCGTACGGGAATTGGCAGGTCCATCAGCAGCGGGTTTACGTCGAACATCCTGCCTTCGGGCAGTGTCTGGAACGTGAGCACTGCCAGTATGTCCAACTCATCGTGCACGGCATCGTAATCACCGTCTGCCAACACGGTGAGATTGTCGAGGGAGAAATCGAGGTTGTGGTGTTGCTGGTCTACGCGCCAGCTGCCCACGAAACGTTCATAACCCCAGACGTCCGGCCAGCCACTGATTTTTCCCGGTTCTCCCAGCAAGGTAGCCACGGCGAGCAGCGGTTGTTTGATCTTGGTGATGGAGATGGCGCCCTGGCCGCCGTCGAAACTGGTCTCTCCGGAAACCGATGCGATCAACTCGTTGGTCGTGTTGCCTTCAAAGGCGAGCGTGCCGGCGTAGGTCAGCGGTGCGATCCATTGCAGTCGTTGGTCGAGCCAGGTCATGAGCCGCTGGCTGTCGACACCTTGCAGATCCGGTGTCAACGTCCAGCGTATCGGTTCGCCGCTTGCGTCGATGCCCAGGCTTAACGTTGCGCTGCCGCCGAAGAACTCGGGAATGCGCAGAACGTATTCTCCGGCGCCGCCGCTATTGGCAAGCGCAACCGTCGCGCCCTCGAAGCGCTGATCGGCGCCAGTGAGATGCTCGAGATCGCATCGGCCCTGCCAGTCGTAGCCGCGCCAGACATCTACCGGGATCAGATCGTCCGCTCCGGCCACTGGCGCGGGAGCACCGCCAGTGGCGGGGGTCACTTCGATGTTGCAGACGCCGGCGGCCATGGGGGTGGAAAAATTCGCCTCGACAATCGAGATGAGCTCGGGGTCGGGCCGGTAGGTCACCAAAGCGGCGAACTCCAGCGGTATGGGTTCGGCATCCATCGGCGTGTAGATCAACGAGGCGTTCACGGGAGCAGGCGTTCCCACCGCAAAATCCCGCACCCTGAGTACGGTCATGTCGAGCTGACCGGAATCATCTGCCATCGTGACCCCGTTCATGGTCAACGCTTGAATCCGCCAGCGGTTCACGTCGCGGGTACGGATGATGGTCATCACATCGATATCGAGCGTCAGACGCTCTGCAAACCACCGCTGTCCTTCGTGCTCCGCCGCGATAGATGTCGCGGTGAGCGACAGCGGCGGCCACAGGCGCCAGGCGAGATCGCCGTTGATCTTCACCGGCACGCCGGTTTGATCTTCAATGAGGTTTTCGAGCTCCGACTTGAAGCGGTTGGCATCCTGAATCCAATAAAATACGAAGCCGCCGCCCAGCAGCACGAGCGACAGCGCGATGATGAGGATGCGTCGAAACATGCGGGGATGGCTCGCCCGGTAAAATGGTGCGGGCCATTATAGTGATTTCAGGCCGACGGCCGCAGCGGTGCGGCGAAAGCGAGGAAGGGCCGGCGTTTAGATGTGGCGTGGTTCCGTGGCCGAACGCCGGAGCAACCGCGATGGGGTCAGGCTGCGCGGCCAGAAGAACCTGCCCTCTACCCGTTGCCGGCACCGATTCACGTGCGACGATAGCGCCTGGTTGGCATCATGGTAGGAAACGAACGGCCCCACGACCCGATTGCCGCGCACGTTGAAATACCATAGCTCGTCGTCGCGTTGGTGTAGTCGATCCGGACTCATGACTATTATTTGTTGTGGCTTTCCCCGAGTGCGTCATTTGACCATACTCGGTGGCAATAGTTGTATAACTATGTAAAGTTTCTGTCGTACCGATCATGACCGTCGAAAGCTTCGATCCGAAATCCGTAAAAACCGCAGTATCGGACGCCGACCTGGCGCGGCTGCTCGCCGGCGCTGGCCAGCTGGACACCGAAGATTTTGGCTTTACGGCGTCCGAGGTGGCGGAACTGGCTGCGGTGTCGCGCCATCCCGACGTGGATTGGGCGGCGCGCAGCGAGGGTCTCAGCGACCATGCTGCGACCGCGCTGATCAGGCTCTTTACCCTCGCCGAGGGCGCTTTCTCCAGCTGGCAGGCGGGTGCCAAGTCGCCGGTAATTCCATTGGCGGCGGCGCTCAAGCGACGTGGAGCCTATCCCGACGATCTGACCCGCTGGATCAAGGCCAATACCGAGAACCGCTTTCTGCCCTATGGCAGCCTGATGGATCGGCTGTAGTCGATTGCTCCTGCAGGTCGCGCGCCTACCCCAGGAACAGGTAGGTACGTATACTTGCGCGGTTTCTCCGGAGCCTCTTCATGGCTAGCAAACGCAAACAGGGTGGTGCGCGCAAGGCCAGCGTGTCCCGGAATACACAGGAGACACGGATTCGGCTGAGCATTAATCTGGACGGCTCGGGGACTGCGAACCTGGCCACGGGGCTGCCGTTTTTCGAGCACATGCTCACCCAGGTCGCGCGCCACGGACTCATCGACATGGAGATTGAGGCCAAGGGTGATCTGGACGTTGACGCACACCACACGGTAGAAGACATTGGCATTGTGCTCGGCCAGGCAGTGGCCAAGGCGGTGGGCGACCGCACGGGCATCAACCGCTATGGCTATGCGTATGTACCGCTCGACGAAGCAATGTCCAGGGCGGTAGTGGACTTTTCGGGCCGTCCCGGCCTCACCTATGTGGTGGACTATGTCCGGCCGAGGATTGGCGATTTCGATGTGGATCTGCTGCGCGAGTTTTTTCAAGGCTTCGTCAACCACGCCCAGGTGACGCTCCACCTGGACAATCTGCGCGGTGGCAACGCGCACCACCAGGCCGAAACGTTGTTCAAAGCCTTCGGGCGAGCGTTGCGCATGGCGGTCACGGCTGATCCGCGGATGGCCGGCCAGATCCCCTCGACCAAAGGTAGCCTCTAGATGCTGCTCATTCCGGCCATCGACCTGAAAGATGGCCAGTGCGTTCGGCTCAAGCAGGGTCGCATGGACGACGCCACGGTGTTTTCTGATGATCCCGTCGCCATGGCCATCCACTGGGCGGAGCAGGGCTGTCAGCGCTTGCACCTTGTGGACCTTGATGGTGCGTTTGCGGGAGAACCGCGCAACAAAGCCCTGATCGGGGAAATCGCAGCCCGGATTGACCAGATACCCGTGCAGATCGGTGGTGGCATCCGCGATCTGGATACCATTGCGCAATACCTCGATGCCGGTGTGGCTCAGGTCATTTTAGGGACTCGGGCGGTGCGCGAACCCTCGTTCCTGGAGGAAGCCGCGGGCAAATATCCCGGGCAGGTGATGCTCGGGCTGGATGCCCGCGACGGTCGGCTCGCCACCGAAGGGTGGGATCGAACCCTGGATACGGGCGCGGTGGAATTTGCCCAATGGGCGGGGCAGTTGGCCATCGCCGGAATTGTGTACACCGACATCGAACGCGACGGGATGTTGCAGGGCCTGAACGTGCCCGCGACGCTTACCCTGGCCGAGGCAACGGATGCGCCGGTGATTGCATCGGGCGGGGTATCGGGCCTGCAGGATCTGGCCGCACTCAAGGAAGCTTTTGCGAACAGCGCCGCACAGCTGATTGGGGCGATTACTGGCCGAGCGATATACGCGGGGACTCTGGATTTCCGTGCCGGGCAAGCCCTATTGAGTGACGCGGCCTGACCAGCTCGCTGACCCCGATCAAGCGCAGATCGTCGGGTAGATTTCGCAACGCGCCCTCGAGATATTCCAGGCTTACCGGGTAAGGATGGGCGATGATTACCGCGTGGCCGTTTCGCCTGGCGATCGCAATGGCGCGTTGAAATTGGTAGTCCACCGCATTGCGGTTGGCAACGTGATCCAGAAATACATCTCTTTGAATCGACGGCACGCGCCATTTACGCGCGACGGACAGAGCAACCGTTTTGCGCGTGGTACGGCTGTCGAGAAAAAACAGGCCGCGAGCGTTGAGCTGCTCCATCAACAAATTCATCGGCTCGGCATGCTGGGTGAGCAGACTACCGGTGTGGTTGCTTACGCCTATGGCATTGGGGACCGCTCTGACTGCTTCTGCGAACAGTCTGCTGAATCGCTGTGGCCCCATGTTCAGTGTCAATGTGCCATCAACGTTGTGTACATGGTGGGCGGGTATTGGTTCCATGGGTTGATGAAGAATGATTTCTTTGCCGGCGAGCACCGCGCGCCTTGCCGCCTCGGCGGCGTTCGGCGCGAACGGCAACACGCCGAGAGTTAACGGGCCGGGCAACGCGATGACCCGATCCGAGCGCGCCAGACTGTAACCGATGTCGTCGATGACGATGGCGAGATCAGCGGCTTGGGAGGGTGAAATGAGAAGGGGGTAGATGCCCGCCAAGGCTATCAGTAGTAGTACCTTGGTTGAGAAGCGATGTATACCTGTTGGGCTCCCAACAGGAAGTTTAAGTGGCAATTACGCTTGGCTAATCTGTTTGTTGCGCGCAGAGGATAATGGGCATGGAAGGCGAATGCCAGCGTTTAAAGTCTTGCGTGGAGTTTTGCGGCTTGCTGTTCTTTTAGGAGTTGGAGTGCCTTGGCCAACATTGGGTCCTCAGTCTGGGCAACGGTGTCAAAATTCTTGGGGTCGAACGTTACGTCTGGCTCGATGCCGGTGTTATGAATGGAGCGGCCGCTGGGCGTGTAGTAATAGGCGGTGGTTAGCTTGACCGCACGATCCCCGGAAAGGGGCATTACCGATTGCACGGAGCCCTTGCCGTAACTCGTTGTTCCCAGCAATGTCGCCCGGCCGTGGTCCTGCAGGGCGCCTGCCACGATTTCAGCGGCTGAGGCCGAGCCGGCGTTGATCAGCACGACCAGCGGCGCGCCGTTCAACAGGTCCCCTCCGGAAGCACGATACTTCAGATGGCTCGATCGCAGCCGACCTTCGGTGTACACGATCAAGCCATCCTCCAGGAAAGCATCTGCCACCGCCACGGCGGATTGCAGCACGCCGCCGGGATTGTTGCGCAGGTCCAGAACCAGGCCTTGCAATCCGCCGTGGGCGTTGCGCGTCAACGCCAGAATTGCCTCTGCGAAATCTTCGCTGGTCGCTGTTTGAAACTGAGCGATTCGAATGTAGCCGTAGCCAGGGTCGAGCAGCTCGCGGTGAACGCTGACGATCTCGATGATCTGCCTTGTGAGTGGGACCTCCCTTGGTGGCTCAGTGGCGCGCATGATCTGCAGATCGACCCTGCTGCCAGGCTCGCCGCGTAACATCGAGACCACGTCGATCAGCTTCTTGCCCTTCAGCGGTTCGTGGTTGATCTGGGTCAAGCGATCGCCGGCGAGCAAGCCCGCGTTGCTGGCGGGCGTTCCATCCAGTGGCGAGATCACGGTAAAGAATTCGTCCACCAGTCCGAGTTCGATGCCGATGCCGCCGAACTGGCCGGTTGTTTCGGTTCGAAGATCGCGGTAGTCGTTGCTGTTCAAAAAGTAGGAGTGTGTGTCCAGATCGTGGAGCATGCCCCGCAGCGCGCTGTCCACGAGGTCCTGTTTCTCCACCTCGCTTACGTAGCTTTGGTATACGTGGCTCAAGACCTCGTTAAAGGCGCGAGTGTGGCGGGTCTCGTTGTCCTCGACCATCCATGTGCGGTATCCGCTGATGCCCATGGCAATGCCCGTGACCATGCTGATCACGATACCGACGAGGGTAATGGGGCGAAGGTTCATGGAGGAAGTTTGGCACCTGTCCTAGCGTTTGGCCAACCATCCTAGCGGATCTCGCGCCGTACCTTTTTGGCGTACTTCAAAATACAGGCCGCTGGTAGTCTGGCCGCCGCTGCGGCCCGCACGGGCAACAATCTCGCCGCTTTCAACCAGCTCGCCCACGGTTTGGGTGAGTGAGTCAGCGTGCCCGTACAAGGTCATGAAGCCGCTGCCATGATCGATGATGGTGAGAAGCCCGAAGCCGCGCAGCCAATCGGCGAAGATCACGCGACCCCGAAACACCGCGGTTACGGGTGAACCCTCTTCGGCGGCGACGACCATGCCGTGCCACACGAGCCGACCGTCTGCACGTGACCTGCCAAAGGAGGCTCGCAGCGGTCCCCGCAGTGGCCACGGCAGGGAACCTTTGCGCGCTAGAAACTGACTGCCGTCGAGCTCACTTGTGCGGCGCATGAGCTCTGCCAGTAGTTGCTCGAGCCGTTGGCGGTCTGCCGCCAGCCGGTCGCGTTGCGTGGATTTGCCTATCACTTCAGCGTCGAGTTCCGCAATCAGGCCTTTGCGCCGATCGCGTTCGACGACCAGCGCAGATTGGCGCACGGCAAGCTCGGTCTGCCGAGTGAGTTGTTCTACCAGACGGTCCTCGAGCGCGGTTTGATTTCGTAGGAGGTCATCCAGCGTCGCCTGGTAGTCCTGCAGCATGCTTACCCGCGCGTCGCTGAAGTAGCGGTGATAACGCACCATGCGATCGAATGTGTCGGGCGACTCCTGGTTCAGCAACAGTTTGACGAAATCGTGACCGTTTAGGCGATAGGCGGCGGACAGGTGTTCGCCGATCATTTTCGCTTGGGTGTTACGTTGCGCTTGCAGGCGCCGGTGTTCCACCTCCAGGCCGCGCAGCGATACGATGACTGCAGCAAGCCCGGTTCGGGCACGATCCACGGCGCTGCTGATAAAAGCAACTTCCCTGTCCTTACTGAGAACGTCGTTGAGCCAACGTACGCGTTGCTCCTCGGCGTCGGAGAACCACACGTCGAGTGCGTTGAGCCGCTTGACCACCGACTGCAGGGCTTTTCGAGTGTCGGCGCGCTGATCCTGGGCCGCCGGCGCCGCCGTTAGTACCAGGCTGGCAGCTAATACGAGGGTTTTCGACCATTCCATCGTCAAGCGGAGCGTCGTTCCTCGATCTGAACCAGGGATCTGCCGGTCATTTCAGCGGGATTCTCCAGCCGCATCAACTCCAACACGGTTGGTGCGATGTCTGACAGAGTACCGTCTGCAACAAGCTTCAGGGATTGCGGTCCAAGGTAGACCAGTGGCACCAGTTCGCTGGTGTGGGCGGTATGGGTCTGGCCCGAGTCAGGGTCGCGCATCCGCTCCACGTTGCCGTGATCGGCGGTGATCAGCATCTGTCCGCCGCTATCGATGAGCGCTGCCTCAATGCGGCCGAGGCACACGTCCAGGGTTTCTACGGCAGCTACGGCGGCATCGAAAATGCCGGTATGCCCCACCATGTCGGCGTTTGCAAAGTTGCAGATGATCAGGTCGTATTGGTTTTCGTGGATCACTCTGACGAGTTCGTCTGTGAGCTTGCGGGCATTCATCTCCGGTTGCTGGTCATAGGTACTCACCTTGGGTGAAGGTACAAGAATTCGGTGCTCTCCAGGGAAGGGATCTTCGCGACCGCCGGAAAAAAAGAAGGTTACGTGGGCATATTTTTCGGTTTCCGCAAGGCGCAGCTGAGTTAGGCCCTGTCGCGCGATGTACTCGCCCAGAGTGTTGGTGAGGACAGCGGGCTCGAAGGCGCACGAGGCGTCGATATCGTCTGCGTAGCGGGTCAACATCACAAAGTCACACAGATCCACCCTCGAGCGGCGTTCGAAGTCGTCGAAATCGTCCTCTAAGATCGCCCGGCTGATCTGCCGGGCGCGATCGGCACGAAAATTCATGAAGACCACGGCGTCGCCGTCGAGCATTCGAAGGGGCAGCTCGTCGGCCGGATGGACCGCGGTCGGCTGAACGAATTCGTCGCTTTCGTCCCTCGCATAGGCCTGCTCGAGTGCCTCTAGCCCGGAGCGGGCATGAAACGGCGCCTCACCGCGAACCAGAAGGTTGTATGCCCGTTCGATGCGATCCCAACGGCGGTCGCGATCCATGGCGAAGTAGCGGCCGGTGATGGATGCCACGTGTCCCACGCCCAGCTTGGTCAACAGATTGTCGGCCTTTGCGATCGAGCTTTCCGCACTTCGCGGTGGGGTGTCACGCCCGTCGAGAAAGGCGTGTAGATACACACTTTCCAGGCCGGCTGCCGCCGCCATCTCCAGCAGGCTGAAGATCTGATCTTCGTGGCTGTGCACGCCGCCCGGGGATAGCAAGCCCATGACGTGGAGCCTGCCAGCGCTTTTTTTAACTCGATCGAACGATCGATTGAGCGCACGATTGCGGGCGAATTCACCTTGCTCGATGACCCGTTTGATTCGGGTGTAGTCCTGGTAGACGATCCGGCCTGCGCCAAGATTCATGTGCCCCACTTCGGAGTTGCCCATCTGCCCGGCGGGTAGGCCAACGTCGGTGCCCGAAGCCGAGATCAGGGCATGCGGGAGGTCGCTCCAATAACGATCCCAATTGGGTGTCTTGGCGTGAGCAATGGCGTTGTCATCGGGGGATTCGTTGTAACCGAATCCGTCGAGCACAACGAGCAATGTGGTGTTCTTCATGCGCTATGCTTTCGTTTCACGGAGTCCAGCCAAGAACGCGCGGATTCTAGCAGAATAGGTTGCTACGAGTGGTCAGGCAGATGTGTATAATCGCGCCGTTTCGAATTGCAGGGGGTGGTCGGATCGTCGCGGCCAGGTATGGATCAAGTCTTTGAATTTGTTGGAAATCATCCGTACTTGTTCGTTGCATTTGCGGTGTTTCTGGTCGTGTTCATTCGCAATGAAACCCAACGTGGAGGGCGCTCGGTATCGGCCCAGGAACTTGTGAATCTGGTCAACCGTCAAGATGCGCTGATTTTGGATGTGCGTGACAAGAAGGAGTTTGACCAGGGTCATATCCCGCATGCTGTCAACATTCCCTACGCTTCTCTCGAGAACAGGATTTCTGAACTCGATGACTTCAAGCAAAGGCCGATTGTCCTGACCTGCAAGATGGGTCAGCATGCCGGTTCCGCGGGCACGGCTCTGCGTAAGCTCGGGTTCGTGAACGTCAGTCGATTAAGTGGGGGAATCGCCGAATGGCGCAGTCAGAATCTGCCGGTAGTCAAAGCTTGAGCACGGGTCAGGTGCGCCTGGAGCGCATATACCTGAAGGACGCGTCCTTCGAATCACCGCGATCGCCGGGCGTGTTCGAAGAAGCCTGGAAACCCGAGATGCAGCTCGAAATCAACGCCCGGTCCAACACGCAGGAAAACAACCGGTTTGAGGTGGTGCTCACGGTGACCTTGCGAGCGAAGGCCGAACATGGCAAGACGGCGTTCATCATCGAGGTGCAGCAGGCAGGTTTGTTCCTCATTGAAGGGGTCGATGATGCGGTCCGCCAGCGTGTGCTCGCCACCGTCTGCCCCAGCACCCTGTTTCCTTACGTGCGCGAAACGGTGGACTCTATGGCGCTGCGCGGCGGATTCCCGGCGATTCAGCTTGCTCCGATGAACTTCGACGCAGCGTACGCCGATGCACTCAAGAAACAATCTCCTGAGGATGACGTGACCCACTGACACCTCGCGGATGCGAGCCGCCGCTATGATCCCCCTTCGTAGCCCAGTTGCCGCCAGACCTCGTACACCACCACCGAGACCACGTTAGCCAGGTTGATGCTGCGCGAAGCCGCGCGCATTGGGATCCGCAACGTTTGCTCTGCGGCAAACGTTGCGAGCACGCTCGCTGGCAGTCCCCGCGACTCCGGCCCGAACACCAGCACGTCGTCTGCTGCAAAACGTGCGTCGGCAAATTGACGCGTGGCCTTGGTCGTGAAGGCGTAACGCTGACCGTCGCCGCACGCCGCAAAACACTCGGCAAGCGAGGGATGCACGTATACCCTTGCGAGTTCGTGGTAGTCGAGCCCAGCCCGTTTCAGCTTTGCATCATCCATATCGAACCCCAGTGGTTCCACCAGGTGCAGCTCGGCGCCGGTGTTGGCGCACACACGAATCACGTTGCCGGTGTTGGGCGGGATTTCCGGCTCGAACAGCACCACCTTTACAGGCATGAATGATTCCCGGCGATCGACTGGGTAGTTCCTATACTGAATTCATAGAGAACTAGGAGCAATGGATTGCTATCGCTGGAATGCGACATCACCAGTTCCGGTTTGCCATCCTGCGCGGCAACGATGTCTTATGGATGGTCATGCGATGTTGGCGGTTGCGTTGCCGGACGGCGGGTACTGGTGGGGGCGCGACCTTGACGAAGGATCGCCCGCTATCGAGCCTCCGTCATTTCGAGTTCGGCGATCCTGCGAGTGAGCGTATTGCGCCCCCAGCCGAGCAATTTAGCCGCATCGCGTTTACGGCCGCCAGTGCGTTTCAGGGCGGCGCGAATCATGATGCGTTCGAAACGCGGCATGGCAATCTCGAGAAGGGGATCGGCCGACGGTTCGATGAGTACTTCTTCTGCCCAGACCTCCAAGGCTCGCTCCCAATTGTCGTTGCCGGCGACGGTGGCAGCATGATCCGAGCGCAGCTCTGGCGGCAGATCTTCGATGTGAATCTCGCGCCCTAAGGCCATGACCGTCAGCCAGCGACAAGTGTTTTCGAGTTGCCGTACGTTGCCGGGCCAGCTCAGGTTCATGAGCAAGTCCATCGCTTCGCGTCGAATGAACTTGGGTTCCTCGCCGAGTTCGTCGGCTGCGCGATCGAGAAAGTGACGTGTAAGCGCAGGAATGTCGGACTTGCGCTCGGCGAGCGTGGGCACGTGTACGCTGATCACGTTCAGGCGATGGAACAGGTCTTCGCGGAAGCTACCGTCCTGCACGCGTAGTTCCAGATTTTGATGCGTGGCCGCGATGATGCGTACATCCACGCTGATCGGCGCGTGGCCGCCCACCCGGTAGAATTCGCCGTCAGCGAGCACGCGCAACAGTCGTGTCTGGGTTTCGTGGGGCATATCGCCGATCTCGTCTAGAAACAGCGTGCCGCCATCGGCTTGTTCAAAGCGCCCTTCCCGGCTGGCGCTGGCGCCGGTGAAAGCGCCTTTTTCGTGACCGAACAATTCCGATTCCACCAGCTCCTTGGGGATCGCCGCCACGTTCAGTGCGATAAACTCTCCTGCGGCCCGCGGGCTATGACGGTGCAACGCCTTGGCGACGAGTTCCTTGCCGGAGCCCGATGCGCCACGAATCAGCACGGTTACGTTGGAGTTCGACAGGCGGCCGATGGCTCGGAACACCTCCTGCATGGCTGGCGCCTGGCCGATGATTTCCGGGACCGGTTCGAGCTCGGGTTCGGCGGGCGCCGATTCTTCTTTCAGGGCGAAGGTCATGGCCCGCCGCACGATCGCCACGGCCTCGTCGACGTCGAATGGTTTGGGCAGATACTCGAACGCGCCGCCCTGATAGGCGTTCACCGCACTATCCAGATCCGAGTGCGCGGTCATGATGATTACGGGCAGTTCCGGGTACACTTCGTGGATCCGGTTGATGAACTCCATGCCGTCCATGCCCGGCATACGCACGTCGGTGAGGATTGCCAGCGGTCGTTCGCCCTGCAGGTGGTGCATGGCGTGATCGGCGGAAGCAAAAGCGGTGATCGGGATGTCCGCCTGGTTCATCGCTCGTTCCAGAACCCAGCGGATCGAGCGGTCGTCGTCCACCACCCACACCCGATTGTCACTCGATGGGCCACTCACTGATTTGTTCCTCCCGTTGTCGCGCCAGCATCTTTTTGGCTCTCTTTTTGGGTAGATGGCGAGTCGGGTTTTTCGCCGAATGGTAGAAATACTGAAAAGCACGTTGCGCCGGGACGGCTCGTGCACTCGATCAATCCGTTGTGCTGTCCGATGATGGTCTGGGTTATGGCGAGACCCAGCCCGGTGCCGTTCGGGCGGCCGCTGATCATGGGAAACCAGATGCGGTCCAGCATGTCCTCGGCTATGCCCGGGCCGTTGTCCATTATGTCGATCCGTGCCACCAGTCGGTGCAGGGTCGTACCGATCGTGAACTGCCTGACAACGCGGGTTTTCAGCGTGATCCGCGGGTTAGGCGTGTGCTGCAGCGCCTGACCGGCATTGCGCGTAATGTTGAGCAGCGCCTGCACCAGCTGTGCCGTGTCAGCATGAATGTTCGGTAGGCTCGGATCGTAGTCGCGTACGAACTCGATCCGGCCGGCTACCTCGGCGTCGACCAGGCGCATCACGTGCTCGAGGGTCTCGTGCACATTCACTTCCTTGATTTGCGGTTTACGGTTCGGGCCCAGCATGCGATCCACGAGATCGGTGAGCCGGTCAGCTTCCTTGATGATGATGCGCGTGTACTCGGTTAGATCGCTTTTGCCTAGCTCGCGTTGCAGCAGTTGGGCTGCGCCGCGCAAACCGCCAAGAGGGTTCTTGATCTCGTGGGCCAGACCACGCACCAGCTTGCGCGTTGTCTCCTGGGAAAATACCGAATGATCATCGCGATTGATCCGTAGCAGTCGGTTGAGCGGTTGCAGCTCGATCACCAGATGTTTGGACAGCAATTCCAAGGAGGCCGTTAGATCGGCAACGACCTTAGATCCGTCACGAATTCGGAACTCCGCAGCGCGTTTGGTGATGGACTGGCCGGTGCCGAAAATGTCACTCAAATCCGCGAAGGCGGTCGAATCGTCGTTGTACAGGAGGTCGTTGAGCCCGGCGCCCGCCGAATGCTGTTCGCTGGTATGAAACACAGCTTCCGCAGCGGGATTCATATAGCAGACCCGCAGCGCACTATCGCAGACCACGACGGCGGACGTCAGATGATCGAGCACATCGGATTTAGCCAGGGACAACATTGACGCTTCAGTTCTCGAGTTGTCGGGGACACGGTTTTGGAAGGTTGACGATAGTTAGCGCTTACTAACTTGCGACGAGAAATGTTAATGCTCGCCATCGCCTGCCCCATTAACGCACCAAAATAGTGCGCGCACCAGAAAAGGTCAAGGGGGTACGTCGCCGTCGCGCTTGCCGATAACAAGATTTATTTGTTTGCCAGGGTTAGTTCGCGCCGCGGTTCGGGGCCGTGAGCGTGGAGTAGCGCTGCAGGTGGAATACGGATTGATTGCCGGTGAAGATCACCGTGCCGTCGCTGTCCAGCACTTCGGCCTTGAGGGTGTGGGTGCCACGATCTACGTTGCTGAGCGCAAAGACGGCATCTTCGCCTGGCGAGGCAGTCGCGACGTCGTCGAGCAGCAGACGCATGCTGTGTCCCGGGTGCAGTGCCGGCAGCAGATGGACCACCACGCTGACGTTGCCCGTATTTTCACGAACGTTCGAATCGTTGCCGGGTGTGTTGATGGTGAGCGAGCGGTAACTCGGTGATGTGGCCGGTTCGTCATTCTCGCCGTCGAGGTGGGTGATCCACGGCTCGCGGCCTTCGGGCAGTTGCGTCGCAGCCCCCTGCGGGGTAAATATGTTCGGGGCCTCGAGCTTGACGGTCTCTGAGCTCTGCTCGATTCTGGGCGGCAGATCGGAAAAAACCACATTGCCTTCGGCGTCGACCGTCTTGAAGATCTTGCCGGCTGCCACGCCATTCATCGCCACAAAGGTTCCGGCGACCAGAATGATGCAGGCGAATACCAGGCGTTCAATTTTCCTCAGGGTGCGCATAATGAGTGTCCCATCGAACGAGGTGCTATTTTGGACCTAGGGACGCAAATAAGAAGCCCCAGATCGTAAACGAAATGGGGCTAATGGCAGGTAAATTGTAGGCTCCGCCTATGTCCTGGAGAGGGTCATAGACAGGTCACAGGCTGTAGTACATCTCAAATTCCGCTGGATGGGTGGTGGCATTGAGGTAATCCACCTCTTCCTGCTTGAGCTTCATGTAGGCGTCGATGGTGCTATCCGAAAACACATTGCCAGCCTTCAGGAAATCACGGTCCTGATCCAGCGCATCCAGCGCCTGTTCCAACGACGAGGCCACGGTCGGTAGGCCCTCCAGCTCTTCCGGAGGAAGATCGTACATATCTTTGTCGAAGGAATCGCCAGGATGGATTTCGCGCTGGATGCCGTCGAGGCCTGCCATCAACATGGCCGCGAAGGCGAGGTAGGGGTTGCCGGTGCTGTCGGGGAACCGCACTTCCACCCGGTAACCGCGGGGATTGCTGCCTTGAATGTAGGGCACCCGGATGGAAGACGACCGGTTGCGG
>Ga0114950_10002377_pt1 | contig 14443 bp, 8 predicted proteins | sample N075metaG_FD_83503 | JGI IMG/M metagenome (GOLD analysis project Ga0114950, IMG submission 83503) | Deep subsurface microbial communities from Kermadec Trench to uncover new lineages of life (NeLLi) - N075 metaG | ecosystem: Environmental > Aquatic > Marine > Ocean trench > Sediment | place... | reverse complement strand
TTCTGCAAGGCATTCAACGCGCAGACCCAGGGCGTCGAGGCCGGAATGCCGATTCCCGTAGTCATTACGGTGTACAGCGATCGCAGCTTCACGTTCATAAGGAAGACCCCGCCGGCAGCGGTCTTGCTTAAGAAGGCTGCCGGCCTGAAGAAAGGCAGCGGCACGCCGAACACGGAAAAAGTGGGCAAGGTGACGCGCGCGCAACTCGAGGAAATCGCCACGGCCAAGGATCCCGACCTGACCGCCGCGGATATGGATGCGGCCGTTCGCACCATCGCGGGCAGCGCCCGCAGCATGGGCATCGAAGTGGAGGGGCTCTGACATGGCGAAGCTCAGCAAGCGCAGGCAGCTGTGCAACGAGAAGGTCAGTCGTGACCGGATCTATACGGCTGACGAAGCGCTGAAACTCATCAAGGAAATGGCCTCGGCGAAATTTACGGAATCCGTCGATGTATCGGTGAATCTCGGCATCGACACGCGCAAGTCCGACCAGGTCGTGCGCGGTTCCGTCATGTTGCCGAACGGTACTGGCAAGGAAGTCCGGGTCGCGGTGTTCACACAGGGCGAGAATGCGGAGAAGGCCAGGGCCGCCGGCGCCGATGCGGTCGGCATGGAAGACCTGGCCGAAGCGATGAAAGGCGGCGACCTCGATTACGGCACGGTCATTGCCACGCCGGACGCGATGCGCATCGTCGGTCAACTCGGCCGGGTGTTGGGCCCGCGTGGTTTGATGCCGAACCCGAAGGTCGGCACGGTCACGCAGGACGTCGAGGCGGCCGTCAAGGCGGCCAAGGGCGGCCAAGTCCGGTTTCGGGCCGACAAGGGCGGCATTGTGCATTGCACGATCGGCAGGGTCGATTTCGAAATTCAGGCATTGAAAGAAAACATGGCGGCATTGCTCGCCGATCTGGTCAAGTCCAAGCCGGCATCCGCAAAGGGGTTGTTCCTGAAGCGTATGTCGGTGTCGTCCACGATGGGTCCCGGGATCGGGATCGATCATACGACGGTCGAGGACTAACGAATTCTCAGGAGGAGAATTGAAAAAGGTGTCGGGCTTATTTCTCAGCCAGTAAGTCTGAGAACCTGAATCCGGCGGCCGGGGACAATAAACCCGGTACCTTTTTTATGACATCAAAGACCGTAGGTGGTCGCAGAGAAAGCTGTTTTTCTGCCACCTTAATGGCTTGTACAGCCGGCCTGCGCAGATGGTGTTACTTGAATCAGGATCTCCTGGTGACGGTCACCATTGCAGAGTGGGAACAGGAAGAGTCCTGTTCCTCTGTGACAACGAGAGCTAGGAGAGAAACGATGGCACTCAGACTTGAAGACAAGCAGGCACTTGTCGCCGAGGTGAAAGAGATCGCTGCGAATTCGGAATCGGCAATTGCCGCCGAATATCGCGGTTTGAGCGTCGAGCAGATGACCGAGTTCCGGGCGAAGGCCCGGGCGGAGGGCGTCTACGTACGCGTGATCAAGAACACCCTGGCGAGGAGAGCCGTCGAGGGCACTGAGTTCGAATGTCTCAAGGACGCGTTAAAGGGGCCGATACTCCTCGCGTTTTCCCGTGAAGATCCAGGCGCCGCCGCCCGGGTCATCAAGGAATTCGCGAAGAATAACGAGGCTTTGGCCACGCAGGCGGTCGCAATCGGCGGCCAGCTGTATGGCGCGGAAGAATTAGCAAGGCTGGCGAGTCTGCCGAACCTGGATCAGGCTCGCGCGATGGTGCTGGGCGTGCTGCAGGCACCGCTGACGCAGTTGGTTCGCACGCTGGCGGAGCCGCCGGTCATGCTCGCTCGCGTACTCGCGGCGCGCGGCGATGCGGAGCAGGCGGCCTGAGTATTCGAACGGAAGAACGATTCATATCCAACACATTTGAGTAACAAACTTTTCAGGAGAACTGGTAATGGCAATGTCAAACCAAGATTTGCTCAAGGAACTGAGCGCAAAGTCGATCATAGAAGTCGTCGAGTTGGTGAAGATGCTCGAGGACGAGTGGGGTGTATCTGCTGCTGCGGTTGCCGTGGCTGCCGGCCCGGTGGCTGACGCCGGCGCTGAAGTCGTTGAAGAACAGACTGAATTTGACGTCGTAATGTCGAGCTTCGGCGCCAACAAGGTGTCGGTCATCAAGGCCGTGCGTTCGATCACCGGTCTTGGCCTCAAGGAAGCGAAGGACATGACCGAAGGCGTACCGGCGACCGTCAAGGAAGCTGTCACCAGGGACGAGGCGGAAGAGGTCAAGAAACAGCTCGAAGAGGCCGGCGCTACTGTCGACATCAAGTAAGCGGTTCGACACGGGAAAAGGTACCGAAAGGATCGTCCTTCACTGCGGTGAGTACGACAGATCCGGTGCCGGTTCCCAGGTTGTTGCTGCAGTGGGTAAAGCGTGTCGCCCGCCGCAGTCAGTTGGTGAGAAAGGTGCCGGGGTTTTTCCCCCGCGTGATGGGGCAAGTACTTCCGGTAGCCGGAAAAATAAACCCGGCACCTTTTTCGCAAAATGTGTAGCAATTTATAGAGGTGCTGCTTCATGGCGTACTCCTTTACCGAGAAAAAGCGAATCCGAAAGGATTTTGGCAAGCGTCCCAGCATTCTGGAAGTTCCTTACCTGCTGGCGATCCAGGTCAATTCCTACAAGAAGTTCCTGCAGGAAGACTGCGACCCGGGCGCCCGCAAGGATCGAGGGCTGCATGCCGCTTTCAAGAGCGTTTTTCCGATCGTCAGCTATTCCGGCAGCGCGGCGCTGGAATACATCAGCTATCGCCTCGGTGAGCCGGTATTCGACGTCAAGGAATGCCAGTTGCGAGGTCTGACTTTCGCGGCACCGTTGCGCGTACAGGTCCGTCTCGTGATCTACGACAAGGAAGGTGCGAAAAAGTCGGTCAAGGAAGTTCGCGAGCAAGAAGTCTATCTCGGCGAGATGCCGCTGATGACCGATCACGGCACCTTCGTGATCAACGGTACCGAGCGCGTCATCGTGTCGCAGTTGCACCGGTCTCCGGGCGTATTCTTCGATCATGACAAAGGCAAGACCCATTCTTCGGGCAAACTTCTCTTTTCGGCGCGGGTCATCCCGTACCGCGGCTCGTGGCTCGATTTCGAGTTCGACCCGAAGGACAGCGTGTTCGCCCGAATCGACCGTCGCCGCAAGCTGCCGGTCTCCGTCATCCTGCGTGCCCTCGGCTACACGAACGAGGAAATGCTGGACCTGTTCTTCGAGAAGATCACATTCGAGCTCTCGGAGAAGGCCATCAAGATGGAACTCGTCCCGCAGCGCCTGCGGGGCGAGACGGCCATGTTCGATATCAAGCTCGGCCGCAATGTGATCGTCGAAGAAGGCAAACGGATCACGGCCCGACATGTGCGCGACATGCAGAAGTCATCCGTCAAAAAGATCATCGTGCCGCGCGAGTATCTCGAAGGCAAAACAATAGCTCACGACGTCGTCGATACTGAGACCGGCGAGTTGCTGGCCAGCGCCAATGATGAGATCACTCCAGAGATGATCGACGCATTCATCGAGAAGGGCGTGACCTCGATCAACACCCTGTACGTGAATGATCTGGACAAGGGTCCCTACCTGTCGAATACGCTGCGCATCGATGCGACCCAGACGCGCCTCGACGCGCTCGTCGAGATCTATCGGATGATGCGTCCGGGCGAACCGCCGACCAAGGACGCGGCCGAGAACCTCTTTCAGAACCTGTTCTTCAACCCGGAGCGCTACGATCTGTCGGCCGTTGGCCGCATGAAGTTCAATCGCCGCGTCGGCCGTACGGAGAGTGAAGGCTCCGATATCCTGAGCCGCGAGGACATCATCGCGGTGTTGCTGGTCCTGATGGACATCCGCAACGGCAAGGGCGTGGTCGACGACATCGATCACCTCGGCAACCGTCGTGTGCGGAGTGTCGGGGAGATGGCGGAGAATGCGTTCCGGGTCGGTCTCGTGCGTGTCGAGCGTGCCGTCAAGGAGCGCTTGACGCTGGCCGAGTCGGAAGGTCTGATGCCGCAGGAAATGATTAACGCCAAGCCGGTCGCCGCAGCCGTAAAGGAATTCTTCGGCTCGAGCCAGCTGTCACAGTTCATGGATCAGAATAATCCGCTGTCGGAAGTCACGCACAAGCGTCGCGTGTCGGCACTGGGCCCGGGTGGTTTGACCCGCGAGCGTGCAGGCTTCGAGGTTCGTGATGTGCACCCGACGCATTATGGCCGTGTCTGCCCGATCGAGACGCCGGAAGGCCCGAACATCGGGCTGATCAATTCGCTGTCCGTCTATGCCCGGACAAACGATTACGGCTTCCTCGAGACGCCGTATCGCAAAGTCACCAAGGGCAAGGTTACCGATGAAATCGAGTACCTGTCGGCGATCGAGGAAGGCCAGTACATTATCGCGCAGGCAAACTCCGATCTGACTGCCAGGGGCGAGTTTGTGGAGCGGCTGGTTTCAGTCCGTCACCAGAATGAATTCACGCTGCTGCCGCGCGAGCGTATCGACTACATGGACGTGTCACCGAAGCAAATCGTCTCGGTTGCAGCTTCCCTGATTCCATTCCTCGAGCACGACGACGCGAACCGCGCGTTGATGGGCTCGAACATGCAGCGCCAGGCCGTACCGACGCTGCGTGCCGACCCGCCGCTGGTTGGTACGGGTATGGAGCGCGCGGTTGCGGTCGACTCCGGCGTCACGGTCGTCGCCACGCGCGGTGGTCTGGTCGACTCGGTCGATGCATCACGCATCGTCATCCGGATCAACGATGACGAGATGGGTGTGGACGAGGCCGGCGTCGACATCTACAACCTGACCAAGTACACGCGCTCGAACCAGAACACCTGTATCAATCAGCGTCCGTTGGTCCGCGCGGGTGATCGGATTGCTCGCGGCGACGTGCTGGCTGACGGCGCCTCGACGAGCCTGGGCGAGTTGGCTCTGGGCCAGAACCTGCTGGTCGCCTTCATGCCGTGGAATGGTTACAACTTCGAGGATTCGATTCTGATTTCCGAGCGTCTTGTGCACGAAGACAGATTCACGACGATCCACATCGAGGAGCTGACCTGCGTCGCGCGCGATACGAAGCTCGGTTCCGAAGAAGTCACGGCGGATATACCGAACGTTGGTGATTCGGCGTTGGCCAAGCTCGACGAGTCCGGTATCGCGTTCATCGGCGCCGAGGTCAAGGCGGGTGAAATTCTCGTCGGCAAGGTTACGCCGAAGGGAGAGACGCAGTTGACACCGGAGGAGAAGCTGCTGCGCGCAATTTTCGGCGAGAAGGCATCCGACGTAAAGGATACTTCATCCCGCGTGCCCCCGGGTATGGATGGCACCGTCATCGATGTGCGCATATTCACGCGCGATGGTGTTGAGAAGGATAGCCGTGCTCTGGCGATCGAGAGCGCCGAGCTCGAGCACGTACAAAAGGATCTGGATGATCAGCAGCGGATACGTGAAGAAGACATCTTCGATCGTGTCGAGCGCATGCTGCTGAACAAGCAGGTCGACGGCGGCCCGAACGACCTGAAATCGGGAAGCAAGGTTACGCAGGCGTACCTGGATAGTCTCGAGCGGGAGCAGTGGTTCGAGATACGCTTGCGCAACGACGAGGCTAACAAGCAGCTCGAGCAGGTTGCCGAGCGTCTGCGCCTGCAGCGTGAGGAATTCGAGCAAAGGTTCGAGGAGAAGCGCCACAAGATTACCGCCGGCGATGATCTGGCGCCGGGTGTGCTGAAGATGGTCAAGGTTTTCCTGGCCGTCAAGCGGCGTATCCAGCCGGGCGACAAGATGGCCGGTCGACACGGCAACAAGGGCGTTATTTCGATGATCGTCCCGGTCGAGGACATGCCCTACACCGAGGATGGTACGCCCGTCGATATCGTGTTGAATCCGCTTGGTGTCCCGTCGCGCATGAACGTCGGCCAGGTGCTGGAAACTCACCTTGGCTGGGCGGCCAAGCATCTCGGACATAAGATCGGCGAACTGATTGATAATAAGGCCACGATGGCGAAGCTGCGCGGCTTTCTCGATCAGATCTATAACAAATCAGGCGGCAAGACCGAAGATCTGAAGAGTCTTGACGACGCTGAGATCATGGAGCTGTGCGGCAATCTGCGTAACGGCGTACCGATTGCAACCCCGGTCTTCGACGGCGCGACCGAAGAGGAGATCAAGAATCTGCTCGAACTGGCGGGTCTGCCGAGGTCCGGCCAGACACAACTGATCGATGGGCGCACGGGCGAGTGCTTCGAGCGAGAGACGACCGTTGGATACATGTACATGCTGAAGCTCAACCATCTCGTCGACGACAAAATGCACGCACGTTCGACCGGCCCGTACAGTCTGGTCACGCAGCAGCCGCTCGGTGGTAAAGCGCAGTTCGGCGGCCAGCGTTTCGGTGAGATGGAGGTCTGGGCGCTCGAAGCATACGGTGCAGCCTACACGCTCCAGGAGATGCTGACGGTCAAGTCGGATGACGTCCAGGGTCGTACGAAGATGTACAAAAACATCGTCGACGGCACGCACGAAATGGATGCGGGTATGCCGGAGTCATTCAACGTGTTGGTCAAGGAGATTCGTTCTCTGGCCATCAACATCGAACTGGAACAGGACTAACGGCGACGCAGCCCACTGGCAGGTGATACATGAAAGATTTACTCAAGCTTTTCAGAACCCAAAGTACTGTCGAGGACTTCGATGCGATTCGCATCAGCCTCGCATCCCCGGAACTGATTCGTTCGTGGTCGTTCGGTGAAGTAAAGAAGCCAGAGACCATCAACTACCGCACGTTCAAGCCGGAGCGCGATGGCCTGTTCTGCGCAAAAATCTTTGGCCCGATGAAGGACTACGAGTGCCTGTGCGGAAAGTACAAGCGGCTGAAGCATCGCGGCGTCGTCTGCGAGAAGTGCGGCGTCGAGGTCACGCAGACGAAAGTCCGGCGTGAGCGCATGGCGCATATCGAGCTCGCCAGTCCGACCGCGCATATCTGGTTCCTGAAGTCGTTGCCGTCGCGTATCGGCCTGATGCTCGACATGACGTTGCGAGAGATCGAGCGGGTCCTGTATTTCGAGGCCTTCGTCGTTACCGACCCCGGCCTCACGACGCTGGAACGGGGCCAGTTGATGACGGACGAGCAGTATCTCGAGGCCATCGAGGAATTCGGCGACGAGTTCGACGCCTCGATGGGCGCCGAGGCCGTCCACAAGATGCTGAGTACGATCGAGCTCGATCGCGCCGTCATCGATGTCCGCGAGGAAATTGCCGGCACGAATTCCGAGACAAAAATCAAGCGTCTGTCGAAGCGTCTCAAATTGCTCGAGGCCTTCCTGCAGTCCGGCAACAAGCCCCAGTGGATGGTGCTGACCGTACTGCCGGTGTTGCCGCCGGACCTGCGTCCGCTGGTCCCGCTCGACGGCGGACGTTTTGCGACCTCCGATCTGAATGATCTGTACCGTCGCGTCATCAATCGCAACAATCGTCTGCGTCGTTTGCTCGAGTTGAATGCGCCGGACATCATCGTCCGGAACGAGAAGCGCATGCTGCAGGAGTCGGTCGATGCGTTGCTCGACAACGGCCGTCGCGGCCGTGCGATTACCGGCACGAACCGTCGTCCGCTGAAGTCGCTGGCCGACATGATCAAGGGCAAGCAGGGCCGGTTCCGACAGAACCTGCTCGGCAAGCGCGTAGATTACTCGGGCCGTTCGGTTATCGTCGTCGGCCCGACGCTGCGTCTGCATCAGTGTGGCCTGCCGAAGAAAATGGCGCTGGAGTTGTTCAAGCCGTTTATCTTCAGCAAGCTGCAGCTGCGCGGGGAGTCGACGACGATCAAAGCGGCCAAGCGGCTCGTCGAGCGCGAGGGCCCGGAGGTATGGGACATCCTCGAAGAAGTTATCCGTGAGCACCCGGTGCTGCTGAACCGCGCGCCGACGCTGCATCGACTCGGTATTCAGGCTTTCGAGCCAGTGCTCATCGAGGGCAAGGCCATCCAGCTGCACCCGCTTGTCTGTACCGCGTTCAATGCCGACTTCGACGGCGACCAGATGGCCGTCCATGTGCCGCTGTCCATCGAGGCACAACTCGAAGCGCGCGCGTTGATGATGGCGTCGAATAATATCCTGTCGCCGGCGAACGGCGAGCCGATTATCGTGCCGTCTCAGGACGTCGTCCTGGGCCTGTACTACATGAGCCGCGAGCATGTGAATGCCCGCGGTACCGGGATGATCTTTACCGACGTAGCCGAGGTGCATCGCGCATACGAGACGCGGGCCGCTGATCTGCACGCCAGGGTTCGGGTACGGATCACGGCGCAGCATGATAACGATGACGGCTCGGTCACCTACGAGCCTCGCATCGTCGAGACGACCGTGGGTCGCGCCCTGCTGTCCGATCTGTTGCCCAAGGGTTTGAGCTTCGATCTCGTCAATCGCAATATGACGAAAAAGGCCATTTCATCGTGCATCAATGCTTCTTACCGTTACGTCGGTATGAAGAAGACCGTCGTCTTCGCGGATCGGCTGATGTACATGGGCTTTGCCTACGCGACGCGGTCCGGTGTGTCGATCGGCATCGACGACATGATTGTGCCCGAGAGCAAACCCGAAATTCTGGAGGCCGCGGAGATTGAGGTTCGCGAAATCCAGGACCAGTTCGCCAGCGGCCTCGTCACCAATGGAGAACGCTACAACAAAGTCGTCGATATCTGGTCGCGTACCAACGACCAGGTCGCCAAGGCCATGATGGACAAGCTCGGCAAGGAGATGGTCGATACCGCTGACGGCAAGACCATCGAACAGCCATCGTTTAACTCGATCTTTATGATGGCCGATTCCGGCGCGCGTGGTTCCGCCGCGCAGATTCGTCAGCTCGCCGGCATGCGTGGCCTGATGGCCAAGCCGGACGGCTCGATCATCGAGACGCCGATTACGGCGAACTTCCGCGAAGGTCTGGACGTTTTGCAGTACTTTATTTCGACACACGGCGCTCGCAAGGGCTTGGCCGATACTGCCTTGAAGACGGCTAATTCGGGTTACCTGACCCGGCGTCTCGTCGATGTGGCGCAGGATCTGGTCGTAACCGAAGTCGATTGTCACACCACCCGCGGCGTGTCCATGACCCCGCTGGTCGAGGGCGGCGATGTCGTCGAGCCGCTGCGTGACCGCGTGCTCGGTCGGGTGCTGGCCGAATCCGTTACCGATCCTGCCAACGACGAGATCCTGCTCGAAGCCGGCACGCTGCTCGACGAGCAAATGGTGTCGCAACTCGAGGACAGCGGTATCGACTACGTCAAGGTGCGCTCGCCGATTACCTGCGAGACCCGCTACGGCGTCTGCAAGCATTGCTATGGGCGCGATCTGGCGCGCGGCCACCTGATCGACATCGGTGAAGCGGTCGGGGTTATCGCCGCCCAGTCGATCGGCGAACCGGGCACGCAGCTGACCATGCGGACGTTTCACATCGGTGGTGCGGCATCGCGGGCGGCGGCGGTCAGCAGCGTTGAGCTCAAGAAAAATGGTGTTGTCCGACTGCACAACATGAAGACGGTGCAGCACGCCAAAGGCCACCTGGTAGCGGTAAGCCGGTCGGGCGAGATCGGTCTCATCGATGAGCACGGGCGCGAGAAGGAACGCTACAAGGTGCCGTACGGTGCGATGATCACGGTCGGCGACAACGAAAAGGTTAGCGCCGGCCAGATCGTCGCAACCTGGGATCCGCACACTCACCCGGTGGTGGCCGAGGTGTCCGGTATCCTCAAATTCGAGGATTTCGTCGACGAGGTGACGGTGTCCGAGCAAGTCGACGAGGTGACCGGCCTGTCGAGCATCATCATCCTCGATGCCAAGCAGCACACCGGTTTGTCCGGCAAGGACCTGAAGCCGATTGCCCGGCTGGTCGACGCCAAGGGCCAGGAAATCTACTTTGCCAATACCGAGATTCCGGCGGTTTACGCACTGCCGACCGGTGCGATCGTGGTCATGACTGACGGCGGCAAGGTTGCGGTCGGCGACGTGATTGCCCGTATCCCGCAGGAGAGCTCCAAGACCCGCGATATCACCGGTGGTTTGCCGCGTGTGGCCGATTTGTTCGAGGCGCGCAAGCCGAAGGATATCGCGATCATGGCAGAGGCGACCGGCACGGTCAGCTTCGGCAAAGAGACCAAGGGCAAGCGTCGCCTGATCATCACGGACGAGAATGGCGAGAAACGGGAGGACTTGATCCCGAAATGGCGCCACCTTGGCGTGTTCGAGGGCGAGCAGGTGGTGCGTGGCGAAATTATCGCCGATGGCGAGCCGGCCCCGCATGATATTCTGCGCCTGCAGGGTGTCGAACCGCTGGCCGATTACCTCGTCCGCGAGATCCAGGACGTCTATCGTTTGCAGGGCGTCAAGATCAACGACAAGCATATCGAGGTCATCATTCGCCAGATGCTGCGCAAGGTCGGAGTCGTCGATCCGGGCGATACCAGCCTGTTGAGAGGTGAGCAGATCGAGCGTACCCGCCTGCTGGAGATCAATCAGCAGATGGAGTCCAAGGGCGAGCAGCCGGCCACGTCGGAGCCCTTGCTGCTGGGTATCACCAAGGCATCGCTGGCCACCGAATCGTTTATTTCGGCCGCATCGTTTCAGGAAACGACCCGGGTCCTGACCGAGGCGGCGGTCAAGGGCTTGCGCGACGATCTGCGAGGCCTGAAGGAAAATGTCATCGTGGGCCGCCTGATTCCGGCCGGCACCGGCTTCGCCCATCACCAGGAGCAGCGGCGCAGCCGCGAGGAGCAGATCGCTGCCGAGTTGCAGGCACTGGAATTGTCTGCCGCGGCGGCCAAGGCTCCGGAGCTTGAGGACACGCCGGACCCGGCGCCCGAGGTCGAGGATGCGAGCCCGGTGGCATCGCCGACCGGGGCGGATTCAGGCCCGGATGAGGGTAAGTCGGCGGCAGAATCTCAGGCGACGACGAACTGATCCGCGGGGAAAGGGCCTTTGGCTGCGGCCTGCTTGACGCGCCACGGGGCCGCCCCTACAATTCGCGGTCCCTGTACGAGTGCCCTACGCGCCGTCTAGAACAATATTGGGGATAGGTGCCGGCCGACGCATATTCGGTGCCCTTTCCCAACGACTTGGTTAGCCCGAATGCTGGATATCACCAGATGGTGTCGCATGCGGGCTGGCTTTTATTCGCGCATATAAAACCCGGCGCCGGGAATATCCGGCGGCAAAAACCGGACTGAGACTTGTATTTTATGGCTACTGTAAATCAACTGGTTCGAAAAGGACGCAAGACCAAACCTTCGAAGAGCAATGTGCCTGCTCTTCAGGCCGGTCCCCAGAAGCGGGGCGTGTGTACCCGCGTCTACACCACGACGCCGAAGAAGCCGAACTCGGCATTGCGCAAGGTGGCTCGTGTGCGGCTGACGAATGGTTACGAAGTCACGAGTTATATCGGTGGTGAGGGTCACAACCTCCAGGAGCATTCGGTCATCCTGATTCGCGGTGGTCGTGTCAAGGATCTGCCGGGCGTGCGCTATCACACGGTTCGCGGCACACTCGACTGCTCGGGTGTTTCCGATCGTCGCCAAGGCCGCTCGAAGTACGGCGCGAAGCGCCCCAAGAGCTGACCTGGGAGCCGGGCCGCCAAATTTCGGAATATTGACAAGCCAAACCAGAGAACAAATCGAGTTTTACCATGTCCAGACGTACACAAGCGCCGAAGCGCTATATTCTTCCTGACCCGAAGCACGATAGCCAGCTGCTTGCCAAGTTCATCAACATGTTGATGAAGAGCGGCAAGAAGTCCATCGCAGAAGCAATTGTGTATAAGGCGCTCGAGACCATGTCGAAGCGCAGTGGTCTGTCCGAGGAGCAGGCCGTCGAGATGCTCGAGACGGCGCTGGAGAACATCAAGCCGATGGTCGAGGTGAAGTCCCGCCGGGTAGGTGGCGCCACCTACCAGGTGCCGATCGAGGTGCGCGCAACCCGTCGCCGCACGCTCGCTATGCGGTGGGCTATCGAGGCGGCGCGCAAGCGCAACGAGAAAACCATGGCCGACCGTCTCGCCGGCGAACTCATGGATGCCGCCGAAAACCGCGGCGCCGCAGTCAAGAAGCGCGAAGATGTTCACCGGATGGCGGAGGCGAACAAGGCCTTTTCGCACTATCGCTGGTAATTCCTGACGGGATTGACCCTGATTTTACGCAGACACGCAACGTGGCACGTACGACTCCAATCGATCGGTATCGGAATATCGGCATCATGGCTCACATCGACGCGGGTAAGACGACCACGACCGAGCGCATCCTGTTTTATACCGGGGTGTCGCACAAGTTGGGTGAAGTTCACGACGGCGCGGCGATTATGGACTGGATGGAGCAGGAGCAGGAACGTGGCATTACGATCACGTCGGCCGCGACGACCTGTTTCTGGTCGGGCATGGATCAGCAGTGGCCCGAACATCGCATCAACATCATCGATACGCCGGGACACGTCGATTTTACGATCGAGGTAGAGCGTTCGCTGCGCGTTCTCGACAGTGCCGTGGCCATATTCTGTGCCGTCGGCGGGGTTGAGCCCCAATCCGAGACGGTCTGGCGTCAGGCCAACAAATACGGGGTTCCGCGCATGGCGTTCGTGAACAAGATGGATCGTGCCGGCGCTGATTTTTTGCGCGTCGTCGATCAGATCCGCGAGCGCCTCGGCGGCAATGCTGTGCCGATCCAGCTACCGATCGGCGCGGAAGAGAATTTCGCGGGCGTCGTCGACCTGATTCGCATGCGGGCGATTCGCTGGAATGACGAAACACTGGGTGTCGATTTCGAGCTCGGTGACATCCCGGCCGATCTGGAGGGCCAGTGCCGGGAGTGGCGGGAGAAGCTGGTCGCGGCCGCGGCCGAGTGCGATGAGGCGCTGCAGGACAAGTATCTGGAGCACGGTGAGCTCAGCGAGGACGAAATCAAGCAGGGCCTGCGCAAGGGCACGCTGGAGAACCGGATTGTGTTGACCCTGTGCGGCTCGGCATTCAAGAATAAGGGTGTGCAGGCGCTGCTCGACGGCATCGTGGATTTCATGCCGGCGCCGTCCGAGGTCCCGCCGATCAAGGGTATCCTGAAGGACGAATCCGAGGGCGAGCGACGGGCCAGCGACGATCAGCCGTTCGCGGCGCTGGCCTTCAAGATCGCAACCGACCCGTTCGTCGGCAACTTGACCTTCTTTCGCGTGTACTCTGGCGTGCTGAACTCCGGTGATACGATTCTGAACCCGGGCAAGGGCAAGAAAGAGCGCATCGGCCGACTCCTGCAGATGCATGCGAACGAGCGCGAGGAAATCAAGGAAGTCCGGGCTGGCGACATCGCCGCTGCCATTGGTCTGAAAGATGTGACCACCGGCGACAGTCTCGTTGACCTCAAGAATCCGATCACGCTCGAGCGCATGGAGTTTCCCGAGCCGGTCATCGCCGTCGCCGTGGAACCGAAAACCAAGCCCGACCAGGAGAAGATGGGCATCGCGCTGCAGAAACTCGCCAAGGAAGACCCGTCGTTCCGCGTCCACACCGACGCGGAGTCAGGCCAGACGATTATTTCCGGCATGGGCGAGCTGCACCTCGATATTATTGTCGATCGCATGCGGCGTGAGTTTCACGTCGAGGCGAATGTCGGCAAGCCCCAGGTAGCGTATCGCGAGACGATTCGCACGTCCGTCGAGCAGGAAGGCAAGTTCGTTCGTCAGACCGGCGGCCGCGGCCAGTATGGCCATGTCTGGCTTCGGATCGAACCGCTGGAGGCCGGCACCGGCTATGAGTTCGAGAACAAGATTGTCGGCGGGGCCGTGCCGAAGGAGTACATCGCGGCGGTCGACAAGGGCATCCAGGAGGCGATGGCCGCAGGCGTGCTGGCCGGCTTCCCGATCGTCGACGTCAAGGTTACTTTGTACGACGGTTCCTATCACGACGTCGATTCCAGCGAGATGGCGTTCAAAATTGCCGCATCGATGGGTTTCAAGCAGGGCGTGAGGAAGGCCAGGCCGGTCCTGCTCGAACCTGTCATGGCGGTCGAGATTGTCACACCGGAGCGTTACATGGGTGACGTGAACGGCGATCTGAATCGCCGTCGCGGGGTCCTGCAGGGCATGGATGAGTCACCCGCCGGCAGGGTCGTCCGCGCAGACGTGCCGCTGGCCGAGATGTTCAGCTACGCGACAGACCTGCGCTCGATGTCGCAGGGTCGCGCCGTGTACTCGATGGAATTCGCACATTATGCAGAAGTCCCGCCCGGCGTGGCGGAGTCTGTCATCAAGAGGGGCTGACCTGGGTTCGTCCTGCAGCAAAGGCAAGAGCAAGCAACGCAATGAAATCTGGAGAGACTGATGTCTAAGGAGAAATTTCAACGCACCAAGCCGCATGTGAATGTGGGCACGATAGGTCACGTTGATCACGGCAAGACGACGCTGACGGCGGCGCTGACGAAGGTCATGGCGG
>Ga0114950_10002376_pt1 | contig 14446 bp, 12 predicted proteins | sample N075metaG_FD_83503 | JGI IMG/M metagenome (GOLD analysis project Ga0114950, IMG submission 83503) | Deep subsurface microbial communities from Kermadec Trench to uncover new lineages of life (NeLLi) - N075 metaG | ecosystem: Environmental > Aquatic > Marine > Ocean trench > Sediment | place... | reverse complement strand
GGCGTCACCCGGTTGGTGTCGCTGGCGTTTACCGACGCCCAGGCGAGCACCAGAAAGCCGATGCCGAGCAAGCACAGGCCGATGCCGAACTTGGTGGCGATGGACGGGTCGCGGTCGCCGAGGCGGATCCACAGCGAGCCGGCCACCGGTGCCAGAATGATGATGAAGAGCGGGTTGATCGACTGCAGCCAGCTGGCCGGCGCCTCCCATCCGAAGATCACCCGATCGGTCAAGCGCTCGGCCAACAGATTCATCGACGAGCCCGCCTGCTCGAAGCCCGCCCAGAACATTGCCGAGCCGATGAAGAGCACGAAAATCAGCATGACGCGTTTCTTCTCGTACCCGTCGAGGCCGAAGAACAGCAGCGCCATGATGAAGTAGATGATCGCCAGCGACACGATGATGATGCCGGTTGCCTGGGCGGCCCCCTGGAGTGTCAGCGTCAGCGTTCCAGCAGAAGACAGTGCGAACAGCGCCGCGGCCACCACCAAGACCACCGCGATGCCCATGGCGAAGGTTCTCCAGGCGGCGCCGGTGCGTTCCTGCGCCTCCTCCGACAACACGCCGGCCGAGCCCAGATACTTGCCGCCCAGCTTGAATTGGATGAGCCCCAGCACCATGCCGACACCGGCGGCGCTGAATCCCAGGTGCCAGCTGACGTTCTCGCCCAGGTAGCCGACCAGCAGCGGTCCGAGGAGCGCGCCGATGTTGATACCCATGTAAAAAATGGAAAACCCGGCGTCGCGCCGTGCTCCGCCGTCGGGGTACAGGTCGCCAACGATGGCGCTGACGTTGGGCTTCAACAGCCCGGTGCCGAGGACGATCAGGATCAAGCCGAAAAAGAAGAACGCCGTTGTGGGCACTGCCATAGTGAAGTGGCCGGCGGCGATGATCATGCCGCCGATGAACACCGCCCGACGCTTGCCGAGCAAGCGGTCGGCCATCCACCCGCCCGGCAGCGCGAACAGATAGACGCCGGCGGTGTACATGCCGTAGATCGCCGCCGCCGTGCCGTCGGTCAGCCCCATGCCGCCGGTCTCGAGCGCGTTGACCATGAACAGCACGAGGATGCCGCGCATCCCGTAGTAGGAGAAGCGCTCCTACATCTCGGTGAAGAAGAGTGTCGACAGCCCGCGTGGATGGCCGAAGAACTGTGGCTCCGATGCGGGCTGAGATGCGGTCAGGGCAGGTGTCATGCAACAGTCCCTTCTTGGCGGGGGGATTCGTCGGAAACCAAGAACGCCAACAGGATAGCAGCGACCACGGCCAGCGTGGCGCCGAACACGAAGGGGGCCCGGGGGCCGAAGCCGGTCCAGGGGCCGGCGCCTTGCCACAGCACGCCGGCGAACAGCGACGCGGGCAGGTTGGTGAAGCCCAGCAGGCCATGGTACGCGCCGTAGGCGGTGGCGCGGCGCGAGGGCGCCACGAGGTCGGCGATGAGCGCCTTCGCGCTACCCGCCACCAGACCGTAGTAGGCGCCGTACAGGATGAACAGGATGACCACGTGGACACTGCTTTCGGCCAGCGCCATGCCGAGATAGATGGCGGCGTAGAAGATCCATCCGGCAAGCAAAACGGTCTTGCGCCGCAGGCGATCCGAAAGCGCCCCGGCGGGCGTCGACACCAACGCGTAGACGAGGTTGAAGCCGAGCAGTGTCCAGAGGACGCCGACCACGCTCAGACCGCGCTCCTGGGCGCGCAAGATCATGAAGGCGTCGGACGAGTTGCCCAGGTCGAAGACCGCCGAGGCGAGCAGGAAGCCGGCGAACGGACGGCCCAGCCCACCGACGCCCCAGCGCCGCCGCGCCGCTGCCGGCCCGCTCGCCGCAACGTCCCGGGCGCCGAGCGCCAGCACGGCCACCGCCAGAAACCCCGGAATCAGGCTCGCCAGCACCAGCGTGCGAAAGGTCGCCGACTGCAAGTTCACGGCTCCGCTTTGCACCGTCGAGACGATAAAGATGGCTGCCAGCAGACCGACAACAGCGCCGCCTGTATCCGCCGCGCGGTGCAAGCCGAAGGCGAGGCCGCGCTGTGCCGGCGCGGTGGAATCGGCGATCAACGCGTCGCGGGGCGCCGTGCGAATGCCCTTACCGACGCGGTCTACCCAGCGCACCCCGGCAACCACCGGCCAGGTGGTGGCGACGTAGAAGAACGGCTTGGCGGCCGCCGACACTGCGTAGCCGGCGACGGCTAGCGGCTTGCGTACCTGGAATCGATCGGACAGCGCGCCGGAGAGCAGCTTCACCAGGCTCGCCGTCGACTCGGCGACGCCCTCGATGAGGCCGATGGTGACCGTGCCGACACCCACCACGTTGGCGAGAAAGAGGGGCAACACGTTGGTGACCATCTCGCTCGACACATCGGTCAAGAAGCTGGTCGCGCTGGTGACCCAGAGGTTGCGGGAGAGCTTGTTGCCACGGTGCATGGGGATAGCCTACCGGCAGAGGCCGTTGGCCGCCGGGTCAGCGCGGTCGCTCTTCGTCCATAATCGCGCCCCGTGTCACTCCGCGCGCAAGGCCAGCGTCGGGTCGAGCTTGGCAGCGCGGCGCGAGAGGCTAGCCTGGTACTCACGCGCCATCGCGCTCGCGCAGCCCTGCCCCGTTGAGATATCCGGGTTAGGCGGAGGGTTCTCTCTCGCGGCGTTGGGCGTTACCGTAGATTCTGAGATTCGGGCAACCTCGGAGGTGTCGATGTCGATTCGTGCCGTCAAGCAGATGATCAAGGCGCAGCCGACCATGGAGGGCGCGGGTGTGCACCTGCGGCGCGCCTTCGGCTTCGGTAAAACCGAGGACTTCGACCCCTTCCTGTTGTTCGACGACTTCCGTAACGAGCGGCCGGAGGACTACCTCGCCGGCTTTCCCTGGCACCCGCACCGCGGTATCGAGACCATCACCTACGTACTGGCGGGAACCGTCGATCACGGCGACAGCCTCGGCAACGAGGGCGCCATCACACCGGGTGACGTGCAGTGGATGACCGCCGGCAGCGGTATCGTCCATCAGGAAATGCCCAAGGGCGACGAGAACGGCCGCATGCACGGCTTCCAGCTGTGGGCCAACCTGCCGGCGGCGCTGAAGATGACGCCGCCCCGCTACCAAGACATCAAGTCGGCGGACATTCCCGAGGTCATCGACGACGACGGCACCAAGGTGCGGGTTATCTGCGGCAACGTCTGGGGAGCGCGCGGCCCCGTCGATGGTATCGCCGCCGACCCCCACTACATCGACATTTCGGTGCCGCCGGGGCAGCGCAAGACGATTCCGGTGGAGGTGTCACGCCACGCATTCGCCTACGTCTTCGCCGGCTCGGGCACTTTCCGTGACGCCTCGGACCCCTTCGCAGCGCCGACCGACTTCGTCAGCGAAGGCGCCGAGCTCGCCGATGCGGACGATCTGCGCCGGCGCCGCGCCGCCCAGCCGTCCGAGCCGCCGCCCTCCGCGGCGTCGGCGTTGCCGGCTGGCGGGGCGGCGGAGCGAGGCGAGCTTGCCGACAACCGCTCACTGGTGCTGTTCGATCGCGGCGACCAGGTCACGGTGCAGGCCGGCGAACAGGGGATCCGGTTTCTGCTGGTCTCCGGCAAGCCCTTACAAGAGCCCGTCGCCTGGCGCGGTCCCATCGTGATGAACACCCAAGCCGAGCTCCAGCAGGCGTTTGCACAGCTGCAAGACGGCACCTTTCTGGAGCACAGCTAGCTTGGCTATCTCACAGGGTGGCTACTACGCGAGCGTGGCCCGCGAGTACTGATATCCAGGTTGGCTCCTTACTGACCCGCCGGCAGATACCTCTTGGGGAACTTGGCGACCACGGTGTAAATAGGATCGACGATGTTGGCCACCGAGCTCTCGCCGAGCTGGCCCACCAGCATGTAGGCGTCCCAGCGGCCGAACCCATACTCGGTCTCGAGCCATTCTATGAGCTCGACGTGGGCGAGCCGGAAAGCGTCGATGAGCGGCCGCGCGCTACCTGCCACCATGATGTAGTCGTCGTCTTCGAAGCGCGGCCAGTCGATGGTCTTGCCCTTGATCAGGTCGATGCGCAGCTCCACGTCCATCGAGGTTTCCAGCCCGGTGCCGTTAACCTCGCCTTCGCCCTGGCGCGCGTGGCCGTCACCGAAATACAAGTAAGCGCCGTCGTGAAAGATCGGTAGGTACACGGTGGTGCCGGCGCGCACTTCCTGAGCGTCCATGTTGCCGCCGAAGTTGCCCGGCCACAGGCCGTTGAAGGCCTCCTCTCCCGCCGGGGCCACCGCCAGCCGGCCGAGCATGGGCTGGAGCTCGATGGTGATCTCGCCCATCGCCGAGTCCGGCAGTTCGACCGTTCCGGTCATCGCCTCGAGGTCCAGCGCCCACTCGTAGCGACGTGCCGGTATGGGGTCGTTGAGCAGGCGCAGCCGCGAGTCGGTGGCCAGGCCGCCGAAATCTGGGTAGATCTGCGACCCGGCGAGGTTGTGATTCGGTCGCACCATGAGCACCTCGACCACCAGCGTGTCGTTCGGCGTCGCCCCCTCGATGTAGAAGGGTCCGACCTCGCCGGGAAAGTCGCCGCCGCCGGGATCGTAGTAGGCGCCGTGGTTGGTGCGCGAGCGCAGAATGGTGCCGGGCTGGATGGTCAATACCGGCTCGCGCACGGCGAAGGTCGGATAGCCCACCGTGGGGGTGAATTCGACGACGTTCTGCTGCGCCGCCACGGTGGCACCGTTGGAGGGCACCGCACCCGGCAGGAGCGCCAGGCTCATGAGTACGAGTGAGATCGAAAAAACTGTTTTCCTGGTGAGCACGCTCTAATCTCCTCTTGTCCAAAAGGATGATGGTGGGATATCGATAGCCTGTCGTTGATTCTATTCGCCGGGGCCGTCGCCGCGACATGGGCCCCGCGTCCGTTTTTTCGCTGTCGCAAAGCTGTCAAGATTCGCCTCGACAACCGTGCCTTGGGCGCGGACCTTCGCGCCTCGTTACATGCCCTTATCATGAGGAAGGTGAAACGTGATCACACCCACCTTGACGTCGACGCAGCGTCGCACAGTCGCAGTTGCCGCAGCGCTTGCCCTGCTGGTGCCGGCCTTTTCCGTGCCCTCCGGGGCGACGCCGACCCCGGCCCTGACCCCGACCCTGGCCCCTCCGCCGGGGCCACAGGAGCGCCGGCCGTTCACCGTCCACGACATCTTCAATCTCAAGAGAGTCGGCGATCCGCGCATCAGCCCCGACGGCGAGTGGGTGGCGTTCACCGTGTCGCAGATGAACGCCGCGAAGGACAACTCCGATACCGACATCTGGATGGCGCCCATCGGTGGCGGTGAGTCCCTCCGACTCACCACCAGCGACAAGCCGGAGTCGACCCCACGTTGGAGCCCGGACGGGCGCTGGCTGGCGTTCCTTTCGGCGCGCGGCGGAGATCGGACGCAGGTGTGGTTGCTTCCGCGCCTGGGTGGCGAGGCGCAGCAGTTGACCGAGATCGAGCAGGGAGTCTCGGGCATGGTCTGGTCGCCCGATTCGACACGGCTGGCGCTGCTGGTGCGCGATGCGGAGGAAGACGAGGAGGACCAGGAAAACGACGAAGACGAGGAAGGCGACGAGGGACAGCCGGGCGGCGAGGCGACGGGTGATACGGGGGATGGCGACGCGGCCGACCAGGCGGCGGCGGAAAAGGCGCCCAAGCCGATCGTGGTCACCCGGTTGCAGTTCAAGCGCGACGGTACCGGCTACCTCGACGAGCGGCGTACGCACGTCTACGTGTTCGAGGTGGCGAGCAAGGACATGTTGCAGATTACCGACGGGCCCTACGACGACAGCTCGCCGGCCTGGTCCCCGGACGGCGGCTCCCTTGCCTTCGTCTCCAACCGCACCGCAGAGCCCGATAGCAACGACAACTCCGATGTTTTTGTCGTTGCGGCTGAAGAGGGGGCCGAACCGCGGCGCTTGACCGAATGGGCCGGCGCCGATTCGTCACCTGCCTTCACCCCCGACGGTGGCTACGTCGTGTACATCCAGGGTGGGGATCCGGCCGACGTGTGGTACGACACCAGCGACGTTGCCATCGTGCCCGTCGGCAATGGCGAGCCCCACGTCCTCACCGCCGGGCTCGACCGCAACGTCGGGAGCCCCAAGGTGACGCCCGACGGCAACACGGTGCTCTTTACGCTCGAGGATTACGGGTCCCGGCATCTCAGCAGCGTACCGGTCAGCGGTGGAGCGCTCACCGCCATGGTTGCCGGGGCGCGCACGGTGAGCAGGTTCGACATGGGCGCGCAAGGTGAGGTCGTCGTTCTCGAGTCAGGTGTCGAATACCCAGCCGAAATTTCGCGCCTGGTGGACGGGGAAGGGCTGCAGCGCGTCACCCGGGTAAACGACGAGTTTCTCGCCGGCATCGAGCTGGCGCCGGTCCAGAGCTTCGAAGCGGTCAACGGCGAGGGTCTTACCATCCAGGGCTTCTTGACCATGCCCCCCGGCGCCGCCACCGGCGAGCGCCTGCCGACCATCCTGCGTATCCACGGCGGTCCGGTGAGCCAGTTCTCGTACCAGTTCTCCACCGAGTGGCAGATTCTCGCGGCGCAAGGCTACGCGGTGGTGGCCGCCAACCCGCGGGGCTCATCGGGGCGCGGTCGGGACTTCAGCCACGCCATCTGGGCCGACTGGGGCAGCCGCGATTTCGACGACGTCATGGCGGCGGTCGACCACGTCATCGACATGGGGGTGGCCGACCCCGATCGTCTCGGCGTCGGCGGCTGGAGCTACGGCGGCATCCTCACCAACTACGTCATCACCAAGACCGGCCGCTTCAAAGCGGCAATCTCCGGCGCCAGCGAGGTCAACTACACCGCCAACTACGGCCACGACCACTACCAGCGGGTGTGGGAGGACGAGCTCGGCCTGCCGTGGGAGAACACCGACCTGTGGATTCGCATCTCGCCCTTCTTCCACGTTGCCAACGTCACCACACCGACGCTGGTGATGGGCGGTCAGGAAGACTGGAACGTGCCGGTGCAGAACTCCGACCAGCTCTACCAGGCGCTGCGCCGCCTCGGCGTTCCTACCCAGCTGGTGATCTACCCGGGCGAGAGCCACGGCATCAGCCGGCCGAGCTTCCAGCTAGATCGCTACGAGCGCTATCTGGCGTGGTACGACCAATGGGTCAAGGGAGAGGAACCTGACGGCGGGCCGCCGCGTGAGTGAGACGTCCGACGGCCCGTTGGCCGTCGGCGTCACGGGGCACCGATTCCTGGTCGAGCTGGACAAGATCACGCCCCCCCCCCGAAGCTCTCAAAGCCTCGCGACTTAGCTCCCTTCCTGCCTCGCTCGCTGAGGTCCTCGTACACTTACGGCGCTAGATACATGAATTGGAAGCTGTAGCTTGATATATATATAGTCTCTTCATGGTCAAGCGTGGATACAATCAGTTCTGCGCAGCGGCGCGTGCCCTCGACTTGTTGGGCGAACGCTGGACGCTGCTCTTGATTCGCGACCTGCTCACCGGCCCGAAGCGCTACACCGACTTGCTCAACGGCCTGCCTGGTATCGGCACCAACCTGCTGGCCGGCCGCCTCAAGGAACTCGAGTCCGTCGGTGTGATAGAGCGCAACGAACTGCCGCCGCCGGCGGCGTCGACCGTGTACGAGCTCACGGAGCGCGGCCGCGAGCTCGAGGATGTCATCGTGCCGCTGGCGCGCTGGGGGTTGCCGCTTCTCGGGCGCCGGGGCCGCAAGCAAGCCTGGCAACCGGAGTGGTCGATTCTCGCCATGCAAGCGACCTTTCGACCAGACCGGGCGGCCGGGGTCAACGAGCGTTATCAGTTCGAGGTTGACGGCGAGGTCTTCTTCGCGGACGTCAACGACGGCGCCGTGAGCGCTGGGCGCGGGCCGGCGACTGATCCGGCCTTCATTTTGCGCGCCACCGCGGGCACCTTTCTCGCGGTCGCCGACGGCTCGCTCGGCGTCGAGGCGGCGATCGCCACCGGCCGCTACGAGGTCGACGGTGACCCGGCGGCGTTCGAGCGTTGTTTGAGCATCTTCTCTCTGCCTCGCGCCGAAGAGATCACCTCCTAAACCGGACTGGCGAGCCGGTTCGCCGCGCGGCGGGCGGCTTTCGTCTCCTATGGAAACGGTTTGACAACTTTATCTCTTGATGCTATTAAAATATATAGTAACTACTTTTGAAATATATAGTTTTCTCCAGCAAGGAGGTTGACAATGGAATTCTTCCGAACCCTCAAGCGCGATCCCCTGAACTTTCTTCGCAGCGTGCTGCGCGCCAATGCGACATTCTCGATCCTCAGCGGCATCGTCATGATCGCTGGCGGTGCCCGGCTCGGCGCCTGGCTGGGCAAAGCCGGCTCTGTTGCGCTGGACGGCGTCGTCCTGCTGATGTTTGCGGCGGTGATTCTCTGGATCACGCGCGCCGAGACGGTTGGCCTGAAGGTCGCCGGTGTGATCGTCGCCCTCGATGCCGTCTACGTCGTCGACACCGTGCGGCAGATCCTCACCGGGCAGTTTTCCACCGCCGGCAACTGGTTCTACGGCATCGTCACCTTGGTGGTACTAGATTTCGCCATCCTGCAGCTCAGTGCGCTGCTCGAGGCCGCGCGTCAGCGGTCAACGGCGAGGGCCTGGTACGAGCAATCCGTCAAGGACGAGGAAACCGACGGCATCCGCCAATAAACGCGCCGCTATGTTGGTTCGATGACCTCGAGCTCGCGAATCCTCGTGAAGTGCCGAACGTTGCGGGTGAGGAGCGGTGCGCCTGCCACCAGAGAAACCCCCGCGATGAGACAGTCGGCCATGCCGATGGTCTGTCCGGCCCTCTCCAGCTCGCGGTGTACCGACGCCGCCTTGTCCGACGACGCGGCGTCGACAACCAACACGGGTAAGGCTCCGAGAAGATCGCGCACCGCCTCTTCTTGCTGCGCGGTGTGTGCTCCCACCAGCAGCTCGAAACGAGAGATCACCGTCGTCCGCAGGTTGCCTCGACCGAGCTCGTGACCAACCAGCGAAGCCGACGGCTCCTGCCCCGCCAGAAAATCGATCAGCACATCGGTATCGGCAATGATCATCGCCAGCTCCCTCGCAACGCGAGGGCGCGCTCGCGTAGCTCGTCGGTTTGCTCGGCCGACAGGGAGCCGCAGGCGGCCAGGGCCTTCTGTTTCGCGTGCTCACCGGCCTGCAGCGACTCCAAGTACAGCTCGAGGGCTTCTTCGATCAGGTGGGAGAAACCCTTCTTGCCGCGAAGGGCTGCCAGCTCGAGCAACTTGGCGCGGTGTTCGTCTTTGATCTCCACGGTTGTTCGCATTGTGGGCTCTCAACCTACCTTCTTGGCGGCCACGCGTATCGAGAATCCGACTCACTATCTACGGGTTACAGAGACAACACTCCCGTACGAGTGCAAGTGTACTACATGCATGTGCATGCATATCCATAACCCGCGACAGGCCTTCTGGCCGCCGGTGTGCGATGACTATTCTGTGCGCACCGAACCTTTCGAGCGTGGCGTCCGTTACTTCTTGATGAACGGGGCTGGCGACACGGTTTTTGGCCGCGCCAACGCGCGGCGCTGGCTCCGGTGGAAAGGGCAGCAGTTTGGAACTGGAAACCCTGCTGGAGCGCTGTCGTCAGGGCGATGAGCTCGCCTGGGAGGCACTGGTGCGCCAATTCCAGGCGCGTGTCTTCGGGCTTGCCTATCACTATCTGCACGACCGCGAGGAGGCACGTGACGTGGCGCAAGAGGCGTTCATTCGCATCTATAGAAACCTCGACAAGTTCGAGGCCGGCGGCAACTTCGCCGCCTGGGCGCTGCGCATCACCCGCAATTGTGCCATCGACCGCCTGCGGCACTTCAAGGCGAGGCCGCCGCTCGACGACGCACAGGTCGAAAAATGCGTGCTGGTCTCCGAGACCCATTCCCCTCCCGACGTCGACGCCATGGTGAACGAGCGCCAGCGGCTGTTGTACCGAGCACTCGACCTGATGAGCGCCGTCAACCGGGAAATGATCTTGCTGAAGGACATCCAAGGCCTGCGGCAGCGGGAAATCGCCGATCTGCTGTCGGTGCCCCTGGGGACCGTCAAGACGCGGTCGAGCCGCGCCCGCGTCGAGCTGGCGCGATGCATCCTCGAGCTCGACCCCTCGTACGGAGCCTGAGCGATGGATTGCGCCAGATTCGAAGATTTGCTGTTCGAAAGCCTCGATGCTCGCCTGGGTGCCGCCGACGAAGAGGGCATGCGCACCCATGTGCACACGTGCACGCGTTGCCGGGAGCTGGCGGCGCTGATTGGCGGCGGCGCCGACAGTGCGCCGCCGGAGGTTCCCGCCGACTTGGTCGCGGGTGTCCTCGAGCGCACCTCGGGCGGTTCCTGTGGGCGCGCCCAGTTGTTGCTGGCCAAGGCTGCCGACGTCGCACTGGGCGAGGACGGTGGTCTCCTGACCATCCATCTCGGAACGTGCCCTGACTGCGCGGCGGTAGCCCGGGCTCTCGTGCAATTGGGCCACGAGCTTCCGGCGCTGGCCGAGCTCGATCCCGGCGCCGGGTTCGTCGCCGAGGTAATGGTCGCCACCATTGGCGTCGCTGCTACCGCCGATCCCGCCACCACGCCGCGGACGCCGCTGCGCGTCCGCTTCGAAGAAATGTGGGAGCGGATGGCACAGCGACCACGGCTGGCGTTCGAGGGTGCCTACGCCGGCATCGTGGTGCTGGTCCTGGTGTTCGGGTTGCCTTCGCAGTCGCTGGCGGAGCTCCCGTCGCGAGCCTTCGACGGCATCCGGGAAGGGGGCGTCAAGGTCGAGCGCGCGGTGTCCTCCGGGCTGGGTGAAATGGTCGAATTCGGCCGCAGCACCTGGATCGATTCGACCGAACACGCTGCGGAGTTTCTCGCTTCTACGGAGCGTGGGTCGCGCGCCGCGTCACGGTTGGAGAGTGGCCTGCGGGCGTGGGCCGGCGCGACGCGCGACATGGCCGCCCGCATCTGGAACGAACTACTGGAACCCATCGTCGAGCACCTTCGAGCACTGTGGCGCGGAACCCTCTCCGATGTGAACCCCAATCAAAACCAATGACCGAAATCCCCAACCTGAGGAGCAACCAATGAACGACACACAACCACCCGAGGCAGCCATGAACATGGGTGCCCTCGATCCGGCCTCCGCCGGTGCGCCGCAAGCCGCGGTGCAGCAACCTGTCCCAGGTTCGGGCCTATGGCATCCCAACCAGGGGCAGTTGTTCGATCCGCGCCGCAAAACGCCGCTGCTGGCGGCGGTACTTTCGGTATTCCCCGGCGTCGGGCAGTTGTACATCGGCTACTACGTGCGCGGGTTCGTAATTGCCGCCATTTTCTTTCTCACGATTATCACGGCCGGGAGCAGCCGCGAGCCGGTGGGGCCGGTGCTGGGCATGTTCGCGGCGTTCCTGTGGGTGTTCAACGTGATCGACGCCGGGCGCATGGCGGCGCTGTACAACCACGCCGCTGCGGGCACGGATACCGTGGAGTTGCCCGAGGATTTCAAGCTCCCCAAGATGGGTGGCTCGATCGTCGGCGGCGCCGTGCTGTTGGTGTTCGGTGGCATCGCGCTGTCGCACACGGCGTTTGGCTACTCGCTCAATTGGGTGGAGATATGGTGGCCGGTGTTTCCGTTCGCCCTCGGCACCTATCTGCTCGCTCGCGGGGTCATGGACTACACGGCCGAGCGCTCCGACGCCGCTCCAAAGTTTCAGCCCGACGACCAAGAACCGGGGATCGACGAGTAGCGAGGTGCTCAAAAAAGTCCCGCGGGTACCAAGGCTGCAGCCCTGACGCGCCCCGAAGAGTTGAATCCATGCGCCTCACCGCCGAGACCCTGCTTGTGGGGGTCTCGGTCGGTGAGGCATAGTTGCGCCTCCCGATCCCGTTAACCGTGCTATTTCGCTCGCGGCGGCGATCGGTTGAGAAGTATCCGGCTAGCTGACGCCCGCGCCCGGGCTGCAAGAGGGGAGTCGCATGGAGTTCTTTCAGTTTCTGTCGAACCTCGGAAACACCTACATCGTCGAGCTCGGCTTCACCGTCGGGGGCGAGACCGTCCCCTTCATGGTGGTGCTGCTGCTGGGCACCGGCGTCTTCCTGACGCTGCGGCTCGGGTTTATCCAGCTTCGTCGCCTCGGGCACGGTTTTGCCGTAACTATGGGCAAGTACGACGATCCCGACGAGCCCGGTGACGTTTCTCACTTTCAGGCGCTCACCACAGCGCTGTCCGCCACCGTCGGCATCGGCAACATCGCCGGCGTGGCCATCGCCATCCACTGGGGTGGGCCCGGCGCGTTGTTCTGGATGTGGGTGACGGCGGGGCTCGGCATGGCGACCAAGTTCACCGAGGTGACGCTGGCGCAGAAGTACCGCAACGTCACCAGCGTCGGTCCGAATGCCCACGCCTGGGAAGGAACGGTTTCCGGCGGACCGATGTACTACATCGAGAAGGGTCTCGGCCCGCGCTGGAAGTGGATGGCAGTGGCGTTCGCCGGGTTGCTCGGCATCACCGCGTTTCTCACCGGCAACGCCATCCAGGCCAACACCGTGGCCGATACCATGCAGACCACCTTCGGCGTGCCCAACTGGGCGAGCGGCCTGATTACCTCCGCCATCGTCGCTGCGGTCATCCTCGGTGGCATCTCCCGCATCGGCAAGGTCACCGCCATTCTGGCGCCGGCGATGGCGGCCATCTATGTGTTCGGCGCGCTGGTTATCCTGCTGTTCAACGCCGGTGAGGTCATCCCCGCTCTCACCCTCATCTTCCGCGAAGCCTTCAATCCCACCGCCGGGGTCGCCGGAACCGGCGTCGGCGCCTTCCTGATGACCATGATGTGGGGTGTACGCCGTGGCTTGTTCTCCAACGAGGCGGGGCAGGGTTCGGCGCCCATCGCCCACGCCGCGGCCAAGACCGACGAACCGGTGTCGGAAGGCGTCGTGGCGCTGCTCGAGCCCTTCATCGACACCATCGTCATTTGCTCCATGACCGGGTTGGTGATCCTCACCACCGGGGTGTGGAACGACCGCGTGCCGACGGAGATCACCTTCGCCGGTGGCGACCTGGTGTGGATCACGGTGGATGGCGATGGGGCCCACGCGCCCGTCGACCCCCCCGGAGAAGTCCGTCTGCTGAACGGGTTGCACGTTGCCGACGGCCCCGGCGCGGCACGGGTCGGATGGCACGACGTGGCCATCGAACAACTGTTCATCGACGCCGATCTGACCCAGCCCTTCAACGGCACCGTATTCCCCGGCGACGCCAATGCCGTTGGCGACAACGGCCAGACCTACACGTCGCTATTCGGCGATGCGGTCGAGAGTGGCGCGCCCCTGACCATCGAGGCCTTCCGGCGCGGCTTGTCGGGCGTGGGTTCGTGGGGCGGCATGATCGTGGTGATCTGCGTGTTGCTGTTTGCCATCTCCACGGCCATTTCCTGGAGCTATTATGGCGACCGCTGCGCCAACTATCTGTTCGGCGCCAAGGCGGTACTGCCCTACAAGCTCGCCTTCGTCGCCATGCACTTCGTCGGCGCGGTGGTGCCGCTCGCCGTCATCTGGAACTTCGGCGACATCTTTCTGGCCATCGTCATCGTTCCCAACCTGATCGCGTTGATCATGCTGACGCCGAAGGTGGTCGAGGAGACCAAGAGCTACTTCGAGCGCAAGCCTTGGGAGAAGCACTTGCACACCGGCGAATAGCCCGCGCGTTTGGCGCCTTGTCCTCACGCGCCCTCGCGCCGGCTCGTTGCGCGACCTGTTGAGGTATCCAGGCTAGCGCCACGGGACGACTGCCCGTGCGACGGCGCGCTGGAGCTCGCTGACATCGGGGTACTGGCCGCGATCGTCGAGGCCGAGGTTCTGTCTGTTGGTCAGCAGAACGATGGCCATGCCCCGGGCGGGAATGCCCGCGACGTAGGTCCCGGTGAACCCGGTGTGTTCGAAGCTGCCTTCAGGCAGGTCGTCGGGGACCTGCCACCCGAGCGCTTGCCCGTTGCCGGTGGGGGCCAAGAACGTATCGACAACTTCCGCGCTGATGTAGCGGTGGCCGCCGTACTCGCCGCGGTTCAGTAGCAGTTGCAGCAAGACGCTCAGCTCCGCCGCGGTGGAGAACAGGCCCGCGTGACCGGCCTCACCGCCAAAGGCATGGTAAGCGTTGCCGTCGTTTACCTCGCCGGCCAAGGTGTGGTCGCGCCAGCCGTTCCACGCTTGCGGGTCGCCGGCAATGCGGTAGCCGAAGTCGGGATCGTGAACCATGCGATGCTCGAACGGGTTGCCGTGAGAGGTGGCGGCGAAGATCGCGTCGGCGGCGAAGGTCGCGTCGGCGGCCGGTGCTGCGGTCGAGCCGGGCCGGAACCCGGTTGACTCCAGGCCCAGCGGGCCGTAGAGCCGCTCCTGCAGGAAGGCGTCGAGCGACCCTCCCGTGATGCTCTCGATCGCATAGCCCAGAATCATGAAGCCGAGGTCGGAG
>Ga0114950_10002375_pt1 | contig 14449 bp, 9 predicted proteins | sample N075metaG_FD_83503 | JGI IMG/M metagenome (GOLD analysis project Ga0114950, IMG submission 83503) | Deep subsurface microbial communities from Kermadec Trench to uncover new lineages of life (NeLLi) - N075 metaG | ecosystem: Environmental > Aquatic > Marine > Ocean trench > Sediment | place... | reverse complement strand
GCATGTGTTCCGGGCTGAGCATTTCGAGAAGATGCCTGACGGAGCGATTATCGCGAACGCTGGTCACTTCGATGTTGAGCTTGACCTTGTCGCGCTCGAAGAGATGTCTGTTTCGCGTCGTGTGATTAGAGACAACCTCGAAGAATTCGTGCTTGCCGACGGGAAGCGAATAATGGTTATTGCCGAGGGAAGGCTTGTAAACCTTGGCGCCGCAGAGGGTCATCCCGCCGACGTGATGGACATGTCGTTCTCCGACCAGGCGTTAGCTGCTGAGTGGATCATGGAGAATAAGGACACCCTGCTGCCCCAGGTATATCTGCTTCCGAAAGAGCTTGATGACGAGGTCGCAAGAATCAAACTCGAGTCAATGTCTGGTTCCCTTGAAGTTCTCACTTCTGAACAGGTCGACTACCTGTCGTCATGGGATCATGGAACCTGAGGTTTCCGAACTCGACGTCGAGCGATACCTCGCCCGGATCGGTCTTGATCGGGCACCGTCTGTCGATGTCGAAGGCCTCGAAACCCTTCAACGGGCCCATCTCACGGCCGTGCCGTTCGAGAATCTTGATGTGTTTGCCCAGCGGGGGGTCGAGACGTCTCTTGGGTGGTCAATACCGAAAATTGTGCAGAGAGGCAGGGGAGGATGGTGTTTCGAGCTCAACGGTGCGTTCAGCGCCCTGCTTCTCGCGCTCGGATTTGAGGTTCGAAGGCTTGGCGCGACGGTGTTGCTTGAGCCCGCGTCGCCCGAAGCAAGTCACCTCACCCTTGAGGTGAAGCTCGACAGTGTGTACCTCGTGGATGTCGGTTTCGGGGACTCGTTCATCCGTCCTCTGCGGTTTGGTGTGAAGGAACCGCAGGATGCGGGTTCCGGTCAGTATTTGCTCGTCCATCACGAAGCTGGAGATGACGACGAGTGGTTGCTGTCCCAGATTGAGCAGGGCGATCCGAGGCCGAAGTACAGGTTCGGACTCACAGAGTGGACACTTGCCGATTTCGATGCCGCGTCCCAACGGCTGCAAACCGGTACGAGCCTTCACTGGACACAATCTCGGTTTGCCACTCGTCTGCTCGACGGTGGCCCCGACCGGGTGACACTGCTCAAGGATCGGATCAAGATTCGTCGGGACGGAGTGACAGACGAACGCCCAGTTGCCTCATCAGAGTGGGACGACGAGTTGCAACGCTGGTTCGATCTCGTTCCGTAGTCTTCGGTTGGGCGAGCCTGCTGTCATACGTCGGTGATATGTTGGCGCGATGCTCTGTCTTGCGTGTGCCGAACCGGGTTTCCCACTGTGCCAACCATGTGAGACGTCGTTGCGGTTGGCGCCAGCCTCTCGCGTCGGGTCAATCAGCGTGGAGGCCGGCTATCGCCATGTCGGCGCAGCAGTGCGACTTGTTCACAACCTCAAGTACCGCAGGTCCGTCCAAGCTGGGAAATTTCTCGCCGCTGCAATGGTGTCTGGCTTGCCAGCGGATGCAACGGCGCTGATCCCCGTCACGCGGTCCTTTGTTCGACGCGTCACCTACGGAGTTGATCAGGCAGGCGTGCTCGCCACCGAGTTGAGCAGACTCACGGGCCTGACGGTTATCCATGCCCTCGGCGCCCCGCTGTGGTGGAAACGCAAGGCAGGAGCAGCCAGGAATGAACGCCACCCGATCAATTTCGTCGCACGGGACACCGTGCCCCGCGGTGCGGTGCTCATTGATGATGTATTCACCACGGGAACGACACTGACGAGCGCAGCGGCGGCACTCGGGTCTTCTGGGTTCTACGCACTCGTTGCCACGTCAGCGGGTAGAATGAACCAAGGAACAGAACAGTTCCTGTACCGACAACGTTCAGACGTAGGAGGTGACGTGACGCAGCTGGTTGACAAGAAGAGAGCTCTTGCACCCAACGCGCTGTCACGCCCAGCGACTGAATACCCCAAGGAGGCATGCTGTTTCGCCGCGCCCGAATCCACTGAGTAGCCGAATACGTAGCTGAGAGGAGATCATGTGACCGTTCAAGTCCATGGCAAGAACATGCATGTAGCAAACGAGATGCGCGACTTCGCGCACGATCGTGTTGAGCATGCAGGCAGAATCTTTAGCGACGGCGGAGACGTCGATGTTGAGTTCACCGAGTACCACAATCCCCGCCGCTCCGACGAGAAGTACAGGGTCGAGATCACAACGAACACTGCTGGTCACATTGTTCGAGTTGAGGCTGCGGCGTCCCAGGAACGCACCGCAGTTGACCTTGCGGCGGACAAGTACGAGCGGCAGCTTCGGAAACTCAAGACGAAGATGATTCAACGCAACAGAGTCTCGAGTAAGGATTTCAATAAAGACCTAAACCAGGTGTCTAGTCATTCCGATGCTGAAGAAGAACGTGGCGTTGAGATTGTCAAGACCAAACGGTTCCTGATGAAACCAATGACCGCTGAGGAAGCTGCTTTGCAGATGGATATGCTCGGTCACGAGTTCTTCTTCTTCCTCAATGCGGGAACTGACGAACACTGTGTTGTGTATCGCCGGCGCGACGGAAACGTAGGACTGATCGAGCCGGAGTGAGCAAGAGCTGATATGAAGAGATTGCTGGTTGTAGACGATGTTCACCTGTTCAGGGCCGGTCTGACCGCAGCCCTGACCGGTGCCGGATATGATGTGATTGGCGAAGCCGCCGATGGCGAGACGGCCGTTGCGATCGCCGAATCGGAACTTCCCGACATTGTGCTTCTCGACATTCTGATGCCCGGCATGTCCGGCGTTGATGTTGTAGCCAAGATCAGAGCCGTCTCCCCAGCTTCTGCTGTCGTACTTCTTACCGGTTCAGAGTCGGCCGAGGACCTCATTGCTGCGATTCGCGGGGGCGCGCGCGGGTACATCGTGAAGGACATGCCGTTCGACGAGTTGGTTTCGTCAATCGACAACATCGCAAACGGAGGTGCCGCACTATCTCCATCGATGGCAGGAAAACTCTTCGACATTGCCAAGGAGCTGCTCCTACATCAGGAACTGCTCAGATCCCGAAAGCCAACACTCACAGGCCGCGAAATCGAGGTCCTTGGACTCGTTGCTGATGGAATGACGTCGCGCCAAATTGGCGACCTGCTTTTCATATCGGAGAACACGGTCAAGAACCACATCCGCAATATCTTGGACAAACTTGGTCTGCACTCGCGCAATGAGGCAGTGTTGTATGCGATCAGGGAGAACTTGATCACGCTGCCGTGACGGAAGACGTCAGATGTCAGATTTGAGATCTCAGACGTCAGACAGGCCACCGCGTCATCTGTTGTCTTCCGGCTGAGAACTGATAGCTCTTTCTCTATTGCGGTCGAGAAACTTCTCAGTCTCCATAGAATTGATTGCGATGTCTGTTTTTAGTAAAGCGCTCCGTGTGGGCGAGGGGAAACGTCTCAAAGAACTCGAGCTGGTGGCCGAGGAAGTCAATGCGATTGAGTCCGAGGTTCAGGAACTCTCTGATGAGGAACTCGCTGCACGAACGCCGTGGTTCAGAGAGAGGCTCGCAGATGGCGAGACGCTCGATGACATTGAGTTCGAGGCGTACGCCACCGTTCGGGAGGCCGCAATTCGTGTACTTGGGCAGCGTCACTACGATGTGCAGGTCGTTGGTGCCGCCGCAATGCACAGAGGCATGATTGCTGAGATGAAGACCGGTGAGGGAAAAACGTTGGCAGGCACCATGCCTGCGTATCTCAACGCCCTCTTGGGTGGCGGCGTTCACATTGTCACCACCAACGACTATCTCGCCAGTCGAGATGCCGCCTGGATGGGCAACATCCATCGTTTTCTCGGACTTGAGGTCGGTCTGATTCAGGCGTGGATGACGCCTGAGGAGCGCCGACCTGCGTATGAGGCAGACATCACGTACGGAACAAACAATGAGTTCGGCTTCGATTATCTGCGCGACAACATGACCATGGTCCCCGAGCACATGGTTCAGAAGGGTCATGCATTCTCAATCGTTGACGAGGTCGACTCGATTCTGATCGACGAAGCCAGAACACCTCTCATCATCTCTGGGCGCGTCGGCGAAACGGGTAAGTGGTACACCGAGTTCGCACGCATCGCGGCGCGGTTGCGCGAGGACGAGGACTACGAGGTCGACCTCAAGAAGCGACAGGTGATTACGACAGAACCTGGGGTCACTCGTGTGGAGCAGATCCTTGGTGTCGAGAACCTATACGACTTTGCAAACATCGACTTTATCCATCACCTCGATGTCGCTCTCAAGGCCAAGACGCTGTACCTGAAAGATGTCGACTACATGATTCGCGGTGGCGAGGTCATGATTGTTGACGAGTTCACCGGGCGTGCCCTTGAGGGCCGACGGTATTCCGAGGGATTGCATCAAGCCATCGAGGCGAAAGAGGGTGTGGCGATCAAGGAGGAGAACCAGACCCTTGCGACGATCACTCTTCAGAACTACTTCCGTATGTACGAGAAGCTGTCTGGCATGACGGGTACAGCCATCACGGAGGAAGGGGAGTTTGTAGAGATTTACGGCTTGCAGGTTGTTGTTGTACCGACGAACCGTCCAACGATTCGTTTCGATGCCGGCGATGTCGTGTTTGTCGACGAGGACAACAAATACGCGGCGCTCGCTGACGACATTGAAGAACGAAACGCAAACGGACAGCCGATTCTTGTAGGTACCATTTCGATCGAGAAGTCAGAACGTGTGGCTGCAACGCTTGAACGTCGTGGCATCCCGTTCGAGGTGCTCAACGCCAAGCAGCACGAACGTGAGGCTCATATTGTGGCCCAGGCTGGCAAGTCCGGCGCGATCACTGTTGCGACAAACATGGCTGGCCGTGGTGTCGACATCATGCTCGGCGGCAACCCTGCGGAACTTGCTGACACTGTGATGGCAAAGAGGGGTTTCGAAGAGGGCGACGATGGCTACGACAAGGAGTACGTGAAGGTACTCGCCGAGGCAACCGTGGAGACCGAGCTGGACAAGAAGAAGGTCATCGAAGCGGGCGGACTCTATGTGCTTGGCACGGAGCGGCACGAATCCCGGCGCATCGACAATCAGCTTCGAGGTCGTTCCGGTCGCCAGGGTGACCCTGGTGAGAGTCGTTTCTATCTGTCCCTTGAGGACGACCTGATGAGGAGATTCGCAAACGAGCGTGTCGCGTCAATCATGGCCAGGCTCAAGATTCCGCCGGACGTGCCCATTGAGGCCAAGATGGTTACCAAGTCGATCGAGCGTGCACAGAGTCAGGTCGAGTCGCAGAATTTCGAGATTCGAAAGAATGTCCTGAAGTATGACGAAGTCATGAACACTCAGCGACGAATCATCTACCAGTGGCGCAATCAGATCCTTCACGGCGAGGATACCCAGAACCTGCTGGCGGAGTGGCGCGAAGATGTGATCGACGACTCCGTTCACGAGATGACGGATGGCATCGATGCGTCAGAGTGGGACTGGGACGAGTTGCACGCCCGTCTTGTCGATCTCTATCCAAGTGAGCTGACCCGAGACAATTTCGACAACCCGGAGAAGCTTGATCCTGAGGAGTTGGTCGAGGCGTTCGTTGAAGAAGCTGCAGACGCCTATGACACACGCGAAGAGCAGATCACAGCTGACGTCATGCGCTCCCTTGAACGGACCGTTGTGCTGTCGGTTATCGACAACAAGTGGCGTGAACATCTTGCAGAGATGGACTATCTGCGATCTGGTATCGGGTTGCGGGCAATGGGCCAGCGGGACCCGCTTGTCGAGTACCAGCGGGAGGGGTTTTTCTTCTTCGAAGATCTTGTCCGCTCGACCAAATCCGATTCAATCCGATACATGTTTCACGTCGAGGTCGCGACACGAGCGGAGGGGCCAAAGGCTCAAAGCATGGTGACGTCGTCTGCCAAGGGTGACGGGACCACACAGCGTCAGGTAAGACGCGAGGGTGCCAAAATCGGTCGTAACGCTCCGTGCCCTTGTGGGTCAGGCAAGAAGTACAAACGATGCCACGGTGCGCCCGGCGCGGAGCCGCTTGACCAATAGGACATAGTACAGTCGACACCATGGCCCGCTATGAACATTGGGTGGAGAGATACCCTCAAGCCTCTGGTACGAACAGGTGAATACCTTGAAGATTGTTGCGCGCGGCATCGGTGGCGGGGCGCTCGCGGGGAACGTTGTCCGTTGGGCGAACCCCATCACGAGTTCGCCTTCAGCGCCGCTTGAGACGGTCGCATTGATCGATTCCTTCGGACCGTCGCTGATGCCTCACTCGTCCACCCATCAGGGAGCTATTGCAGGTCTGTCGGTGCTGTCAGCGAGGGCGGCGATGAGCATCGTCGAGTCCGTGACCCGCACGATCGTCAACGAGGACGATCCCCTGAGTCACCGCCTCGCGATGCGAGCATTTCTTAGCGGCGTTGGCTACTCGATTGAACAGCTCCCCGTTCGTGAAGACGAGACATTGGCGCGCTCGGGCCTAAGGGCAGCGGGTGTCCTGCTCAAAGCTGGATCGATGGGGGGGGCTATCTACGATGTTGGCGTTGCGGCGAGGACCCGGTATCCAGCATCCTCGCTCGTGCGTCCGTCCGTCGTGACCGCCGCAGGCCTCGCCGGAGTCATCGTGTGGTCGAAGAGGAGGTTGGACCATCGCAAGGCTGAAATCGAGCGATGGCCAATGCCGCAACCGAATGAGCTTGCACCTGCCCTTGCCACAGGTCTGGCTGTGGCATCCATCGGAAGGATCGGCACCAAGGCGTTTCTGGTTTCTCAGAAAGCGTGGATGGACTACTTCGGATCGACGTTCTCAAAACGCGTGTTCGGGCGAACGGTCAATGCAGGCATGTGGGCTGCCGCGATGACCAGCTTGTACAACAGCGGTGTTGGATACATAGGAAGAGGAAACGAACGTGTCGAGGGCGGCTATTCGATCGCCCCGACGCGACCAGAGCTGTCTGGAAGTCCGGGCAGTATTTCACCATTCCGCGATCTTGGTCAGCAGGGCCGTCGGTTCGTCACCGATGTGCTTACGCCCGAGTACATCAATACGAAGATGGGGGAGAAAGATGCGCAGCATCCCATCCGTGTGTTCATTGGATTCAACTCTGAGCCGTTGTACCCGTCCGGTAGGGCGGAGATGGCCTTGGAGGAATTGGAACGCACTGGCGCGTTCGAGCGAAAGTATCTGCTACTGCTCTCACCGACAGGTACTGGCTGGGTTGACCAGACGGCAGTTGAGTCCGCGGAACTCTTTGCACGCGGCGATATCGCGTCGTGCTGCATCCAGTACGGGAAGTTTCCTTCGTTCCTGAGTCTGCAGAAGGTGGCCTTGGGTCGTGCCCAGTTCAGGTTGCTGCTGTGGGGAGTCAAGCAGCGCCTCAATGGCATCCCACCGGATCGGCGGCCAAAGGTTCTCGTATTCGGAGAGAGTCTTGGCGCGTGGACTAGTTCAGACGTTGTCATGCACAACGGGATTGCAGGATTCGATCACTACGGCATCGACAAGGCCCTGTGGGCTGGTTTGCCGTGGATGGCGAAGTGGTCAAAGCAGGGAATGGGCCGCGGTTCGAGCTCGTTGGTTCCGGAGGGCACGGTTGGCGTCTTCGATACACCAGAAGCGCTCGAGAGTATGTCAGACAAGCAGCGGGCGGCACTGCGGGCCGTGATTCTCTCCCATGACAACGACCCGATTGCTGTCATGGGCCCAGATCTGATGATTCGAGAACCTGAATGGCTCAAGGGCGATCGTGGAAGAGGAGTGCCGCCGGACATGGTCTGGACACCACTCGTGACTGGCATTCAAGTGATGATCGACGCCGCCAACGCGATGGTGACTGTGCCTGGCCACTTCGGGTCATTTGGCCATGACTATCGCGCAGACATGGCACGAATGGTGCTGTACGGCCTAGGGCTGCCAACAGCGAGCGAGCGTCAGATCCGGTCCGTAGAGGGCGCGCTCGTGGAGTTGGAGTTGGACAGGGCTGAGCGCATCAAAGCAGCGAAAGAAGAGCACGCGCCCGCTCCACCGAGCCGCGTCGAAGAGGGCGAACGGATAGCGGGCGGTGTGCCTTTGGTCGGGAGCCGAACATCGGGTGCCCAGTGGTTGCGGTCACTTGCACGCAGCACAGGCGTCCCCGAGGGGGATGTTCAGTAGCTGGATGTCCCAGTCGGTGGTTTCGCTGTTTGAGATAACGTGGCGGCTGGGCTGGCGTTGTCCGGGCTGCCTTCTCGTCTGACTCAGCGTTCCTTACGCGCATCACTACGACCGAGGTTGCAGCCAGGGCAATCGCAACACTCAACGTCAGATGAAAATTGTGGTGCCTTTGTCGGCTGGAGACCAGATCTTGAGCTAGGATATTTCTTCCAGCGTAATTTATCGATCGGGGCGTCGCGAATGGCAGCAGAGTTCAAGGGAGTCGTCAACGTTGATATTCGGGACTCGGTCCCCGACTGGACTCCGTATATACAGGCGCAGGCGCCCGAGGGTGCCCCGAACGTCCTCATGATTGTGTGGGACGACGTCGGATACGCAGCTCTCGACGTCATGGGTGGTCCTATCGAAACGCCAGCCATGCGCCGCATCGCTGAGAGTGGTCTTCGGTACTCGAACTTCCACACGACCGCTCTTTGTTCCCCGACGCGGTCCAGCCTCCTGACGGGGCGGAACGCGACAAGCAACAATATGGCGACTATTACTGAGGCTTCGACGGGGTTTCCTGGGTTTTCCGCCCGTATACCGTTCGAAAACGGGATGATCTCAGAGGTGCTGAATGAACGTGGTTGGAACACCTACGCGTTGGGCAAGTGGCATCTCACACCAGGCGAGGAGACCGATCTGTCAAGCTGGAAGGGTCGTTGGCCACTGGGAAGAGGTTTTGAACGGTTTTATGGTTTCCTCGGCGGTGAGACGAACCAGTGGTATCCCGACCTCGTGTACGACAACCATTTTGTGGAGGCCCCGGCCACACCGGAGGAGGGCTATCACCTGTCGGCTGATCTCGCAGATCAGGCGGTGAGGTTCATTCGCGACTCCAAGTCCGTTGCACCTGACAAACCGTGGTTCATGTACTTCTGCCCAGGAGCTGGTCATGCCCCTCATCACGTCGCCAAGGAGTGGTCCGACAAATACGCTGGCACGTTCGACGAGGGGTACGAAGCTATACGAGAGACCATTTTGGCCCGTCAGAAGTCCATGGGTCTGCTCCCGGAGGACACGGCTTTGTCTCCAATAAATCCACACGGTGAACCCGATGGGATAACCGGACCCGACGGCGAGGCGTGGCCACAGCTGGACTTCGTCAGACCGTGGGACTCGCTCAGCGACGATGAGAAGAAGCTCTTCTCAAGAATGGCTGAGGTGTTTGCCGGATTCATCTCCTACACGGACTTTCAGATCGGTCGGATGCTCGACTATCTCGAAGAGTCTGGCCAGCTTGACAACACCATTGTTGTCGTTGTATCGGATAATGGCTCAAGCGGCGAGGGTGGGCCGAACGGAACATACAACGAAAATCGATTCTTCAACGGCGTTCCGGACACCATCGAAGAGAACATGAAACACATCGATCAACTCGGCGACCCAACGACGTACAACCACTACAACACTGGATGGGCCTGGGCGCTCGACACACCATTCCCTTACTGGAAGCGATTCGTCGGGTATGAGGGTGGAACAGCCGACATCTGCTTGATTTCGTGGCCCGACGGCATTGAGGCCCGCGGTGAGATTCGTCACCAGTACACCCACGCTGTCGACCTCGCGCCAACGTTGTACGACATGCTCGGCGTGACTCCTCCGTCCGTGCTCAAGGGATATACCCAGAGTCCGATTGAGGGTGAAAGCTTCGTCGAGTCATTCGACAACCCGCAGGCTCCCGAACGCAGGACGCAGTTCTACTCGATGCTTGGCCAGCGAGCCATATACCACGAGGGCTGGCTCGCCAACACTCTGCATCCACCGATATCCGGTTGGTCGAACTTCGACAAGGATGTATGGGAGTTGTATCACCTCGCTGAGGACCGGACACAATCGAACAACGTGGCTGCCGAACATCCAGAGCTGCTGGAGAAATTGAAGGGATTGTGGTTCTACAACGCAGGAAAGTACAACGGACTCCCTCTTGACGATCGGACGGCCCTTGAGATCTTTGCGACAGAGCGTCCGCAACCAAGCAAACCCCGCGACAGGTACGTGTATTACCCAAATACATCGGACATCCCTGAATCGGTCGCAGTAAATGTGCGTCGACGATCGTTCACGATCGCGGCAGGTGTTGTTGTTGAGGAAGGAGCAGAAGGCGTCCTGTTCGCCCATGGTGGTGCCGGTGGTGGACACGTCCTCTACATACAGGACGGCCACCTCCACTACATGTACAACTGGCTGGCCGAGGACCATCAGAAGATCAGCTCAGATCGGGCAGTCGAGACTGGCAAACATCTGTTCGTAGCCGAGTTCAAAAAGACTGATGACGATCCTGCAACCGGTAGCGCCGTAGGCACGTTGACGCTGTATATCGATACTAATCCTGTGGGAAGCGCCGAGATTCGTACCCAGCCGGGCTTCTTCGCCCTGGGAGGGGACGGATTGACCATCGGACGTGACTCCGCTTCGCCCGTGTCGCCCGACTATGTGCCCCCTTTTGCGTTCCGCGGCGGCGAGATCGAGAGAGTGGTCGTTGACGTAAGCGGCGACGTGTATGTCGATTCCGAGAAGGAAGCCATCGCCTGGTTAATGCGAGACTGACTCGCAGTGCTCAGCTTCACAGGCTTCTGATGCGAGGACGTCTGCCGCTTCCGAAGGTGCACATCTTTGATTGAGCAGGCTTGATACGTCGTACATTGCTGGGCTGATACGGCCGAAGAAGGCGTTGTAGCCCACGCAGCGGCAGGTGAGGCCGGTTTCACCGTCGGGCGTCGTGATGAATCGGTTTCTCGGGCAGCCACCGTGGAGCGCTCCTTCAAGTTTCTCTGGATCACCAATGCTGCATTTCTTGTGTTCCACCGGCAATCTGCGCTGAAGCATCATGTGTCTCTGACTGCGATACGAGACCCGGACGGGTTGGTTGCCGCACCGGTCCGGATTGCACCCGAGAGGGTCAAGGTTGGGCCAAAGGTTCACGGCTGGTCGACTCGGAACAACTGACCCGCCTGTGTGCAGGTGGCAACGCGCGCCAAGGATGTTGGTGGCAACGGACTCGGACCCCGCTCCCTCCGAGCCTCGGTCGCGGATTGCTCAATCGAGTGTGTTGGCGACGCGGGAGTGTCTGGGCCGTCGACTGCAGAGACAGGTTTCGTTGACTCACCTGCGGGTGCGTCGCCTCAGTCAGTCGAACGCACGGTTGACCAGCATAAGAAATGTCGAATGTTTTCCGTGGTCTGTTGTGGCAATGTTGGTGTCAAACCACGAGGCGGTAGAAGCGCCACATTTCGGCTTCGATCGGCATGATCTCGATGTGTGAGAACCCGGCCTCTTGCGCGTAGCGGCGCAAGACGTCGGGGCGCATAACAGTCCCAGTGCCAACGCTGTCTGCGTGCGCCAAGCCGTCTGGCAGACAGATGAGGTTTGAGAAGCCATACATGAGGCGCTCGATCTCGTCACCATCGGGATGGAACGTGTCTGAGACCTTTTCGTCCATGACAATCACCATGCCGTCGTCCGCCGCGATGCGTCGCATTGTCCTCAGCGTTGACACGGGATCTGGCAGGTCATGGATGCACTCGAAGGCAGTCACTATGTCGTAGTTGCCAGACACGGACGGATCGCCTGCGTCGATCGCGTGAAATGAGACTCGATCGCTCACGCCACCTTCGGCGGCATGAATGCGTGCTTTGGCAATCGATGGCTCGTCAAGATCGTACCCGTCAACAACGATCGACGGGTAGCCAGTCGCCAGAGCGATGGACGACCAACCAAATCCACACCCAATGTCAGCGACCCTCGCCTCACTGTCGAGCCGGCGCCGAATTTCTGGCACGCCACCGAACCATTCAGCCGCGAGCAGGTTCATGTACGACGGACGGTTCATATCAGCCTGCGATTCGCGCATGTCGTCGCCGAACGCATCCCAGGACACACCCCCGCCGCTGCGGTGGGCATCGACGATGTCAGGCAACTTCATGCCAGCTGCTGCGAGCATCCGCGCAAGTGGAGCGAGATACGACATGCTCAGCCGGTTGGTGAACACATCTGTGTATTGCGTCGGTAGGGTGAATTTCCTCGTCATGGCGTCATCGCTTGTTCCGGCAACTGTAAGGAAGCCTGACACGGCCTGCTGTTCGAGCCACTCCCGCGTGTACCGCTCTTCCGTTCCGGCGCGCAGTGCGAGCTCGGTGGACGTCAGTGGCTCCTCGCTGGCGAGCAGCTCGTAGTACGAGAGACGGTCGCCGATGTATATGGTGAATAGATCCAAAGTTCCAAGCGCCGCTTCGAACACCCTCGCGGCTAATTCTTCCTCGCTGCGATCTGCTTCGTGGTCGATTGTCGTTTGCAGCTCCTCGATGGTCGGTCGCGACAGTAGCACAGTCTTCTTTTCCCGGATGTACTTGAGGATCTCGTCTGTTTCATCGTTTCGACGCTTCGACAGATCAACCCTGATTGAGTGGACTTGCCGGGATGAGCGATGAGAAGTCGAGTGTTTCCAGCAGTTCGGCGAGCGCAGCGGCCTCTCCGGCTATGTCTGATATGGGAATTTCGGGTTTCACGGCTCGCCTTGGGCGGATGTCCACCCGTGTTCGTCAACCGCGGGGGCATGCGCAACATCGGTATCCTGCGCGCATGGAACCTGCCGAGCTACGAGATGCTGTTGTTGAGATTCGTTCGCGCCTTACCGACGCGAGGGGGTTCCTCGATATTGAGGGCAAGGAGAAGGAGCTCATAGAGCTTCAGAAGCAGGCGTCTGATCCCGAATTGTGGAACGACCCGAACAACGCGCGGGCGGTGACGTCAAGGCTTGCTCGCCATGAGGGCACGATCAAGCTCGTGACCGATCTCAGTGAGGCCACGGAGGATCTCGACGTGCTTCTTGAGCTTGCGCTTGACGAAGGAGACGCCGGGTCCCTGGCCGAGGTCGCCGAAGAGATTGGTACATTGCGGGCACAGCTCTCGGTGCTTGAACGCGAGTCGCTCTTCTTCGGTGAATACGACGACAACCCCGCGATTCTCTCCATCAACGCGGGTGCTGGCGGCGTCGATGCTCAGGACTGGGCCGAAATGCTACTTCGCATGTACACGCGGTACCTCGAACGTTCCTCGTTCACCTTTGAGGTCGACGAGTACCAGGAGGGTGAAGAGGCTGGCATCAAGTCAGTCACACTGACCATCACCGGAGACAACGCATACGGCACCTTCGAGTCTGAGCGCGGAACCCATCGCCTCGTCCGAATCAGCCCGTTCGATTCGGCTGCCCGTCGCCACACGGCCTTTGCCGGTGTCGACGTCATCCCACAGGTTGAGGTTGAGGAAATCGAGATCGACAATGAGGATTTGCGCATCGACACCTATCGGGCATCAGGTGCCGGCGGTCAGCACATCAACAAGACGGACTCCGCGGTCCGAATCACCCACCTGCCAACTGGCATTGTTGTGTCGTGCCAGGCTGAGCGGTCCCAGATGCAAAACAAGATGCGAGCAATGCAGCTCCTCGCCGCCCGGCTGGCGGAGAAGGCCCGCAACGATCAAGCCGCCGAGGTCGCTGCGATTAGAGGCGAACAACACGAGGCCGGCTGGGGCAGACAAATTCGCAGCTACGTCATGCAGCCCTACCAGATGGTCAAGGACCTGCGCACTCACTATGAGGTAGGAAACATTCAGGGAGTGCTGGACGGTGACATTGACGGTCTTGTCGATTCGTACCTTGCATGGCGGCGCTCCGAACTCTACGAGGCATAGGGGCAGGGCCGAGGTGAAAGCCTCGCCTTAACGGAAACGCGGGTTATCCTCGCCTTCGGCTGCACAATGGGCCACAAAACAGCCACTACTGGGTTCGCTTTATGATCAAACTCGAAAACGTTACAAAGGTATATCCCGGCGGCACTGTCGCGGTCAAAGATGTCAATTTTGAGGTCGCAAAGGGCGAGTTTGTCTTTCTCGTTGGGGCGTCCGGTTCGGGAAAGTCCACCCTTATTCGCCTGATGATGCGTGAGGAACCGCCGACGAACGGCGAGATCTGGATCGCAGGCAAACACGTAACAGCGATGCCGTCGTCCAAGATTCCGTACCTGCGACGCTCCATCGGAACCGTGTTTCAGGACTTCAAACTGCTGCCGACAAAGACCGCGTACGAAAATGTGGCTTTCGCTATGGAGGTAACGGGTAAGAACCGTTCCGTGATTCGTAACCAGGTGCCTCAGGTCCTCAAACTCGTCGGTCTTTCGGACAAAGCTGAACGGTTGCCGCGTCAGCTCTCAGGCGGTGAGCAGCAACGCGTGGCGGTGGCCCGAGCATTTGTAAACCGGCCACTGATCCTGCTTGCAGACGAGCCG
>Ga0114950_10002374_pt1 | contig 14451 bp, 11 predicted proteins | sample N075metaG_FD_83503 | JGI IMG/M metagenome (GOLD analysis project Ga0114950, IMG submission 83503) | Deep subsurface microbial communities from Kermadec Trench to uncover new lineages of life (NeLLi) - N075 metaG | ecosystem: Environmental > Aquatic > Marine > Ocean trench > Sediment | place... | reverse complement strand
CCGCTCAGCCGCGTCGTGCCGCCTGCATCCCTGCGCTGTTTCAAAAGCTCTGCAGCCTCGTCCACTATGGGCAGGGATATTGCGTCACTATTCTTGGTTTTAGCTACGTGAATAGCGCGGCGTTTAAAATCCACCCATTCCCAGCGCATACCCATGATGGTGCTCTGGCGTGCCCCGGTGGTAATGCTCAGAAACACGGCCAAGTACAGTTCCGGTGCTTTCGACTCTCGGCAGGCTTGCATAAGCCGCTTTAACTCGTCGTCAGACAGGAAACGGATGCGGCCCTGCGGCTGTTTCAGTTTCTCCACTTGCTGCACCGGGTTGTTCTGCATCCAGTGCCACGTCTTGACGGTCGCGCGAAACAGCGCACCCAGAGTAGCGAGGTAGCGGTTTACGGTGGTGGGGCTGCGATAGCGCGGTGGCTTGTCCGCATCGGCCAGATTCTCGCCGGCCAGTTCGTCACGGCACTTGGAAATTAGCTGCGGGCTAACGTCGGCCAGCTTCAAATGGCCCAGCTGCTTTTCCCAGTAGTCCAGGTGCCCGCCATAGCCATTCTGCGTGGCTAACTCCTTCGTGGGCAATATCTCTGCCCTGTACCGCTGCGAGGCTTCCAGCAGCTTCCTGCGGTGGCCCTCGCTGACGAGGCCGGAGGCTTCCTGCTGCAGCTGCTGTTCGGTTCGCTTGCCCCATTTCGTGGCATCGGACTTGGTATGGAAGGTTCGGGTCAATATCTGCCCGTGGGTGCGGACGATGGCCTTGTAGACCATGCCCTTCTTTCGCTCTATGGTTCGGATTGTTGCCACTGTCTCGACTCCTGAATCCTGTCAGTGGTGACACAGGCTCAGTTGGGCGCACTCCCAGCTGGGCCTATTTATTGCCCTGAGTACTCTGGCTGTATGCCTTTTGATTTCAGGGCCTCTCGGAGTTGAGTGTGCCCTAAAGCGAAGAATATGGTGGGCCGTGTAGGAATCGAACCTACAACCAATGGATTAAGAGTCCACTGCTCTGCCAATTGAGCTAACGGCCCGTTTCACGTTGATCTGCCCGGATGGCGCCCGACGCCTCCCGGTGTGTTCGCGCGCCCGGCCTGCCAGCTGACAGAACGGACTCGGGAACTGGGGTGGATGATGGGACTCGAACCCACGACGACCGGAATCACAATCCGGGGCTCTACCAACTGAGCTACACCCACCGTTGAACTGATGCATATTTTACCTCGGCGCCATGTCTTTGACACCGAGATGATGGCGCGCCCGGCAGGACTCGAACCTGCAACCGTCGGCTTAGCTTACCACTACTGCTTTCGCAACCGCGCCACAGGCGCGTTTGTGGTCTGGACTATCTCTTCACCGTCTCAGGCGCCGCACGTATAGTCTCTACGGAACCCTACGAAAGTTGGCAGCAAAGTTTACATTCCTTCGCTGCCCATTCTTCGGCGTCTCTACCCTCAAAGTGACGTTCGATCCAAAAACTTTCGGGTCCAGGTAATAACAATCGTCCGTATCGGGACAATAGACGCAGTACAAATCAACTTCACCTTTGTCGATCGGCACCGTGTGAGTCCCATGCTTGTCCGTCCAGCAGGTCGAAAATTTCACATCCAACTTACCGTGCCGATCAAGCCGTCGATATTTCACCTGAACCCGATGGAATTTCCCATCCCGGTACGCCACCAAATCAAATGGCGCGTGCTCCGTCATCGGAGTCAAGATGGTAAACCCCTGCTCGAACATGTCGACCTGAGCCTTCAAGACACCGAGGTCACCCTTTCTCTTCGTATGATGCGTTGTCATCACCGAGTCCGCCTAACAACGGCCTCATGATAGACCATCGCACGGGTCAACCATAGGTTTCCACGGGATTGCCATCAGCATGACCTGTTAAGGGTTCCCCGTTACGGTGCGGTCCACTCCAGCAGTTCCGTTTCCCACTGGAGGCTCCTATTTCACTCAAAGGCCGATGCTCTATCCGGTTGAGCTACGGGCGCTATGCAATCTTTGTATGGCTGCTCCTCCTCGGATCAAACCCATTAAAAACCGTGTCGCGTCACATGGTCGGGGCAGAGGGATTCGAACCCCCGACCCTCTGCTCCCAAAGCAGATGCGCTACCAGGCTGCGCCATGCCCCGATCGATTGCGACGTCCACCGGCCGGCTCCCCGACCGAATCCGGAGCATTATACCGACCGGCCAGCCGGGCCGCAGGATCATACGGGCGCACCCGGGAGCCGTCAATCGGCGGTCGCAGTCGGTGCAGGCTGTCGCGCCGCGCCCCCCTCTGGTATGTTGCCGCCTGATTCCACGCGGTTCCGAACCAGCACATGACGGCACAAATCATCAACGGCAAGGCCATCGCGGCCGAGATTCGCCGGGAAATCCGGGCACGCATCGACGCACGCACAAAAAATGGTCACCGTGCCCCGGGGCTGGCCGTGATCCTCGTCGGCTCAGACCCGGCCTCGCAGATCTACGTCCGCAACAAGCGCCGGGCCTGCGAGGAAGCCGGCATCGAGTCGCAGGACTACGACCTGGCGGTCGACACGCCCGAGGCCGAAATCCTGAGTTTGATCGGCAAACTCAATGCAGACCCGGTCATCAACGGTATCCTCGTGCAGTTCCCGCTGCCGGACCACATCAACGAGAACGCCATCACCGAGCACATCACCCCCATCAAGGACGTGGATGGCTTTCACCCGTATACGGTCGGCCGACTCGCCCAGCGGATCCCGGTACTGCGTCCGTGCACGCCGTACGGGATCATGGAGCTGTTACGGCGCATCGGTGAAGACCCCAAGGGTCGCCATGCCGTCGTCATCGGCGCATCGAATCACGTCGGGCGGCCGCTGGCACTGGAATTCCTGCTGGCCGGGACCACGACGACCATCTGTCACCGGTTCACAACCGACCTTCAGGCGCACATCGAGCGCGCGGATATCGTAGCCGTCGCGGTCGGCAAGGCGAACCTGATCCCGGGCGAATGGATCAAGCCGGGCGCGATCGTTTTCGACATCGGCATCACGCGGCTCGACACCGGCAAGCTCTGCGGCGACGTGCAGTTCGAGGCCGCGGCCGCGCGCGCCGCATGGATTACGCCGGTGCCCGGTGGCGTCGGCCCGATGACGATTGCCATGCTGTTGCACAATACGCTGACGGCGGCAATCTCCGGCACCACGCTGCTGGAAGCACGCCCGCACCCGGACGACCACTATTGAGCTGCTTTAGAATAAGGCCCCCAGGGACATTTAACCGGAGGATGCCGTGACTGTACTGTTATTCCGACTGAGCGTGATCTGGCTCGCTTGCGGCGCCGTGACGGCGACCGCCGCGGATTACCCGAAGGTGCGCATCGAGACGACCGCCGGTGATTTTCTGGTGGAACTCGATGATGCGCGCGCGCCGCTGACGGTCAAAAACTTCCTGCAATACGTCGACGAAGGCTATTACGAGGGCACGATTTTCCATCGCGTCGTCGCCGGTTTCGTGATCCAGGCCGGCGGCTACACCGCCGACATGACGCCCAAACCGCCGCGTGAGCCGATTCCGAACGAATCCGGTAACGGTCTCAGCAATCAACGCCTGACCTTCTCCATGGCCCGCACGGGCGACCCCCACTCGGCCGACTCGCAGTTCTACATCAATCTCACGGATAATCTCGCGCTCGACCCGAAGGCCACGCGCTGGGGCTACACCGTATTTGGCGTCGTGACCGAAGGTATCGAGGTCGTCGATGACATCGGCCACCGCGCCACCCGTACGCAGGACGAGTTCGAGAATCTGCCGGCTGAGCTGATCCTCATCGAACGTGTCGTCGTGGTTCCGGCCGACGCGGTCGACTGGCGCTGAGTGGTTGAATTCATTGCTGTTCCGTGAGGAAGGAATCGCGGCTGAAGCCGCTCCCACAGAAGCCGCTCCTACACAAGCTGCTCCCAGGGGCACATTGCTGAAGTTTATGGGACTCCGGTGGGATAAAATCGGCTGTATAAGGCGGGCGCCATGACCACGCTGTTCGTCTCGGACCTGCACCTGCACGCCTCGCGTCCGCGGGTCACCGAATGTTTCGTTCGCTTCCTGGCATCCGCCGCGGGTCAGGCCGACGCGCTGTATATCCTCGGCGACCTGTTCGAGGTCTGGATCGGTGATGACGACCCGGACCCGGACCACGCGGTCGTCGCCGAGGCACTCAAGGCGCTCAGTCAATCCGGCACAGCCTGTTTCCTGACGCACGGCAACCGCGATTTCCTGATCGGCAAACGCTTTGCCGACCGGGCGGGCATGCAACTGCTGCCGGAGATGACGCTCATCGACCTGCACGGTGAACGCGTGCTGCTGGTGCACGGCGATGAGCTGTGCACCGACGATCACCGCTACCAGCGCTTCCGCCGACTGGTCAGACACCCGCTCACCGGCCGGCTGTTTGCGCGCATCCCGCTCGGACTGCGGCGCCGCATGGCCGGCTGGCTCCGGCAATCGAGTCAGAAGGCGAGCAAGCCCGACGCGATCATGGACGTCAACCAGAATACCGTCGAGACGGTGATGCGCACTGCCGGGGTCCGCACGCTGATCCATGGCCACACGCACCGTCCGGCCATCCACCGGTTTACCCTGGACGCCGCTGACGCCCTGCGTGTCGTGCTCGGGGACTGGTACACGCACGGCAGCGTATTGCACTGGGATGCGCACGGCCCGGACCTGCAGGTGCTGCCGATTGACCCCGGCGATGGGCCGTCGGTTCAAACGCAGTTGGCACCCACGCCAGGCGCCCACGCCAGCAGTTCTTCTACGCTCTGAAAGCGAGCGGCCGGCTGCTTGGCCATCATCCGGTCGATACCCGGCTGATACATGGCCAATTCGTCGGGCAACTGCGGCACCGGACTCTGCCGATGCTGAATGATGACCGACATCGCGGTCTTGCCCTCGTAGGGCTTCTGCCCGGTCAGCATCTCGTAGAAGATCACGCCCAGGCTATAGATATCGCCGCGTGCATCGACTTCACTACCGTGCCCCTGCTCGGGGCTCATGTAATACGGCGTCCCGAAAATCTCGCCGGTGCCGGTGATCTCGGCCCGCAGCTGCGCCTGCTTGGCGAGACCAAAATCGATCAGGACGAGTTGGTCGTCCTCACGAAACATGATGTTGGTCGGCTTCAGGTCACGGTGGGTAATGCCGGCGCCATGCAACTCGCCCAGCGCACCCGCCAACTGACGCATCAGGCCGAACGCATGCTGCGCGTCAAGGCCACGCGAGATGTGCAGTTTCAGGCTGCCCTTGCTGCAATATTCCATCGCGATATAGGCATGGTCATCGGCAATACCGAGGTCATGAATTTTGACGATATTCGGATGATCAATTTTTGCGATCAGCTCATATTCCTGCAAGAAGCGATCGAATACGGCCTCACCGCCGTGGTCATCAGGTACCTGGCGTAGCACCTTCAACACCACCATGCGCCCGCCGGCCGCTTCTGCCGCGAGGTAGACGGCGGACATCTCATTCATCGAGATGCGCCGCTGGAACTCATAGCCCTTCAGTTTCGGCAACTCGCCCGCAAGTTCCACCTGATCGACGAAAAACCGGCCTGACGCGACTGGTGTCTGCTCACGATCGATCAACGGCTCGATGATATCAATCAGGTGACGATGGCTCAGGCGCGACCTGGATATGTAATCTGCTGCGCCCGCCTGCATGGCCGTAACGATCTGGCGCTCTTCACCGCTGCCGACAAAAACCACCGGCGGAAATCGCGGCACCCGCCGAAACTGGCGCAACCAGTCGAGCGCGTCGGCGCCCCCGGCCGGGTGGCCGAGCACGACCAGGTTGCTGCCGGCACCGGCGAAGTGCTCGGGCAATCGCCCGGACTCGATCGGGTCGTAATCGCGGACCTCGGCGTCGGGCCAGTGTGTCGTGATGTGATGGCTGAGCAGGGAGCGGTAGTCGCGATTGTCGTCGATGATAAAAACCCGCAGCTTCATGTCTGCACCATTCGCGCGACACGGATCTGGCGCTCAAGCGGCGTCATACGACTCCGGCATGTGTGTCTGCCGACATATCGTCACTGTCGTCCGCGCCTGCGTCACCCTCGAACCTGCGACGCTCGTTCTCGCGGGAGGTCTTCGCGGCCTCCGAACGCACGCTTGCAAGTCGTTTCAGGTATTCGGTCGTCACGTCACGGGTCACATAATGACCTGAGAAGCACGACGTATCGAATTCATCCATCTCGCTGTTGTCGAAGCGCACGGAGTTAATCAGGTCGTCGAGATCCTGGTAGACCAGCCAGTCAGCACCGATCAACGCGCGCACTTCCTCGTCCGAGCGCCCGCTGGCGACCAGTTCGCTTGGCGCCGGCATGTCGATGCCATAGACATTTGGAAACCGCACGGGCGGCGACGCGGAGGCGAAATACACCTGCTTGGCGCCGGCCTCGCGCGCCATCTCGATGATCTGACGCGAGGTCGTGCCGCGCACGATGGAGTCATCGACCAGCATGACATTCTTGCCGCGAAACTCCAGGTCGATCGCATTGAGTTTCTGCCGCACGGACTTTTGCCGCTGCTCCTGCCCCGGCATGATGAAGGTGCGGCCGATATAGCGATTCTTGATAAAGCCCTCGCGATACTTCACGCCGAGCCGGTGAGCGACCTGCAGCGCGCTCGACCGGCTCGAGTCGGGAATCGGGATGACGACATCGATGTCGTGGTCGGGACGTTCTTTCAGGAGCTTGTCGGCGAGCCTCTCGCCCATGCGCAGGCGGGCTTTATAGACAGAAATTTTATCGATGATCGAATCGGGCCGCGCGAAATAGACGAACTCGAAGATACACGGCGTGTGCGTCGGACTCTGGCAGCACTGCTGACTGTGCAGCGTTCCATCATGCTCGATATAGACCGCCTCGCCCGGCGCGATGTCGCGATCGAGCTTGAACCCGAGTGCATCCATGGCGACGCTTTCCGACGCAATCATGCGCTCGATGCCGGCCGGCGTCTCGCGGTGCCCGAGGCAAACCGGGCGAATACCGTGCGGGTCGCGGAATGCCACCAGCCCGTAACCGAGCACCATGACGACCACCGCGTAGCCGCCATGACAACGGGCATGCACACCCGCCACCGCGGCGAACACGGCTTCGGGAGTCAACTCCGCGCCGCTCTGCCGCTGTAATTCATCCGCGAAAACGTTCAGCAGCACTTCGGTATCAGAACCGGTATTCAGATGCCGGCGATCCTGGCGAATCAGCAGGTCCTTCAACTCCTCGGCGTTGGTCAGGTTACCGTTGTGGGCCAGGCAAATACCGAACGGTGAGTTCACGTAGAACGGCTGGGCCTCGGTGACACTCGATGAACCGGCAGTCGGGTAACGCACATGGCCGATGCCGACGTTGCCACGCAGGCCCATCATGTGCCGGGTACGGAAAACATCGCGCACCAGGCCCGTGCTCTTGCGCGTACACAATGTACCCCGGTCATCCAGTGCAATGCCCGCGGCATCCTGGCCGCGATGCTGCAGAACCGTCAACGCGTCATAGATCGACTGGTTGGCGGCAGAGCGAGCTACGATTCCGACGATTCCACACACAAGCAATCAATCCTTTGAATCAGGCATCAGGGAGCGGGATGACATGGGGGGAGAGCTGCAGCATTTCAATGCCTTCGGTGGCGAAATCGCTCAGCCGGTCGGCGACCGGGGCCGCATAAGGTATCAGCCTGGACTGTCGCCACCAGGGATCCGCATCGAATCCGGTCACCTTGAGCAATGACACGACGACGCCGACGAGAATGACGCCGCGCGCCAACCCGAAAACCATGCCGATCAGCCGGTTGACCCCGCTGAGCCCGGTCTTTTCCAGCACGAATGACACGACCCGGATCACCACGCCAGCGATGAACAGCACGCCGATCATGATAATCAGCCGGGCGATCCACAGGTCTACGGCCGGGTCGTCGACAAACTCCGGTAAGCGCGCCGCAGCCTGCGGGCCGAACTGCCAGGCGCCCCAGACGGCGACGATCCAGCCCACCAGCGACAGTGCCTCTTTGATAAAACCGCGAAACAGCCCCATCAGCGCGGACAACGCGAGCACGCCGATCAGCAGGTAATCGATGATTACCACGGGTATTTCCGCCCGATTCTGCGTCGCCCTGTGCCGAACTGCATCCTGCTAGTCTCCCGGCTTCTGCTCGACGACCTGGCCGGTAAAGCCGGCCTTGGCCAGACTCGCCGCCAGTTTCTCCGCCGCTTCCCGGCTGTCGCGCGGCCCGACGCGGACGCGATACAGGGTCTTGCCGGACCGCTGCAACGGAATCACGAACGCGGGGAATCCCTTGGCGCGCGCGATCTCGGCCCGGCGCTGTGCATTGGCTGCCTGCGAAAAAGCACCGAGTTGCACGACCCAGCCGGCGCGCACAGACGCCGCTGCTGCCTTCGACACCGGCTTCGGCACCGCGGTACGCGCCACAACCGTCGGTTTCGGCCGAGTCACTGATTTGGCCGTGGTTGCCGGCCTGGCCAGAGTCGGGGCCGGCGGATTGCTGTCCGGCTGCGCGGCACGCGGCTGCGGCTCGGGTGCAACGGCCTGACGCGCGACGGGCGGACTCTCGGGCCGACGATCGAGACGAAACGTATGCGTGCGCAACGGCGCAGCTGACCCGGATACATCCTGATCGGCTGAATTCGACGGTGGTGTTTCCTCGACGGCCGGACGCCCGTCCAGAATCGCCGGCACAATGATGACCAGCGCGACGAGCAACACCCCGGCGCCGATCATGCGTTCCAGTAACTGGCGCTCCATAAACCCAGATGTCTCCTGCGCCATCAGTATAGACCAAGCCATTGCAATGCGGGGCCGACGATACGAAAAGAACCGCAACACAAAATCCGCCCCGATGCGGGCGTCAGCTCCACCGCGCGTTCGAACGCCGCAGCGGGCTCATCCATGCACGTAACCCGCTGCCCCGTCAACCGACCGATCGTCGCAGCCAGCGCAGCCCCGTCTGACGCGCGTCGATCGTCGACCCGGGCAACGATCCAGCGATCCACCCGTCCCGCCAATGCCTCGATGAACGGTTCCACCTGCTTGTCGGCCAGCATACCGATGACCGCGGTCGTCGCACCGGCCTTGCCCAAGCGATCGAGACGCCCGGCCAGAACCTCCGCCGCCTGCGGGTTGTGAGCGACATCGAGCACCCATTGCGGCGCGCGACCGACCACCTGAAAGCGGCCCGCCGGGCGCGGGCCGCTGAGCGCCGCGGCGACCGCGCCGGGCGCCAGCAAGGCGGGATCACAGGCCTCGGCGGCAGCCAGCGCCAGGCTGGCGTTGCGCAATTGTGCAGCATCGGCCACCTCCGGCAACGGCAGCCCGTCCAGCACGACCTGCCGGCCACGCCACGACCAGGCGGCGCCGGCCGTCTCGAACGCATACGCTCGCCCGAGGCAATGCAAGGTCGTACCGAGCTCCGCTGCGCGCGCAACGATGGCGTGTGGCGGCGGCGTATCGCCGTAGAAGCCCGGACGGTTGGCGCGCAGGATGCCGGCCTTCTCGGCTGCGATCTCCTCCAGCGTCTCCCCCAGCCAGTCCTGATGATCAAAACCGATGGTCGTGATCAGACTGAAATCCGGGTCGATCAGGTTGACGGCATCGAGTCGCCCGCCGAGACCGACCTCAAGAATCCATGCATCGCAACTTTCCTGTGAAAACAACATCATTGCAGCGAGCGTGCCAAATTCAAAAAATGTCAGCGGAACTTCCCGCCGCATGGCCTCGATCGTCTCGAATGCCTCGACCAGGCGTGCATCCTGCACGTCCTCACCATTGAACCGAATACGCTCGTTGTAACGCACGAGGTGCGGAGAGGTGTAGAGGCCAACCCGGCGATCGTTGGCCATCAACAGCCGCTCCAGACAGCTCGCGGTAGACCCCTTGCCATTGGTGCCGGCGATCGTGAATACCCCGCCCTGCGGAATGACGAGCGGCAAGCGCTCGGCAACCTGCCGCACACGGTCAAGCCCAAGGTCTATCTCGCGCGGGTTCAGGGACTCCTGCCAGCGGAGCCAGTCCGCCAGCGATCTGCCCGTCGTGTCGTGAGCACCCACGCCCGTACCCGCATCATTCAGGTTGTGGCAGCTTCATTAACTTGGCCAGCAAGCGCGCAATCTCGTCACGCATGCTGCGGCGGTCGACAATCATGTCGAGCGCACCATGCTCAAGCAAAAACTCGCTGCGCTGAAACCCGTTCGGCAGTGTCTCGCCGACCGTCTGCTCGATAACGCGCGGACCGGCAAACCCGATCAACGCATTGGGTTCGCCAATATTGATATCGCCGAGCATGGCGAGGCTGGCCGAAACACCGCCGGTCGTCGGATCCGTCATTACGGAGACGAACGGAACACCCGCTTCCGACAGGCGCGCGAGCGCGGCACTGGTCTTGCTCATCTGCATCAGCGAGAACAAGGCCTCCTGCATACGCGCCCCGCCGCTGGCGGAAAAGCTGATCAGCGGCATCTGATTATTCCGGGCGTGGCCGGCAGCGCGGGAGAACTTCTCACCCACCACCGAGCCCATCGACCCCCCCATGAAACGAAATTCAAAGGCCGCCGCAACCACGGGCTGGCCCTTCAGCAGCCCGGTCATCGCCAGTAACGCATCGCGCTCGCCCGTGGTCTTCTGCGCCTGAATCAGGCGATCCTTATAGCGCTTGCTGTCCTTGAATTTCAGCGGGTCCAGTGGCGACAGGCCGGCACCGATCTCACGACCACTGTCTGGGTCGAGAAACATCTGCAGGCGATCGCGCGCCGAGATTCGCATGTGATATTCACATTTGGGGCAGACGTACAGATTACGTTCGAGTTCAGCCCGATACAGCTGCGCGCCACATTGCTGGCACTTCATCCAGATGCCTTCGGGGACCGAGCGCGTGCGACGCTCGGTCTTGATTCTGGAGGGCATCAGTTTTTCGAACCAACTCATAGCGATTGCATGATAAACAAGACCCGCGGACTAATCATCAATTGAGTCGATTCGATGCACCGCATGGCGCAGCCAAACAACGCTACGACCTATTCATCGACTGCATCGATGCCCACACCGGGCGGATAATCGACCCGAATCAACGTCAACCCGCAGGCCGGCGCCGCGACCCCGGCCACACGCCGATCGCGCCGTTCGAGCAGTCCGTGCAACCAGGCGGCATCGGCCTCGCCGTGCCCGACCCGGACCAGTGAGCCGACGATATTCCGGACCATGTGCTGCAAAAACGCATCAGCCTCGCATGCGATGAAAATCCGCTCATCGACTCTGCTCACGGCGAGCGTACGCAGATCCCGCACGGCCGTATGCGCCTGGCAGCCCGCGGCCCGAAACGAAGAGAAGTCGTGCGTGCCGAGCAGACTCATCGCCGCGGCGGCCATGGCCTCGACGTCGAGAGGTTCACGCACCCACCATGCACGTTGTCTGGTCAGCGCGGAGCGCACCGGCCGGTTGCGGATGACATACCGATAGGCGCGCCCGGTGGCCGAGAAACGCGCATGAAAATCGGCCGAGACGCGCCGGGCGAACACGATATTGATATCTGCAGGCAAGTTGCTGTTGATGCCAAGCAACCAGGCACGCGGGCTGCGCGCCGCGTGACTGTCGAAATGCACACACTGACCGGATGCGTGAACCCCCGAGTCCGTACGTCCGGCACCGACGCACTTGACCGACTCGTCAGCGACCACCGAGATCGCTGCGTTCAACGTGGCCTGGATACTCGGCGCATGGGGTTGCGATTGCCACCCGCAGTAATTAGTGCCGTCATACTCGACAGCCAACGCGACCCGTTGCATATTGCCCGACGAGACCGACGGGTATTCAGACTTGCTGTTTTTAATGCTCACGGCACAAAGACCCCGGGGGCTGGCCACCGTTCGCCGTCGCAATCAGGAAGGCGTCAGTCCTCCAGATCGTCGAGCAGCTTCTGCGCTTCCTGGCGCTGGTCGCCGCCGGCCTCTTCGAGCACCTCGTTCAGGATGCTGCGTGCACCATCCGGATCACCCATGTCGATATAGGCGCGCGCCAGATCGAGCTTCGTACCGGCCTCTGTCATCGTGACGTCGTCGATTTTATCCGTGGTAGAAACAACGCTGGTCGTGTCATCGCTGTCCGCGAACGTCTCGCCGATCTCGAAATCGATGCCGGCCGACTTCCCGGCGGCTTCGGCCACGACCTCGACATCGTCCGAACTCGTGCTGGCAACGGCGGGTGGCTCTGCCGTCTCGCCGTCGATGGAGGGCTGTTCCACCGTATCACCGCCGGAAGGCTGTTCCACGGTGTCGCCGAACGCCGGGTGCTCGGCGGTAACGTCGATATTCGACTCTGCCACCAACGTTTCGTCGAGATCATTACCGTCGCTTTTGCCTGCGCCGGTAAAAGTCCCTTCGGCTATCTGGTGACTCAGGGTATCGTCGTCGAACACCTCAAGCGAATCGGCATCGAGCCGCAATGTTTCTGCGTGCAGTTCCGGCGATCCGGTCTGGTCCAGCGCATCGCCTTCGGCTGCATCTGCGAGGCCCGACAAATCCAGGCCCAGATCATCGAGGTCAATCTCGGCAGTCTGGTCAACGCCGGCCGCATCGACTTCTTCCGGATCCGCCTCCTCCTTCCCCCAGTCCCCGAGCGGTGATTCGATGGTCGGCGTTTCCATCGTCGATTCACCGGACGGTGGTTCGATCGGTGATTCCATGGTTGCGTCGAGTGACGGCGATTCGATGGTCGGTGTTTCCATGGTCGGTTCACCGGTCGGCGGCTCGATCGGTGATTCCATGGTTGCGTCAAGTGACGCTGATTCGAGCGTCGGTGACTCCATCGTCACATCACCGGTCGGCGGCTCGATCGGTGATTCGATCGTCGCCGCTTCGACCATGCCGTCTTCGGCAGCCAGCGTCGCCGCTTCGTCTTCGGTACTGATGTTGAAGTCGATCAAGCTGCTGTCTGCTTCCTCGCTGTCCCCGCCGAGGTCGAAATCGAGCCCCTCATCGTCATCTTCAGGGAACGAAAAATCGATCACGTCATCCTGCATGCTGGTCAGGTCTTCGCCGAGTGCGAAATCCATATCTCCGGCATCGCCGGGCGACGCCGGAGACGCCGCGAACAAATCCTCATCGGGGCAGATCTGCTTACCCATGATCAGAATCTTGTTCCAGTCCGGATCCGACGGACTCTCGAGCCGCGAATGCAGCGCCTGCGCCTCGCGCAGGAAACCACCCTGGTTCTCCCAGATAAAATAGACTTCGATCAGCTTGAGTCGCAGATCCTTGTTCTCCGGCTCGGCGTTGAGGGCGTTGGATAGCAAATCGGCCGCCTGATCGTAAAGGCCATAAGCCATGTGGAAATCAGCTTCGGCGATCGGGTCCGTCTCGTCGAGATTGACCGCGGAATCCGTGCTGATGGTTCGCTCGAGCGGCGTCTCGGGCTCCTCCCTGTCGTCGGCGAAATCCGCAACGACGCTCTCGGGATCAGGGCGAAACGGAACCTGTGCCTCGTCGGTCAGCTCGCTCGCAACGCTCTCCTCGACCACGAACGAGTCATCGCCGTCTGGTTTGTGCGAGCTGAGTTGCTGTGTGGTCTCGGCGGCCGCGTCACCGCTGATTCGGGCAGATGACTCGTCTTCGTCCTCGAACTTGCTCCATGGCGGTGTGTCCACTTCGGTCGCACGCCGGCGCACGATAAACAATCCCAGCACAAGCAAGCCGCCGAGTGCCACGTAGAACCAGATATTCGTGAACAAGCCGCCCATCAGCGGGGGCTCTGCAGCGGGTGTCGTAACGACGACATCCGGGCGTGACGGAGCCGGTTCATCCGGCTCGACGACCGGCGTTTCGGCCACGGGCTCGTCAACCGCAGGTTCAGTAACGCCCGGTTCGATAACCGCAGGTTCGGGCTGCCCGGCACGCGTGGCCGCTTGCTCCTGCAGCGCCTGCAACTCGCGATCGCGCAATGCGATCAGCCCGCGGCTGTCGGCCAGTTCCTGTTCGAGTTGCCCGACCTCCTTGCGCAGCGACTCGATGATCTGCGCTGTGCCGACCTCCGCCGCAGTGCGGCCCGAACCGGCCGGCGCTACCGCCGGCGTTATGTCCGGGTCATCGGCCACCTCCGGGGGCGGCACGAGGCGCAAGCGACCCGGATCTTCGACCACGCCGCCGCGCCAGGCCTGGTTCTGGCGCCTGACCTCGGCCGTGGCTTCACGCTGGCTGAGCTGGCGCAATACTTCCGCGTCCGGAATGCGCAAAATCATGCCGGCTTTGAGTCGGTTGATGTTACCGATGAAAGCCTCGGGGTTGGCGCGATAGATCGCCAGCATCATCTGATTGCGATTGACGCCCGCTGACGGACCATAACGTCCGGCGGTCGCCCATAGTGTTTCGGCCCGTGTGACCGGCCCGGAAGAACCGGCGGGAATGCCCGGCACGGTCGGCGCCGGCGCGACCTG
>Ga0114950_10002372_pt1 | contig 14456 bp, 11 predicted proteins | sample N075metaG_FD_83503 | JGI IMG/M metagenome (GOLD analysis project Ga0114950, IMG submission 83503) | Deep subsurface microbial communities from Kermadec Trench to uncover new lineages of life (NeLLi) - N075 metaG | ecosystem: Environmental > Aquatic > Marine > Ocean trench > Sediment | place... | reverse complement strand
CGACTTGCGTTAGGTGAGGGCCAAAGCCCCCAAGCTCAAAAAGACGAAAAAGCCAATCAGGTCGGTTACGGTCGTCACAAAAACCGTGGACGCGATGGCCGGATCGGCGCCTGCTCGCTGCAAACTAAGGGGAACCAATATACCCGCGGCACCGGCACACAGCAAATTAACGACCATGGCGCATCCCAATACCAATCCAAGCGCCAGGCTGTGAAACCACACACCACCGATCACACCCATGACAATTGCAAACACCACCCCGTTGAGACCGCCGACCAGAACTTCGCGATAAATGATTCTAAGGGCATTTGACGGCGTGAGATCGCGCGTGGCAATGGCACGCACCGCGACCGTCAGAGTTTGCGTTCCCGCATTGCCCCCCATGGAGGCGACGATCGGCATCAAGATGGCCAATGCCACAAATTTCTCGATTATCTCATCAAAAAAGGCAATGACCATGGATGCCAAAATCGCCGTCATTAAGTTAATCATGAGCCACGAAAGGCGGCGCCGGGCCGTTTTAATAACGCCATCCGATAGACCCTCCCCGCTGACACCGCCCAAGGCCAAAATATCTTCGGTATGTTCCTGTTTGATCACATCGACAATGTCGTCCACGGTGACCATACCGACCAGGCGGCCATCGTCGTCGACCACTGCCGCAGATAACAAATGGTATTGATTGAACAGGTAAGCCACTTCTCCTTGATCCATCACTGCCGGGATCGATGTCAACTGGGAACTCATCACATCACGAACCGGTACGTCGCGGCGGGTCTGTAACAGACGGCTGGTCGGCACGCTTGCGATGGGATGAAACGCTTCATCAACCACATAAATTTCGAAAAACAAATCGGGCATCTGGTCCGCCGATCTCATATAGTCGATAACCTGACCAACCGACCAAAAAGGCGGCACGGTCACCACTTCCCGCTGCATCAAACGTCCGGCGCAATCTTCCTCATACGCCAGCGCTAGTTCGACGACAGTCCGATCCAACTGAGGCACGTGCTCCAACACCGTACGGCGCTCTTCGTGGGTAAGGGCTTCGATCAATTGCACGGCGTCGTCGCTGTCCATGGCTTGCACGGCCGCCGCGATGACCGGCGGGTCGAGCTGCGCCAGCACACTGTTGAGCACGTCCTGGTCAAGTTCGCTTAGAACATCAGGATTCAAATCCGTGCCCAATAAATTGATAAGGTCGCGGCGCTCGCCGGCCCTTACAAGACCCAACAGATCCGCGAGATCGGCTGCGTGTAACGGCAAGACGAGCTGCCTGACGGTGTCGTCTTTGCCCGCCTCGAGCGCATCGATGATGGACCGAACGAAAGACGCGTTCAGAGCAAAGTCTGGATCGAGGATCGGCGTCTTGCTTGGAATGTCCACATAAGACGGTGGTTGTGCCAAGGCAACGGCTTCCGGATTTTCGCTCATGGCCGCATCCTTCTGGAATCCCGAAAACCGAGGGTGCCACGGCTTTCGTTTTCGCTGATGTGAAATTCCTTCAAGTGCCGAAGGTGGTGCGGTCGAGAAGACTCGAACTTCCACGGGTTTTACCCCACAGCGACCTCAACGCTGCGCGTCTACCAGTTCCGCCACGACCGCTTTCGTGTTCGGCGCAAGACGCTGGGATGTAGCAAATTCCACCCAATTTGTGAAGTCTTGCGAACTTGCCGGTGTTTGACATCTTCTCGTGTTAATGTGCTGTTTGCACCCCTAGCACAAGTCGCCGGCGGAATAGGCGCGAAAAACATGATTGATTGGGCCGTATCCGACAGCTTAGTGGATTATCTCGACGCCGTCGCCTTTATGGAGGCACGGGTCGGCGACATTGCGGCCGGTCACGCACCGGAGCTGGTCTGGCTTCTGGAACATCCGCCGCTCTATACCGCCGGAACCAGCGCCCAAGATGATGAGCTCCTCATGCCCGACCGGTTGCCGGTTTATCGCACCGGCCGAGGCGGTCAATTCACCTATCACGGACCGGGCCAGCGAATCGCCTATGTGATGCTCGACCTAAAAAAACGCGACAATGACGTGCGCAAATTCGTCGGCGATTTGCAGACTTGGCTGATCGACACCCTGAAGACTTTCGCCATTCACGGCGAAAGTCGGAAAGATAGGGTGGGCGTTTGGGTCAGGCACGGGCACAATGGGCAATTGGAAGACAAGATCGCAGCTTTGGGCATTCGCTTGCGCAAGTGGATTTCGTTTCATGGCGTCAGCCTGAACGTCTATCCGGATCTGGATCATTTCTCCGGCATTGTACCCTGCGGTATTTCCGATTACGGCGTGACCAGCTTGCATGATCTCGGCCACCACGTTGCCATGGGTGACATCGATAGGGCCTTAAGAAATTGCTTTGAAAAGATCTTTGGACGTACGGAAGTTATTAGGCCGCCGTTCAATGAACAGCCGTTAGCCGCACCCGGTTAAACCGTCACTCAAATTCTAAGATCACGTCGTCAACCGACAGACTATCGCCAGGCATCACGACGACTTTGCCGATGACGGCGTCCCGTTGAGCCGTCAGCACATTTTCCATCTTCATGGCTTCGACCACCGCCAGGGGTTCGCCGACTTTGACCTCCTGGCCCACTTCGACGCCAATGGAAACCACCAGTCCCGGCATCGGACATAGCAAATATTTCGATGTATCGGCGACGCTCTTAACCGGCAGGAGCACCGCCAATTCGGCCGCCCGCTTGGTCCGTACGACCACCTTCACCCGTGCGCCGCGATGGCTCAAGAACCAGCCTTCGGTGGCGGGACGAATTTGTGCGACAAAGGAGGCGCCATTGATTTTCGCCCGCAACACGGGCTCGCCGGGGTGCCACAGGCTTTCAACGGACATCCGTCGAGACCCGTCGCCGCCTTCGGACGGGCCAATAACGACATCTGCGCCGGCGCCCGTCATTTGCAGAATCACCGAATAATTCTCGTCGCCAAAGCGGACCACCCAATCCCCGTTCACAGTCCTCAAGGTTTCATGCAACCGACCGCTAATACCGTAAGCACGACTGACCTCCTTGCCATGGGCAAAGACGGCCATGGCGATCATCCGATCGATTTCGTGGGGTTCCAGCACGGCGCCGTGAAAGCCGTCGGGAAACTCTTGTTCAATATAATTTGTATTCAGCCGGCCGTCGCGAAACCGCTTTTGTCCCATGACGGCTGAAAGAAACGAAATATTGTGATCGATACCTTGAATGTAAAAGGTATCGAGCGCTTCGGTCATAAGATCAATAGCGGCGTCCCGGCTCGGTCCATGAGCGCAAAGTTTAGCGATCATGGGATCGTAAAATAAAGAGATCTCGCTGCCTTCGGTCACACCCGTATCATTGCGGATTGTCAGACCTGATTGCTTGCTGTCGTCCGGTGGGCGGTAGTAAACCAAACGGCCGATCGACGGCAGAAAATTACGATAGGGGTCCTCCGCATAAATCCGGCCTTCGATGGCCCATCCGTCGATCTTGATATCGGATTGTTTCAGGCTGAGCTTTTCGCCCGCCGCCACCCGTATCATCTGTTCCACCAGGTCGATGCCGGTGACCAATTCCGTGACCGGATGCTCCACTTGAATCCGCGTATTCATTTCAAGGAAGAAGAAATTCTTGTTCTTATCGACGATGAATTCCACCGTGCCGGCAGATTCGTAATTGACGGCTCGAGCCAAGACGATGGCTTGTTCGCCCATCGCTTTGCGCATTTTCTTATCGACAAAAGGGCTCGGCGCCTCCTCGATGATTTTTTGATTGCGCCGCTGAATCGAACATTCCCGCTCGCCAAGATGGATGATATTGCCGTGTTTGTCGCCCAGAATTTGAATCTCTATGTGGCGCGGCTCGACGATATATTTTTCAATAAAGACCCGGTCATCGCCGAACGAAGATCGAGCTTCGTTCCTGGCCGAGTCGAATCCCAAGGCGACATCGTCGTCATTATGGGCAATGCGCATGCCTTTGCCGCCGCCGCCCGCCGATGCCTTGATCATGACCGGATACCCGACATCTTTGGCAATCTTAATGGCTTCGTCAGTATCGGCGATGGTGCTTAAATGTCCCGGCACCGTATTCACCTTGGCGTCGCGGGCAAACTTTTTCGACTCGATCTTGTCACCCATGACGCGGATGGCTGCCACATTGGGTCCGATGAAAGCAATGCCTTGCGCTGCCAAAGCCTCGGCAAAGCCGGCATTTTCCGAAAGAAACCCGTAGCCCGGATGAACCGCCTCCGCGCCGCTATCCTGGGCCGCCTCGATGATTTTCTCGGCGACTAAATAGGATTCGGAAACCGGCGGTGGACCCAGCAAGACAGCTTCGTCGGCCAACTCCACATGAAGCGCGTCGGCATCGGCTTCGGAATATACAGCAATTGTTGCGATGCCCATTTGCCTGGCCGTTTTAATGATCCGGCAGGCAATCTCTCCGCGGTTGGCTATGAGAATTTTTTTGAACATAGGCAAATGCCCACAAGTCCTAATTTTGTTCTTTGCAAGGTTAACCCGCCTGAGGACCTTTCATTCGACCCCCGTTTTAAGTGTGACGAATCTACAGTGGAATGTTGCCGTGTTTGCGCCACGGGCGTTCGACCTGTTTGGTGCGCAATATTCTGAGAGCACCGGCCACACGCTTGCGGGTCGAATGAGGCATAATCACGTCGTCGATATAGCCCCGCTGAGCTGCAATGAAGGGGTTGGCGAAGCGATCTTCATATTCTTTAGTGCGCGCGGCAATTTTTTTCTCGTCTCCCATATCTGACCGGAAGATGATTTCCACCGCGCCTTTGGCCCCCATCACGGCAATCTGGGCCGTCGGCCAGGCATAATTGATGTCCGCGCGAATATGCTTCGACGCCATCACGTCATAGGCCCCGCCATACGCCTTCCGTGTAATGATGGTGACGAGCGGCACCGTCGCTTCGGAATAGGCATAGAGCAACTTCGCTCCGTGTTTAATCAGCCCGCCATATTCCTGGTCGGTGCCCGGCAAAAAGCCCGGCACATCGACAAAGGTCACGATCGGAATATTGAAGCTGTCGCAGAATCGCACAAAGCGCGCCGCTTTGCGGCTGGCATTGGAATCGAGGACGCCAGCAAGAACCATAGGCTGATTGGCGACAAATCCCACCGTGCGACCTTCTATGCGGCCAAATCCGGTAATAATGTTTCGGGCGAACGCCTCCTGAATCTCGAAGAAGTCCGTCTCATCCACAACTTTTCGAATAACTTCATGCATATCGTACGGCTTGCTGGAATGAGCCGGAACCAACGTATCAAGAGAGTGATCAAGACGCTGCGCATCGTCATGGAACGGACGAACGGGAAGCTCACTTCGATTGCTCAAGGGCAAAAAATCAATAAGACGCCGCACCTGTATCAGCGCTTCCATGTCATTGTCATAGGCGCCGTCGGCGATGGATGACTTGGTGGTATGAACCTTGGCCCCACCCAATTGTTCAGCGGTGACATCTTCTTGCGTCACTGTCTTTACGACATCCGGTCCGGTGACAAACATGTAGGAAGTGTCGCTCACCATGAAGATGAAATCGGTAATTGCGGGTGAATAAACATCACCGCCGGCGCAAGGTCCCATAATCATGGAGATTTGCGGAATAACGCCCGACGCCTGGGTATTGCGCCAAAAGATTTCGGCAAACCCGCCCAATGACGCCACACCTTCTTGAATGCGCGCACCGCCCGAATCGTAAAGGCCGATAACCGGTGCCCCCACATTCATGGCCATATCGTAGATTTTGCAAACTTTCTCGGCATGAGCTTGCGACAGAGAGCCGCCGAACACGGTGAAGTCTTTGGCGAAAACGTAGACAACGCGCCCATTGATCGTTCCCCATCCGGTCACCACACCGTCGCCGGGGATTTTTTGATCCGCCATGCCGAACTCGGTAATCCGATGTTCGACAAACATGTCAATTTCCTCAAACGAGCCTTCGTCGAGCAAAATGTCGAGCCGTTCTCTGGCGGTCAATTTGCCGCGGGCGTGCTGGATGTCGATACGCTTTTGTCCACCACCTAGGCGCGCTTGCTCGCGCTTCAATTCTAGCTGATGAAGAATATCCTTCATCGAATATCGATCCCGGTTTGCGTGGAGAATCGCGTCTTTAAGACCCTAGATTGGACGCGAAAATGGCCGGAAATGACATACCCCAGATCGCTGGACTTGCCAATGCCGTTGTGGCGGATGAGCCCCTGGTGCCGGCTTGGGCGACGAAAGCGCAGTCAGGAAAAGCGGGATCGGTTGCTTGCGCCCCTGATTAAAAGTCAAGCAAAGGCCCAAGACACATATTATCCCGAGGAAGGTGATCGGAAATTAAAGGTAACGCCTCGTCGCCTAAATCCTCATTGGCGAAACCCCAAAGGGCACCGGAAAGTCCTTTCCGGATATCCATGGTGATGGGTTCGATAGAGAGACGATCCAACGAACCACGCACGCGCAGATCCTTGGCCTCGGACAATGCCAAAGGATCCTTCGGCCGAGGCCAAAGAGTGAAATCAACCTGAGCAGTTGTCAAATCGGCGGTGCCGGTACCCGTCAAAATCAGCTCCGGCGTCTCCAGGAAGAAACTACGGCTATGGGCAATTCCGTCCTCGAAATCCATACGATTAATGAAGCAGATCATCTCGAGAACCTTGTTATTGCTTTGCTTCGGCAAGACCAGCGCAGTCAATTCTGCCGGCAAATAATCCGCAATCCACGTTCCTAAGGTGCCGGCACCCGCTACCATATTGGTTTGACCGCGAAGATTGTGACTGAACTCGGCAAGCGACTTACCGCGGGTCTGCACAAGAGCCGCAAAGTCCAAATTGAAATCCAAGGCCCTGGACGGCAATCGCTCCGCGCCTATCAAGCCCAGTTCGACCGATTGCGCGCTAACCGACAAGCTCAGCGCGCCGTCATTCAAGGTGTCGTAGAGTAATGAGCCGGAGACCAGCCCACCTGTCGCGAAACGCTGCACCAAAGTGAAATCCATGACGCCCCCGGTCAATGTGAACATCACTTCACCGGCACCGATTAACGTGTCGCCATGGCTGACACGAGCCGCCCTCAAACTGAAAATACCTTCCAACTTGCGTGCCCATTCCAGTGAAAACGGCGTCGTCGTCTCCAGGTCCAGATCGCCCCCATCCAACAATCTGAGCAAACCAAAGGGAGCCAAATCGAACCGATCGCTTTCGAGATAAATCTCGAAATGTGCTTTGTCCCGAATATTGAGACTAAATGATCCGTCAGCGTCACCTTGCCCAATCGTAATTTGTGCACGCCCTTCGAAACCACGCCGGAGGTCACCGGAAATCTCGGCAAATAGTAAAACCGGCTGTCGCCGCGGCAAATGTGTCATACCCAGGGCACCGCCCACGCCACTTAGGTCCGGGCCTATGGCTTGAATCGACAAATCAAGGTCTAAATTCTCAACGTCATGCACATCGCCCGATCCGATCAGAAATGTTGAACCGACGGCACCGACAAAATCGAAAGCGGTGCTGCCGCCCTCGATGAAAGCGAGCGGTTGCGCAACCAACCCGTCAAGAACGAAGGGTTCGTAGGCGCCATGTCCCGCCCATTTGACCCGCAGGCTCTCTCCCTCGGAGCGAAACACCACTTCTTCGACGTGAATCGATAGTCTATTCTTGTGCGCGACATCTTGAATAATAATTTGGGCGTCGCGCAGCATCACCCCGGTTAAGTAGAGTTCGCCATAATATTCCGGAACACGTGCGGTCAAAATTTGTGCTGATTCTATGAGAGCGTAAATCGAGTTCGGCCCTTCGCCGCCATCGGTTAAAATAATTTCCGCGCCCGCCAATGACAGTTCATCGATTTCAGAATAACCCTCGCCCAAAAGAAGCGGCCAAACATTTATGTGAACTTCGGCACGCTCAATTTTAGCGACACGCACATCATTGTCGTCCCAAGTGCGCGGCAACCGAATAACCGAAACATCTTCGGCATAAATACCGGGTCGAAAAATGGGCCCGGCGATGCCAACGGCGCCGTCAATTTTGATGTAAAGACCTGTCGCTTCCAACAGCAAGCGCTCGATTGGTTGCACCCAAAAAGGAAAATCGAGTCTCGTTAAGAGGAAAAACCCCACTCCGATCAAGGCAACGGCAAATACGCCCCGCCGCATCTGACGCCGCAAGAATTCAGCGACCCCCGATGGTCGTCGCTTCAGCCTAGATCTGCCGCGCGGGCTCGGCAGCTCGGCCGCCTGATCCTCAGATGGTCTCGATCCAGGCCAAAACGCCCCCTTAACCCTATCAAGGGCCCGCCGAGCGCGCTTTGCCCACGGGTGTATAATCCGCTGAACGGCCCAAGTTTGCTTGGGTATTCGCCAAGAAGTTGCCATTTATGCTCGCTTTGGCGGGCCGATGCCTAGAGTGTTTCCAGAAAAAGTGGACCCGGTTTTCCGTCCGGAAACACGATAAAACAACAACTTAGGGTCCGGTTTTGATTCCATCAAAACCGGAAAGACCCTAAGGACCCACATGTCCCCCCAATCCATCGAGGATAGCGGTTACGCGCCACCTGGAAAAGGCTCTGTTGGGCCGCGGTTTTAGGCTAGACCCCCGTTCACAATTCATTGAATCAGGCAACGGGGGTCTAGATTCTTTAGTGGTCGCGCATTCGAACCCAAAAACCGCGTACACTTTTTGTGAATGCGCTCTAGCATTTTCGAGCGAAGTGGACACCGGTTCGCGTTAAGAAAATGCGACCAAACAAGGACTTAGAGCGTTTTCACGATTCCGTTAAGTTCGGAAACGCTCTAGAATTCCAGCTCGGCGAACGGGTCCCCGTCGCTTTCCTTGTCGAACTCGAAGAAATCCCAAGCGGCCGTCATATGGCGAGGCAGGTCCGCCACAATCTTGATTTGGCCACCCCGTGGATGAGTGAATCCAAGAAAACGCGCGTGCAGATAAAGCTTATCCTCCAGAACAGGACCCAAATTGAGCCGGGCTTGGTCTCTGCCATATTTGCGATCGCCCACAATAGAATGACCGATAGCGGCTGAATGCGCCCTAAGCTGGTGGGTCCGGCCGGTAAGCGGCATCAGAGCCAACCAGGACACTTGTCGGCCCGCTTGGGCAATGGTGGCATAATAGGTAATGGCGGACTTGGCCTGCTTCGTAGGGGCAGTGGTCGGTTGCATGAGTTCCCGTCCGTATTGTGCCGACCCAGCCGATTTTTTCTCCAGAGACAGTTCAATCATGCCCCGAGCCGGTCGCGGGACACCGCAACAAAGAGCCCAGTAGACTTTACGCATTGTCTTGGCTTTGAAGGCGCGTGCTAGTGCCGCCGCCGCGCCGGGAGATCGCGCCAACAACAAGATCCCACTGCTGTCACGATCGAGCCGGTGCACCAGACGCGGGCGGTCGGGCTTGCCGAAGCGTAGGGCCTCTAGCATGGCATCGACATGCCGCAGGGTCTTTGTGCCGCCTTGGACCGCAAGGCCGGATGGCTTATTAATCGCCATGACATGGTCATCTTGATAAATCACCAGGTCGCGGATAAACGCCGCATCATCAGCACCGACTTTTTTGTATTTCTCCGGCGCCCTCGCTTGGCCCTTCATCGCAGGCGGTAAACGGACGGTCTGACCGGCATCAAGCCGGGCATTGGTCTTCGCCCGAGACCCGTCCACGCGCACTTGGCCGGTCCGGATGCATTTGGCGATGAGGCCGTAGGCAAGACCGGGAAAATGACGCCCAATCCACCGGTCCAGACGCATGCCGGCCTCGTCCGGAAGCACTTCACGATGTTCGACATCCGTCATTAAAGCCAACTGCGAGTCACGGCCAATCCGGCAAACAGAGCGCCGACCGACAAGACGACCGACACCAGAGCATAAAGCGCGGCGCGGCTAATCTCATTACGCTCCAACAACACACTGACATCTAGGGAGAAGGCGGAAAAAGTGGTGAACCCACCCAATAAACCGATAACCAAAAACGCCCTCGACGGCGGTGACAGAGACAAGCGCAAGGCGGATAACTCCACAATCACTCCCATGGCAAACGATCCCAGCACATTGACTGTTAGCGTCCCCCAAGGAAAGTTCGGGCCGAGCAATCTCAACGCTTGCGCGGCGATCAAATAGCGGCCCACAGCCCCAACAGCGCCGCCCGCCGCGACGGCCAAAATCATTCGCATGTCTAGCTGGTCCCCATCGGTTTGTTTCGCGTCTTCTTGTCGTGTCCGTGCGCCATCTCCGCGCGCATCTTCCGCCAACGCTCAAGCCGCCCGGCCAATTCCTTTTCAAAGCCGGCGCCTTTTGGTGCGTAGAATTCTTGCCGCGCCATCTCCTCGGGAAAATAATCTTGGCCGGAGAATTGATCCGCCGTGCCATGATCGTAAACATAGCCGGAGCCATAGCCCAATTCTTTCATAAGCTTGGTCGGCGCGTTGAGAATATGTTTTGGCGGCATCAAGGAACCCGATTCCCTTGCCGCAGCCGCCGCCTTGCTTTGCGCCCCATAGGCCGCATTGGATTTGGGCGCCATGGCAAGATAAATGGCCGCCTGAGCAATCGCTAATTCTCCTTCGGGACTGCCCAGAAAATCATACGCGTCTTTTGCGGCCAAGGCTTGCACCAGCGCCTGAGGATCTGCCAGGCCGATATCTTCGACGGCCGCGCGCACCAGGCGACGCACAATGAATAAAGGCGCTTCGCCCCCTGCCAGCATCCGCGCGAGCCAATACAAAGTGGCATCCACATCGGACCCGCGAATCGACTTATGCAACGCGCTGATCAGATTATAATGTTCTTCTTCACCTTTATCGTAAAGCGGTGCACGGCGCTGGACGGCGGTGACAAGCCCCGCCGTATCCAAATCGCTCGCCAAATCGAGCTCGAATAACTCTTCCGCAAGATTGAGCACGTATCGGCCGTCACCATCCGCCATAGCACGCAAGCTAACGCGCGCTTCATCCGTTAAGGGAAGCCGTTTTTGTTCGGCTGCCTCTGCCCGGCTGAGCAAAATTTCTAAGGACGCGTCATCCAGTCGATTGAGCACAAGCACCTGCGCACGAGACAGCAGGGCCGCAATGAGTTCGAACGATGGATTTTCGGTCGTGGCCCCCACAAGAATGATGGTGCCGTCTTCCACATAAGGCAAAAAGCCATCCTGTTGGGCTTTATTGAAACGATGTATCTCGTCGACGAATAGTAGGGTGCCCTGTCCGGTTTCGCGCCGACCTTTGGCGGCCTCGAATATTTTCCTTAAATCCGCAACGCCGGAAAAAACAGCGGATATTTGTTCGAATGTCAGCCTGCTTTGTTGGGCAAGCAAGCGGGCGATCGTGGTTTTGCCTGTTCCCGGCGGCCCCCACAATATGATCGAGGCCAATCGATTGTGATCGATCATTCGGCCGAGCGGGCCCGCGGTGCTCAACAAATGATCCTGGCCCACCACGTCATCCAACGTTTCGGGTCGCAAGCGGTCCGCAAGTGGCCTTGGCGCCCCTTTTTCCAGACCCGCCGCTTCGAATAAATTGGTCATTGATCGCTATCCGCGGATTGATATATTGAGCGTGCGGTCACCGCGCCGAATGGTTAAATCCCAACGTCCAATAGGTCGACGAACCAGTTGTTCCAACGTATCTACGGCATCAATTTCTTGTCCGTTGACCGACAAAATAATGTCGCCGGCCTTGAATCCGTAGCGATTGGCCAAGCTGCGCCCTGCTATGTCCGCAAGCACCACACCTTCCTGCATCCAATCAAACCCCCTCTCTTCGGCGAATGCCGGCGATAGGTTGGCCACCGTGGCACCCGAGAAGGGGTGGTTGCCGGACAGCGTGGTCAGATTGCGGGGTGGGTTTTCGGGCGGCGCTATTAATTTCACCTTTGTCGTCAACTCACGCCCATTGCGCACATAGCCGATGACCACCTTATTCCCAATTTTCTTCGTGGCTATTCGATAATTGAGACTTTGCGGGTCGAACACAGAAAAATCATCGACCGATATGATGACATCCCTGACGCGCAAACCTTTCGAAAGGACCGGGCTCGCGGAATGAATTTCGTTGATCAGCACGCCGACCGGACGATCCAGGCCCAAAGATTCCGCAAGTTCGGACGTTACCACTTGTCCCTTCACGCCTAACCAGGGGCGCATCAGGCGACCGTCGCTGGTCGCAGACTCCACTACATTGCGCACCATATTCGACGGGATGGCGAAGCCAATACCGTTGGAACCGCCACTTCGCGAGAAAATAGCCGTATTCACACCAACCAGGTTACCGGAGATATCGACAAGAGCCCCCCCGGAATTTCCCGGATTGATGGCCGCATCCGTTTGAATGAAAAACTGGTAGTCACTGATGCCCACTTGCGTTCTCGCGACGGCCGATATGATACCGCTGGTGACGGTCTGACCGACGCCGAAGGGGTTACCGATCGCGAGCACCAGATCGCCCACTTCGACGAGATCTGAATTGGCGAAGCGAAGGCTTGGTAACTTTTCACCCTTGGTATCGATGCGCAGCACAGCCAAGTCCGTGCGTTCGTCGATCAAAATGATTTCCGCATCATATTCGCGCCGATCGCTTAAAACGACGGTAAATTTCTCACCGCCTTCAATGACGTGATTATTGGTCACGATCACACCATCGGAACCCACAATGACGCCGGAGCCGAGAGAATTTTGTATACGTTGTCGCGGCACACCCAAGCCCCGGCGACCAAAGAAAAAGTCAAAAAACGAATTATCGGACAAAGCGGATCGGTTTCGAACAACCCGTTTGGTGTAAACGTTGACCACGGCGGGAGTGACTTGCCTGACGATCGGCGCAAAGGAAAGTTGGATGTCTTTCGGACTCGCGGGGACAACACGTTCTTGCGCATTGCTCATAGATGTGAAAAAGACGCCGGTACTCACTATGAGCACAGACGCGACGGCGATCAAACGTCCAATCGAGGCCCTCAAGATCGGGGGACTATTCAAATCGTCATTGAATTCATAAAGATACATTCGGCTCATCTCTTGTCGCCCTGCGGCGATTTGAAGGTTTCCCCGTTTCCGGTTTGTCAACTTAATCCGCCCGGCCTGAAAAACACCGCATCGAATTGCAGTTGCCGGCCAAGTTCGGAACTAAAAGAGACATCTTCGACCATCCATAATTCGAAGCCTCTGTCTGCCATCCACCGTAAATAATAATCATACAATTTCTCGCCTTCATAAAGGGCAAGTAGTGAGAGCTCCAACTTAAATCCAAAGATCGACGGCAACAGGCCGTCGCACCCCTCCAGCACATCGGCTTCATAACCCTGGGTATCAATCTTAACAAACAGGCGGTCGTTTGGATCCACCGATTTCGGCACTTCTTGATCCAGCCGTTTGAGGTCGATGGTTTCCTGACCCACTATTCGACTTTTCGGTTTCATGCCAACGGTCTTGTCCCGTACTTTTTTGATCGAACTCCAATTGCTGGTAACGGCCAAATTAATTTCCACTTGACGTTCAGCAGTACCCAGGGCCATTTGAGGCGCAACGGACCAGTTTGGCCAGGCGCGCGCCGTCTCGCGCAATTCTTTATAAGCCTGAGAGGTCGGCTCGAACGACAACACTTTGCCGTCAAAACCGTGCTTGAACAAGGCCAATCCCGTCTGGCCAATATTCGCGCCGACATCAACCACACAATCAATGCGCTGAGCGCGAAGCGCTATGACGAGCCGGCCTTCCGGCGTTCGGTGGAGATGGCGTCTGCCATGAAAGTATTGTTGAATCTTGTTCAACACCAATGCCTTTCTGCCATCGTCCAGACGAGTTTTCTGCACAACAAGCCAAAAAGCGAAAGGACAGCCTAGCGGCTGCCCCCTATAAACGAAATTCGGCCCCGCCGATGCCGCCGACCAGCGGATTAGATTTGTTCTATCTCTTCTTCTTCCTTGACCTGAACCGGGCCTGAATCTTGTCCTTTGGCCTCTTCGTCACGATCGACGAATTCGATTACCGCCATAGGCGCGCCATCACCATAGCGAAAATTTGCCTTCATGATCCGCGTATAGCCGCCATGGCGGTTTTCATAGCGCGGGGCCAATGTATCGAACAATTTGGCGACCATGGTCTTATCGCGCACTTTTGCTATGGCGAGCCGGCGGGCATGCAAATTACCCTTTTTGCCCAACGTGACCAGTTTCTCGACAAAAGGCCTCAGCTCCTTTGCCTTGGGCAAAGTCGTCGTGATCTGCTCGTGCTTAATCAGAGCCGCGGACATATTTGCCAGCAACGCTTTGCGATGGCTTGATGTCCTATTCAGTTTGCGGCCCGCTACGCCGTGGCGCATTTTTCTTCTCCCGACATACCAGACAGGCGAATTCGCCGAGTGTCTATAGTGTTTCCAGAAAAACCGGTGCCCACCCCGGCCTTCGCCGGGGCATGCTTTTCCTGAATGCGCTCTAGACCCCGTTCACAATTCATTGAATCAGGGAACGGG
>Ga0114950_10002371_pt1 | contig 14458 bp, 12 predicted proteins | sample N075metaG_FD_83503 | JGI IMG/M metagenome (GOLD analysis project Ga0114950, IMG submission 83503) | Deep subsurface microbial communities from Kermadec Trench to uncover new lineages of life (NeLLi) - N075 metaG | ecosystem: Environmental > Aquatic > Marine > Ocean trench > Sediment | place... | reverse complement strand
TTTGGTCCTTTTTATTTATGTGATTGTTTTTGCAGTAATTCCACCCAGTGCAGGACAGGGACTTTCGATTCGGATTGCAGGTATAACTGACAGCCAATGTTGGCGGTGACGATGACTTCAGGTATGTTCTTTTCCAGTGCACTCAATTTCCTGGTGAGTAATTGAGCGGAAAGTTTTGGCTGCAATATTGAATAGGTGCCAGCGGAACCACAGCACAGGTGAGACTCGCGACATTTCACAATTGTCATTCCCGCTTTTTCGAGAATAGATTCTATCGCACCATTAATAGCTTGACCGTGTTGCAATGAGCAGGGAGTGTGAACGGCAACGCTTAACGGTTTGCAAGAGAACTCAAGCGGCGCCAACAATTCAGATACATCAACAGTTTTTTCCCTGATCGCAGCAGCTTTTGCTGCATATTCAAGATCTTCCGCCAGATATAGCGGGTACTCCTTGATGGTGACACCGCATCCACTGGCGGATGAAACGATGAAATCGATTTTATTTAGTCGCATATACAAATGATCAATCAGGTCACGCATTCGTTGCAGCCCTTTCGCGTGCGCGGACAGGTGGAAATCCAGCGCACCGCAACAACCTTCATCCGCTATCGTTTCAACTGCAATCCCATTAATCGCCAACAACTGTTCAAGCGCGGCATTTGTATTAGGCGTTGCAGCCTGCTGCACACACCCCTTCAGGAGGATCACCTTCTTAACAGGAGCGCTGATGCCAACATCAGTTACAAGCAGTCTTTCTTGTTTCCTGGGAATTTTTCTGGCAACCACATGCGGCAGAACCGGACGAAAAAACTGACCGAGCGCCAACAGGGGTGCAAACAGATATTTCCGCGGCACCACCAGCCGCAACAAAAATGACATCAATTGAAAAAATAGCGGACGGCTGGACCGATCGACGATCAATTCCCTGCCTATATCAAGCAGCCTTCCATAAGCGACCCCTGATGGGCAACTGGTTTCACAGGACCGACAGGTCAGGCACCTGTCGAGATGTGACACCGATTTACTATCGATGGCGTTGTCTTCCAGCAGGTTCTTTATCAGGTAAATTCTGCCGCGCGGACCATCAAGCTCATCCCCCAGCAACTGATAGGTCGGGCAAACTGCATTGCAGAAACCACAATGCACACAGCTTCGCAGAATTGCATCTGCCTCCTTTACCATCGGCAGGCTAGCCAGATCTGGATGTATACTGGTTTGCACTATAAGTCCTTGTACATCCTGCCGGGGTTGAAAATTCCAATGGGATCAAACTGTTTTTTCAGTCTTTGATGGATGCCCAGCAGGGGTTGGGTGAGTGGTTGGAATATTTCCACATGGGCGCCGCCTTCATCAATATTGTGTTTAAAGAGGGTCGCATGTCCATCTTCATTGTCCAGTTGTTCGCGGAGGTTTTCTTCGGGATCAGCTATCCAGCGAATTCCGCCACCCCAGTCGATTGCCACCGCACTACTCAGAAATAACTGCGAACCTGGCATTACGCTTACGCGCCAGAGTTCTTTTTGCCCGCGGAAACCAGACAGGGTGTTTAACTCATTCCAATACTCGTTGCCTGTCTCCTCACCCTCCAATTCGAGCAAGGCCGCATCGACAGCAACCTCGCTTCCAGAGACTCGAAGCCTAAGAATTCCATCCTGGTGAGCAACCGCGCTCAAGGGGAGATTATTGCGAATGGATTGCATGTAAGACTGGAATCCATCGACCGGAATTGACCTGGTGACTGTTCTCTCTGTCTCGGGTGCTGGCAAGACCTTCAGGCTGACATCGAGAATGACACCTAGCGTACCCATCGCGCCGGTTACCAATCGCGATACATCGTAGCCAGCGACGTTCTTCATTACTTGCCCGCCGAAAGAGAGCACATCACCTGTACCGGTAATGAGCGTCACGCCCAGCACAAAGTCCCGAACAGAACCAGCATAGGGACGCCTGGGCCCTGAAAGTCCGCTGGCGATTATGCCACCAATTGTTGTTTTGTGATTAAAACCCGGGGGTTCAAACGCAAGGAACTGCTTGTTCTCTCTAAGGAGCTGATTAATATCATTTAATGGCGTGCCTGCCCGCACGTGGATCATCAATTCATCCGGGGCATAGTCGATTACACCAACGTGCCCGATCATGCTCAATACGGGTAAATCAGAAGAAGGTGGATAGCCATAGAACTTTTTACTACCACCGCCCTCAATAATAAGCTGTTCTTTTTGAGCAATGGCATTCTTTACCTGCTCAACTAACAATTTAACGGAGGGTTCGAAAGTCACTAAAATCTGTCCAGCTCTGGAAATTTTTCCTGCCCGGCGTGCACGTGCATTGCGCCAAATTCAGCACACCGGCTAAGCGTCGGTACTGCTTTCCCCGGGTTGAGGATCGACTTCTCATCAAAAGCAGACTTAACACCGTGAAAAATCAAAAGTTCCTCGTCGGTGAACTGGATGCACATCTGGTCTATCTTTTCGATGCCTACTCCGTGTTCGCCGGTGATGGTCCCACCCGAATCAATGCAGAGCTCCAGGATTTTTGCACCAAAGGCTTCTGCCCGCTGCAGCTCATCTCCCTTGTTGGCATCATATAAAATAAGCGGGTGCAGATTGCCGTCTCCGGCATGAAAGACATTGGCGACAGCCAACGAAAATTCTTCAGACAACCTTGAAATAGTCGCCAGGACTTCAGGTAACTTCCTTCTTGGAATGGTACCGTCCATGCAATAGTAATCAGGCGAAATCCTGCCAACTGCCGGGAAGGCTGCCTTCCTGCCCAGCCACAATCGCGCCCGTTTTTCCTCGTCGTATGCCGATTCAATACTGGTTGCACCATTTTTCTGGAGGATCTGGTCTAACTTCACCCGCTGTGTTTCAAGTTCTGCCGCCATACCATCTAACTCACACAGTAGTAGTGCTTCCGCCTCCGTCGGGTAGCCTGCTTTCACAAAAGCTTCCGCAGCCTGTACGGCTAGTTTATCCATCATTTCCAGTCCGGCAGGCAAGATCCCTTCAGCGATAATATCACCCACTGTCGCCGCAGCCGCGTCGACCGATGCAAACCCTGCCATCACAACACAAATCGCTTCAGGCATGGGTAATAGTTTGACGGTTACTTCCACCACGATCCCGAGCATCCCTTCTGATCCGTGGAGCAATGCCAGCAGGTCATAACCAGCAGAATCGAGTGCCTCACTCCCAACCTCGTATAATTCACCCTCGGGGGAGACGAGTTTCAGTTTACGGACATTGTGCACCGTCAGCCCGTATTTTAGACAATGCACACCGCCTGAATTTTCTGCCACATTGCCGCCGATGGAACATGCGATTTGTGACGAGGGGTCGGGCGCATAGTAGAGACCTAAATCTTCTACATGGTCAGAAATTGCAAGATTGGTTACGCCGGGTTCAACCCGCGCTAAAAGGTTCTGTTCATCGACAGCCAGAATACGGTTAAATTTGGCAAGGCTAAGCAGTACACCCTCGGCATGGGGCATGGCACCGCCGGATAAGCCCGTCCCGGCACCCCGGGCAACCACAGGAACCTCAAATTGATGGCACAATCGTACAATCTGCTGAACTTCCCCTATTGTCGATGGCAGCGCTACCAGCCAGGGCAATTGTTTCTTCACCGTTAATCCATCGGTCTCATAAACGCGCAGACTGGGTGCATCACTAATGAGATTAGAGCCACATACAATGCCCAGTTGCAGCAGGAAGTCCTGCTTGTCCACGATATTCATCCGTTTACTAGTCTGCTATAAGTCAATGTGCATTATACGCAATACAGCACTGCTTTTAGGTATAATTGGCGACTGCTGAATTCTTAGTTTTGGGGGCGATGTGCCTATTAACACCATTGAAGAAATCCTGGACGACTTTCGCCAGGGCAAGATGGTTCTCATCATGGACGACGAGGACCGGGAAAATGAAGGTGACCTGATTATCGCGGCCGATGTGGTAACAGCAGAACATGTCACGTTTTTTGCCCGTCATGCCTGTGGATTAATATGCCTGCCAATCACCGAAGAACGTAGCCGGCAGTTAGATTTGCCATTAATGGTTACACACAATTCTTCGATGCATGAAACCAATTTTACAGTCTCGATCGAGGCAGCAGATGGCATTACCACAGGTATTTCTGCAGCCGATCGTGCCAAAACGGTACGTGTTGCCGTTGCAAAAAATGCCAAACCCTCAGACATTGTCATGCCAGGGCACATTTTTCCCCTGATCGCACAACGTGGCGGAGTGTTAACCCGGGCCGGACATACTGAAGCCGCGTGTGACCTCGCACGAATGGCGGGTTACGGTCCAGCGGCACTCATTGTAGAGGTAATGAACGAAGACGGCACCATGGCGCAGAGGCCGGAATTGGAAAAATTCGCTGAAAAACATGGTCTTAAAGTAGGGACTATAGCTGACCTTATTCAATACCGGGCCGTCTATGACAAAACGATCGATCTAGTTGACGAAAAAACGATTACGACCCGGCAGGGTGAGTTTATTCTTAGAACCTATACAGACAAGATCTCGGACGCTGTTCACTACGCCATCTGCAAGGGTGACATAAAGGAAGATGAACCTTGCCTGGTGCGGGTCCAGGTGATTAATCCGCTGCGGGACATTTTAGGAACAGAAAGGCCCGGCTATAAGAAAACATGGTCCCTGCAGGATTCCATGCGACATATTAGTGAAGAAGGTAAAGGTGTGGTGGTTGTAGTGGGCCATGAAATTTCACAGGCAGATGCGCTTGCACAGGTCAGCAGTTTCCCGGAAATGCCACCCGAGGAGCGTCATGTCACTGAAGCGGGTGTCTACCGGGTAGTTGGCACGGGATCACAAATTCTGCGCGATATCGGTGTCGGGAAAATGCGCTTGCTGAGTTCTCCAACCCGGTTTAATGCAATTTCAGGTTTTCACCTCGAGGTGGTTGAATTTGTCGAGAACGAATAGCCGGGAAATGAAGAGTGCGGTAAAGCAAAGTTCAATAGCGGCATGTTTAATCCTGTCTATCGCGTCTTTTCTTCCAGCTGCAACCGCACAGACTCCCGGTGATCCCTTTAGCCTGGTCAATAAATTCCATGAAGGCTTGATCGAAATGATGCAATTGCCTGGTTACGATGATCGAATCACCAGCTTGCGTTCGATAGTGGAGAATACTTTTGATACCGCGACGGTTGCCCGCATTGCCCTGGGCCGTAACTGGAGAAAGCTGCAGGAGAATGATCAAACGACTATCTCCAATCTGATGACAGAACTGATTGTCTCAAGTTATGCCAGTCGTTTTCCTGGATACACGAATGAGCAATTTGAAGTCATCGGAGAGAAACCATTGAAATCCAATCGCACTATCGTCCGGACCAGGTTGCTTACGACGACCCAAACAGTGGATCTGGACTATCAGCTAGTGGTACTGGACGGGCATTGGAAAATATTTGATGTTGTCGCCAATGGTGTATCTGACTTGTCCCTTAAACGCGCTACCTTCAAATCCAGCAGCGTCAATGGTGTCATCGAAGCGATTAAACAAACCATTCACAATAACAGGACCAGGGCAAAGGTGGATTCCTGATCCACTATTACGCTGTTTATGTATAGCAACCTCCTAGCATCCTGGACCCGTTTTGTCATATCCCGCCCGCGGCAGGTTCTGGCGGTATTGGCACTTATCACAGCCGGTGCACTCTATATCGCGATTACACAGTTCAGTATGAATTCAGATACTGGCCGGTTGATTCGACAGGACACGCCCTGGAAGGTCACATACGAACAGTTCAAGAAAACTTTCCCTCAATATCCAAATAATACATTTGTAGTCGTTAGCGGAGACAAGATTGCTTCAGTCTCCAATGTATCCAGGGCACTCGAGAACGAACTTGCCAGCAACAAAGATATCTTCCAGTTGGTCTATGGCCCCGCCAATGATGAATTTCTGGACAGACATGCCTTGTTATTCCTCGACCCTGATGACCTGGATACGCTCGTTTCCAATCTGGCAGATGCACAACCTATCCTTACCGCCATCGCGAAGGATGAAAGCTTACGCGGCTTGTTTGGTTTGCTGACCGATGCCCTTAACGGTGACGAAGATATCCCGGATAGCATGGCGCGATTTACAAATTTAATTGCAGACAACATTGACGTCACCATTGCGGGTAACCCATCCCCGATAACCTGGCGAGACGAGATGTTCAACAGTGAAACCAATGACACTTTTTACAGCATCATATTTGTCCAGGGCCAATTCAATTTTGGTGATAACCTGCCAAGCGCAAAAATTATCCGTGTTATTCGTTCGACGATCGAGGATCTTGAACATCCACAAAAAGACCTGGTGGATATCCGTTTAACGGGACAGATTCCTCTCGATCACGGTGAGGTGGAAAGTGCCATGAACAGCGCCCGGCTGGCTGGATCCATCGCCATTGTTTCTCTTTTGTTCATTATGGTATTCGGTGTTGGTTCACTACGAATAATCGCGGCTACCTATCTAGCAATGACAACGGGACTCATCTGGACAGCGGCCTAAGCGATTATCACGGTGGGGCAATACAACACAATCTCAATCATTTTCCTGGTCATGTTCATTGGCCTGGGCGTGGATTTTGCCATTCATCTCAGCTTGCGTTACCAGGAAGATTTGCATCATAAGAACAGACATAGCGCACTCATTAGCACAAACCGGGACCTGGGACCGGCCATCACGCTTTGTGGCATTACTTCTGCTATTGGCTTTCTTTCCTTCGTGCCGACCGATTATGTGGGTCTAGCCGAACTCGGGATAATTTCGGGTGGCGGAATGATCATTGCTGTCTTCGTCAGCCTGACACTCATTCCTGCATTTTTTGCAGTTGTCGATAAACCGGTGGAAATGCCCCGCAAGGCTTACGTGGCATCAGTCTCACAAAAACTCGAACAATACCGCTATGGCATTGTACTGATCACCTTTACTATCGCCGGAATCGCAACCTACATCGCCAAAGATGCTTATTTTGACTTCAGTATATTGTCTTTAAAGAACCCGAATTCCGAAGCAATGGTGACATTTAGAGAACTACAGGAAGAGGATATCATCACCGACTATTCCCTTAACTATGTGGCACCTGATCTTGAATCCGCAAATCTTGTGAAGAACAAACTGTTGAATTTTGAAACGGTTTCAAAGGTTAAAACACCCTATGATTATGTTCCCTCGGAGCAGGAGGAAAAGCTCTATATACTCGAAGATGCACAGATTATGCTGGCGAGTACATTTTATGCGGAGCCAAATGACGAGCCTTACAATAGCCTGGACAGGGATCAGGTTATCTAGGACCTGCTCAACGCCTCGGAAAGTTTTCTGCGGGGAAAAAAGTCGAGTGACGATTTAAATGAGGCCATTGATCACCTGCACAACTCACTCGTTAGCTTAATTGGAAGCGATAAACAAACGAAAGCCATATTCGAAGAAAATGTTATTTCGCCCATGCTTGAAGAGCTCAAATGGCTCGAGCGAGCGATCAACGTCGAACAGATTGAATTTAAGGAATTTCCTGAGGAAATGAAGGAACGGCTCGTTACCGGCAAAGGTGAAATCCTGCTCACCATCACACCCAGCGAAAATATTGTACCCACCCAGGCCATGCGAAGATTTGTGCAGGATGTTCAATCAGTCGTCACCGATGCCACGGGGAAAATCACCACCGAGCTGGGTATTGGTGCTTTCCAGAAAGCGATTTCAATTGCCGTCATCTGTATTCTGGTTGTGTTGTTTTTGGCCCTGCGCAGTGTCGTTGATACCATACTTGTGTTCATTCCACTTGGCATTACAACAATGATTACTTTTGCCTCATCAGTGGTCATCGATATGCCACTGAATATGGCAAATGTGGTGGTGATACCATTGATTTTTGGCCTGGGCGTGGATAACGGAATCCATATTGTGGAACGATTTCACGAAGCACCAAATTTAAGGGATCTCGTCAACTCCAGTACGCCCAGGGCAGTATTCCTAAGTACACTAACGACCCTTGGTACCTTTGGGGCGCTTTCATTTTCCGACCACCAGGGCATCTATTCCATTGGTGTATTGTTAACCTGTGCGCTTGGATCCCTGATGGTGTTGACGCTGATCTCGCTTCCGGCGTTACTTGCAATATTTTCCACAACAAGAACAAGTCAACAAGTGTGCGGCGATGACTAAAAAAGCCCTGGCAGCAGCGCTTTTCTCTCATCCGGGTAATCTTGAAATGTCTCTTTGTACCATCTGTGATGCGCAAGTGATCTTGGCGCAAGATTGGCGATCGTCCAGATGAGGAAGACTAACCCCGCAGGTGACATGGTTAACAAAGCCCAACCGACCCATTGAATAATCTCACCGAGATAATTCGGACAGCTCACGTATTTGAAAAGGGTAAATGAAAGCGCGGTGGACATAATGAACCTGCCATATCAACAGGAACGCCAGCATAACGATATTCAATTCCAGTTTGAACAACATAATATAGGCCACCACCAGGGAAGCGGGTACCTCCATAATGAGCCAACCAACTCGCTGGTTTACTGACGGACCCCAGCCTCGCCTGGAAAATCTTCCATAGGGAGCCGGAATAAAGAGCAAGACCAGAAATACAACGGGCGCTAGAATAAGCATTGTGCAGAGGATGGTCTGGTAATATTCAGCTGGATTCATCAACTATCGTCATATCGTGCATAATCTGTGATGGTTAAGTATGCCACCAGCAATGCGAGATCCGGCATTTGTGTTTACACTGGGTGACATCTGAGTTTTGCGTCTTCGAATTAACCCGCTAACCAGGCGAACAGGATCTTAATGGCTTCAGGATTTGAATTCAAACTGGAAAATGACCCGGTTCCTATCGTGCTCATTTTTCGCACTTTGCTAAGGCGCGCACTTGCCAACCCGCGACACGCTCGTATAGCGGCCTCAATTAAGGGCAGCTTTTCCCTGGCATCCACGACAGACCCCCAATCCATTACCATTACCATCAATGGTAGAAACATCAGCCTGAAACATGGCATCAGCAAGGATGCAAAAATTATTGTACGCCTGGATTTTTCAAAAATGTCGGATCCAGCTTACAAACCAACAGTTGAAGGTGTTCTAAAACATCCTTACTTCGCTTTCAAGGTAGGCAGGTTATTGACTTTTCCTGAATCGAATTGGACTGATGACGCTAAAGAATTCTGGGATATCGCACAGTCCCTGCCGGGTATGCCAAGGGCAATTAAATTCCTCAGCACAGATGAAAGTCGCGATCTCACGCTGGGAAACGGGGAGCCGGAGATAGCAATAAGTGGTACGGCGAGCAACCTCTCGAGTCTGTTAACAGGATCATCCGTTCTGGTCAGTGATCTTCTCGGCGGCAAACTTCAGATCAATGGATCCCTCGAACATATGGCGATTCTAAGCGAGGTGACATTGGGCTTGATGCTGGGTGAATATGATCATGGATAATCAGCCATTCAAGGGTGAAGAGAATCTGGAATCCTGGCTTGATCGCCATCACGTCAGTGTTATCCGCACCCACGCAACTAACCTCGAAGGTGTCGCGCTGGGTAAATATTGCAGCCGCGGTAAATTTTTAAAGACACTGAAAGACGGCCATGCAATTGCAGACATGTCACTTGCCATGGATCCTGGTGGGCTACCACACCTGACCTTCTGGCACGAATTCAGGCATAAGACACTCGGCGACATCGCGCTTAAGCCCGATCTGGCGACACTAGTCTCCGATGGAACAGACCCAAACCTTGGTCACTGCATATGTGACTTCATCCAGGTTGACGGGACGCCAATCAATCTCTGCCCGAGAACGAACCTGAAACGTATCGTCAAGGAAATTGCTGACATGGGATATCAGGTCAAGGCAACTTGCGAGCTGGAATTCTTCCTGTTCAACAATTCATTTGCCGATGTAAAGCGCAAAAAATACCAGAACCTCGATCCGGTTAGCGCATCTTCTTTACAGACGATTTACTACCTGCGCAATGCTTATCAAGCCAAAACATTCATGGATGAAGTGATCAAACGTCTGGAATGGTACGGCATCGACTGGGAAGGGTGGAATGATGAAAATGGTTCGGGTCAACTGGAGATTAACCTGACCCCTGGTGACCCGGTCACCATTGCAGACCAGGTCGTTCGAACCAAGCAAGTCATCCATGAAGTTGCAGTTGATTCTGGTATGAGTGTTACTTTCATGGCTCACCCCGGACGCGGTTATTCAAGCGGCATGCACATCCACCACAGCCTGACTAAAAATGGCGATGCTGTGTTCTTTGATCCGGACAAACCCGGTAATCATTCAGATCTCCTGCGTCATTGGATTGGCGGTATCATCAAAACCATGCCCGGCGCAATTTCTTACCTTTGTCCGACGATAAATTCCTTTCGGCGGCTACATGATTTCTCGGCCACACCTTCAACCGCAAGCTGGGGGGAAGAAAATAAAACAGTCGCGCTGCGGCTTATTTCGAGAACTGCTGGATTAACCCGTGTTGAACACCGCCTCGGCGCCGGAGATTTGAATCCATATCTTGGAATGGCCGTTATCCTGGCAGGCGGCATCGCGGGTATACGCCATGAAATTGAGCCACCGGAGGAATTCAACCATGTCGCATGGGCTCTGCCTGATGATGTAGAAAGGTTGCCTTCATCTGTTAGCACAGCAGCCAATGCGCTGAATAAAGACCCTTACCTGAAGGAAATTCTAGGATCGAAAGAGGTCGAATACTGGGTGAAAACCCGAAAGCTGGAATGGTTTTCCTTCCACACAGAAGGGGGCGATCCGGACAGCCATAGAACAACACTCTGGGAATACCAGAGATTATTTGAAATTGTCTAGGTCGAAACGACCATTTCATTGCGAGGATCAAAATCCGGGAAACGCCAGACGGGTTATTCGACGACTCTGGCAAACGTGTAATCTGGATCCTGCCCCAGCACTCTTCTGATCACACCTTTAAGCTTCGGATGTTGTACATAGGCAGAACCTGTTTCAGCGGTCGGTAGCAGTGGCACGTCGTCAATGATGATCTGCTGCAAATGTGCGGCAGCATCCATGCGCTGCTTCAAATCAACTGAGCCCTGCAAGATCCGAAACCATTTATCGTATTCGACATTCACGTAGCGACCACGGTTGTTGGGATTCCATGACGCCAGCAGATCAGCGAAGGTAACAATATCATCAAAATCGGCGTACCAACTGGACAGCACAATATCGAATTGTCCGGACCGGCTTTTCTCCAGATATTGTTTAAAGGTCTGCTGGTCGACTTTCACTTTCAGCCCGAGTGTCTGGTTTAACAGCCCCTGGAAATACTCCGCAATCTTGGCACCGGTTGGGGAAGTCACTGTAAGCAGGGTGAGTTCCGGTAAAGACTCAAGCCCCATCTCCTGTTTAGCTTCCGCTACAAGTTGTAATGCTCGCTTTAAATCCGGTTTGATTACCTGGGGTGGATACTCTTGCGAAAACTTGCGGCTAACGCCGTTCAGCCAGGATGGAAAGAAAGTATGGGCCGGTTTGTACCCTGGTATCGCAATCACCTTGTTGACGAAAACATTGGTATCGAATACCAGCTGAACTGCCTTGCGTATCTTCAAATTCGAGGTGATGTGATCTTGATCATGGTTGAACCAGATGTATGCCATACCGCCAGAGACAAAAGTTTTCAGCCGCAATCCCTGATTCGAGGCATCACGAACTGTTTCTGCCCCCAGCCTTGCCAGGGCAATTCTGCCATCACGAAACAAATTTAGCCTGGTTCGGTTGTCCTCCGTAATATAGTCCATATTGATTTCATTTAGTTGAATAGAAGCAGCATCCCAGTAATACGGATTCTTACTCATTGCCAGGGACGAACCATGGGTCCACTGGGTCAACATAAACGGACCATTGTAGAGCAGGTGTTCAACCTCTGCTCCGAACTTGCCACCCTGTGCCTGGAAAAATGCCTCTTTTACCGGGAAAAAAGTACCGTGGGTCATCAGGCTAAGGCAGTAACCGCACGATCTTTCAAGCATCACTTCCAGTGTGAACTCATCTATCGCTTTAACGCCAAGGGCTTCCACCGGCAGCTCACCATTTTGGACCTTCTCCGCATTCTTAAGGGGATGCATAATTGCCGCGAAAGGAGCCGCAACCTGAGGATCATTGACGCGCCGCCAGGCAAATACAAAATCGTGCGCATTGACGGTGCTGTCGTCAGACCATTTCGCATCCTGACGTAGATGAAATACAATCTTTTCACTCGTGGATTCCCAGGACTTCGCAACGCCTGGCGCTATTCGCCCACGCCTGTCATACCTGAGCAACCCTTCATTCACATGACCGATGATAAAAGCACTGAGCAAATCAGTCATGCGAATTGAATTGAGATTGGGTGGTTCCTGAGTCAGGGCGATGGTGATTGCCTGGCGGTCAAAATCTACGGCATCGGCAGAGGCCAGGCATGGGAAAAATAAAAGGAAGACAATTATTGATTTTGACAACATAAAATCAGCTATTGGACAAAGACGCGAATTCTGACATGCTTTGATTCGAGATCAAACGAAAAAATCAATGCCTCGACTCGACTAGCTGTCTCTTGAAATTGACAGATCGGTTTGCCGCCCTGGATCCGTTCTTTCGAGTATTGGTTTGCGAGATCAAAGGCGGATCTGGCAACTCCCGAAAATGTGACGGCCATCCATGAATTAACCATGGTTAAAGTGCCGTGAAGTGCCATTACCATCGCAATAGGCGCTGCCGACACCCAACTGGATTTTTGCCCCCGGATGACATATTCATCGCCGTCATTGTGAGTGCGAGCCCAGCATCACCCCAGCCTAGTTCCTCAGAAATGATCGCATAAATATCTCGGTCGCTTGCGGCCGAGATATTTAACCAGATCCTGCCAGGCACGCCAATCTAACGCAGTTGACGGTCATCTGATGGTAAACTGCAATTTACAACATCAGGTCTTTACCCGGGCCAACTGATGAGAGCCACTCGTTCAAAAAAGGGAGTCATTATTTGAGCCGTGTACTTGCAGATTCACTAGTCGCCGGAATGGGTATTTCCCACGGTTGTGCAAATCCACTTCTAATCGAGACTCACATATCATGGGTCGTACTTCTGGGTGACTTCGTTTACAAGATCAAGAAACCGGTCAACCTTGGGTTTGTTGATGCCACCAGGCTTGAAAGTCGAAAACATTTCTGCGAAGAAGAACTGAGGTTGAATCGCAGGACCGCACCAGAGATCTATCTGGGAGTTGTCGCCTTCTGTGGTAATGATAAAAACCCCGTGTTGCATTCACACGAAGATGATCCGGATGGTGTATTTGAATACGCGGTAAAGATGAAAAGATTTTCCCAATCAGCAATCCTAAGGAATCTCGCCGTGGCTGGCGAGCTTGATAAACCCGTCATCACCGCCCTGGCAAATTCGATTGCTGATTTCCACAAGGATCTCGACAAGATTTCCCACCATTATTACGGCACACCGGAACAGGTTCACGCACCGGTGATGGAAAACTTCGAATCTCTACAGCAACTTATGCCCACCCACCGACAAGACAATCTCGAAATTCTTAAGAACTGGAGTGAATCTGAGTTCATCCGAATAAAGGCCGAACTAATTGATCGCCACCGGCATGGTTATGTCAGGGAATGCCACGGTGATCTGCACCTCGGCAATCTACTCTACCTGAATGATCAATGTCTTGCGTTCGATTGTGTCGAGTTCAGTCAGGACCTGCTATGGATTGACACGGCCAGTGATATTGCCTTCACAATTATGGATCTGGAATCCCACGAACTTCATGATCTCGCACACTTCTTTCTCAATCAGTATCTCGAACTCACCGGTGACTATTGGCTGCTTGCAGTTCTACCCTATTACCTGGTTTACCGTGCGATGGTGCGGGCAAAGATCGCCGCCATTCGCGCGACTCAAAGCGCGGTGGAAGAAGACCCTTCATGGAACGAGTTTGATCACTATCTGCAACGTGCAAAAAAATACAGTGTCATGGGCGGTCGGGGGCTCATCCTCATGTGTGGTCTTTCCGGTAGTGGAAAAACCACAGTGGCTGCGGAGATTGCTAATGCCACATCGTTCATCCATGTCCGATCTGACGTTGAAAGGAAACGATTGTTTGGCATGGGACCACTTGTATCGAGCGCCGATCGCGAGATCAGTATCTATACCGAACAGGCGAATAAAGATACGCTTGAAGTATTACTGGGTTTGACGCAACGAATCCTTAATTCCGGTTTCGGCATCATTGTCGATGCCACACTGATCCATGCTGACTGGCGAGATGCACTAACCTCACTGGCGGAAAGACTTCAGCTTACCTGGCAGATTGTATTTTGTGATATTGATGACGACACGGCCAGAGCACGTCTGGCAGCAAGAAAAAAAGATGCCTCGGAAGCAACTTATGAACAATATATCAGCCAGAATAAAACCT